>ENA-OWOG01000274-OWOG01000274.1-gut-metagenome-genome-assembly--contig:-NODE-274-length-21930-cov-4.869263_pt1 | contig 21930 bp, 29 predicted proteins | sample MGYA00248249_ERZ651793 | MGnify/ENA primary metagenome ERZ651793 (study PRJEB26908, sample SAMEA4031700) | gut metagenome | biome: gut; feature: normal infant; material: stool | place: China | collected 2015... | reverse complement strand
GCATCGTTTGCGGTTGCGGCTGGATGACGAAGGGCCCGGACATCGAGAACTGGTACGACCATCTCGCCACCGCGATCCAGTCCGAGCTGGAACGGGTTCTCACGGGTGAAGAAAGCGAAGAAACGGAATGAGAGACAAGGAAACAACAATGGCGACGAACGTCAGTGAACGAGACAAGAAGGTGCTGCGAGAGCTTATCGAATGGCTCGGCAAGGAACGTGATTACGTGCTGCAATGGCGCGGGAAGGATGGGAAGGGCCTTGTCAACGCCGCCGTACGGCCCATCGACCCTTGGACGCATGAAGCGAACATCTTCGCATATGTGATCCGTCACTGCGAAAACCTACTCGAAAAGGAGGACACGGAATGAGCAGTGCGTTAGACCTTCTCCCGAATGACATCGGCCTGCGCGTGGAACTTGACACCAATGAGGCATATTACCTGCAAAGCGGATGGGTGTCACGCTGGGATGGGATTTACGGGTTTGCCTGCGGATACTCGGATTTGTCGGATGTTACGTGGTTCGAAGAGCCGGCCCGCATCGCAATCATGCATAGCCACGTGAAGCTGGTAACCCCATGTGAGCATGCAACCAAAACACATAATCGAAGCGAGGACGCAAAATGATCTACCTCATCGTAGCCAACGAGATCTTGGAAGTGCTTACCGATATGAACGAAGCCCTCGAAGAAGCTCGCCATTATGCGCCGGAACTCGGTGACATCACAGTTGCGGACATGGCGACCGGCAGAAAGCTAATAGTCAAAGCCGATGGCAAGGTCACGGACATGGATGCCAACATGAGGGCGATAGACCGATGAGCGAAGAGGGAACCTCGTTCTACAGACAATTCCTGGAGCGGAAGGCCCGCGCATGGAGTGAAGGCTATGCGGCCGGCTGGAAGGACCGGGAATGCGATTTTCCACCACACACCAGCGAAAACCCATGGCAGAAGCTGCTGGATAATGACAAAGCGAGGCTGTGACATGAGCGGGCCGACTGCCGATGAGATCATGGCTGTCTTCAGCTCCGACATCGCCATCCTGCGCCAAGGTAGGCAATCATCCAGGACCGGAAGACGGAAGGCGGCGGACGTTTCAAGACGACGGCTGACCGAAGAGCAGTTAGAACGGAAACGTGAATGTTCCAGACGGTGGAGGGCCTCTCACAAGAGGGAAGTACGAGAATACGCGCGCACATACAATCGCGCATACCGTGCGGCGCATCGTGAGGAATACAACGACTACCGGCGCGAATACTACTGGCGGCATTCGGAATACCGCACCTCGGTAATCAACCGGGGAAGGGAAAAGAGAAGACTCAACCGCCAAAAGGAGGAGAAATCATGAGCGGGAATGAGATCCCGATGCTTGACTTGACGCAAATGGCGTTGGACGGTCTCGCCGATGCGGGTCTCGGCAACGATTCGCCGGCCGAAGCGTACATCATCGGCTGGCGTGACGGCTGGGACAAGGCATTGGCGTACGCGATCCGGGTCGAAGAGGCATTGGATGAGGAAACCGCCTGAATGGATGCTCCAACTCGCCCCACACGGCAATCCCGCACATCTGACGCCAGTCATCTGCCCGTGCGGCCTATGGACGTTCAGCGAACGCGACCAGACCATGTGGACGGCGTGGGATGCGGGAATCATCCAAGGAGACGACCTGACCATTGCGATCATCCTGCGACGGCCGCTGATCCGCCTCCGACATGTTCCGGGCGTCGCGACCTGCCGGCTCGAAACCGTGTTCGGATCCGCCGGCATCAGCCCAGACGGCCAGTACCTCGCCTTGCACGAATGCGACCACATGCCAATCTCGACCACACCATACAAGCCGCCCGCCGACTCCAAACAAATGCAGGATCTGAGCTGGATGCCGGAAACCCGACCATCCGGCCCGGATCCGTGGGGCGGCGTCATCCAGGAAAAGGAGCTGACCCTGTTCGATGAGCAAACCTGACATTCACATCGACCTCAACGATCCAACCATCCGTTCGTACGTCGAACGGTGTCGGCATTGCGATCCGACCGTCATCACAGACGATGACCGGAAAGCCGACCATGATGCGCGACGCCGTGAAAAAAACAGGGAAGCGAGCCGTTTGAGCCGATGGAGGAAACGACACGGAAAGTAGAATGAAAAAGCAGAAATCCACCAGCCTTCCAGCCAGTGGACTCCACGAAATTCAACAGTCAAGGATTCTACCGGGAAGGCCATGGAATGTTCATTTGCGTGTCATGCCAAGCAGGCATCGACGATCAGCATACGCTCTGCCCCGAATGCGAGCTCCGATTCGCGATACGGCTGCTCTGGTTCATTCCATGGCTCGCCGCCTGCCGTGAATTCCTCGATTCGACCGCACATTACGGCGGACATGCGCCGGAACGCGTCAACCTGCCCACGGCGCCGACACCGATCCGATTGGAGGTGCTTGACCATCTCGACCTGGTGTCGGCGAGTGTACAGGGGTTGTGGCGGCGCCTGCAGGGAGTCGACCCGTTGGACTGGCGGCGTGACATGTGCCCCGACGTGGAAGGCTGTCTACTTGACGCGGCGGCACACCCGCGCCTCGGCATGCTGCCGGACATCGGCATGTGGCTCGACGAATTCCGCCAGTTGGAAGCCAAGACGTTGAACATCATTGACGTTCCGGAAAACATGCGGATCATAGGCCGTTGCCTCAACAGCCTATGCGGCGTGGAGCTCAAGGCGCCGATCGGCGCAACCGAAGCCACATGCCGCATGTGCGGATCCACATGGCAGGTCAAGGACGTGCGTCTCGCCCTGCTACGCTCGTTCATTGACTCAGGCAAGGCGTTTCCTGCCGGCGAATGCGCCAGCCTGCTGCGCGAATGCGGATTGGCCGCGAACGGGAACACCATCCGCAGTTGGCACAGGCGAAAACTGCTCGAACCCGCCGGAACTGTTGGAAATAAGCCGGTCTACCGGCTTCGAGACGTACGCCAGCTGCTCGTGCGACACGCCGAATGACTGACATGTTTTTGACTGCAACGCATACTTGTCAATGGAAAAGAGGGTCGATTTCAGGCTTTTCTCTTTCGCTCCTTTTCGATCAGCGCCAAACCAAGCCTCCCGGACAAAGTTTTTGTCTGATGCTGAAATGCGTTTGGCCTCTTGCCTTCGCTAGGCGACGGCCCACCCGTCAAGCATTCAGGTTGCTCGATGGGTGGAGCTGCGGGTTCGAATCCCGTCGGAGGCACTTATGTAAGACGGAGATGAGCATGTCGGCAGTTCGCAAGCATACCCGCCAGTTCGAGAAGGATCGCGTCAGATTCTTCCAGGACTGCGCATCGAAGCATCTCGTCTGCTGGCTGTGCGGCATGCCCATCGACTACGCGGCCAAGCAGAACACGACCGACGACTCATACAACCTCGACCACATGTTCCCGGTCAGCAAGCATCCCGAACTGCAGCATGATCCGGCCGGCTTCCGACCAAGCCACACGAGCTGCAACCGGCTGCGCGGCAACAGCGACCCGCCCGCACCGATCGGCACACTGTCAAGACAATGGATCAAAACCACGTGAGAAGGAGACCGCAATGCCGCAGCAGCCAGTCACCCTAACACTCAGCGCCAAGATCAGCGACAAGACATTCCCGATCAGCGACTTCACCATCAACATCCCGATCGACATCACCCGCCAGAAGGTCAACACCTTCAAGATCGGCGACGCATACACCACGCTCATCACACCCAAGCCGCCAAGCACGGACGAACTCATCACACGATTCACCAGTGCAATCAAGGCATTCAAAACGGCATTCGAAACCGACCCCGACGAGGTAGGGGCGGTGAAATCCTGAAAACCCGTCCGGAGAGGCCGACCTGTCGCGTGGTTGCGGCTCCTCTCCCCGATGAGTGAAATTGGTGACGGGTCGCGCGTGGGCCGGAGGAGGTGTGATGTGACTGCGAAGTTTCCTCATGATTCCGTGGCTGATGCCTTGGAGCGTTCTTTGCGGAATGCTGACCTTAAGGCCGTGCATTCCGCTGTGGTTGCTGCGGCTCGCGTGGTTGCGAAGCGGATCGATTCGATTTGCGAGACTGGTTTCATCGACGAGAACGGCAAGCTCGATAACGTTTCGCTGCCGACGTTCCTGAAATACTGCCAAAGCTTGGGTTTGACGGTTGATGCTCCGGCGAAGGTTGGTCGTCCGGCGAAGCCGAAGCCTGAGCCGAAGGCGGATGAGTCGAGGAACGGCAAGGTCGTGGCGATGGACGAGTTCATGAAGCGGTTCGGCTGAGGAGGTGTCCGGTGGCGTCGGAGGATCTGGCTGTTTTCGGCGCCGTCGATGATGCCAGGCATGGCGTGACCTTGCCGCGGATCTTCACCCCGCCGTTAAGACCTCTCACCAAGGAGACGAGCAATGGTTTCGCGGTGATCGCCTTCGCTGAAATCATGTTGAAGGTGCATCTTTATCCGTGGCAGTGCTGGCTTCTGGTTCATGCTTTGGAGCTACTGGAGGATGGCTCGTATCGTTTCCGCAAGGTCATCGTGCTCGTGGCCCGTCAGAATGGCAAGACCACGTTGATGGGCGTCTTGGCCGCGTGGTGGCTGTTCGTGGACTCCAACAAGCATCCGGATCGTGTGCCGCCCGTGAAGTTTCTCGTGGTCGGTGCCGCCCAGACACTTGACAATGCCAAGGGGCCTTACACGCAGGTGAAGGAATGGTGCAATCCGCGTCCTGAGACCGATGAGGAGTCCGACCTCGTGGTGCCTGAATTGGCTTCCATGACGCAGAAATTCGTCAACACGAATGGCGAGGAGGCCATCGTGTTGAAGTCGAAGGCCAAGTACATCGTCCGCGCCGACAAGAACATTCGTGCCAAGAGCGCGGCTCGCGTGATCTTCGACGAATTGCGTGAACAGCATACGGACGATGGTTGGAATGCGGTCAGTCAGACCACGAAGTCCGTCTGGTCGAGCCAATTGTGGGGCATCAGCAATGCGGGCGACTATCGTAGCGTCGTGCTTCGCAAGCAGGTTGACAAGGGCCGCAAACTCGTGGACGCATGGCATCAGTACGTCGCCGATGGCGTGGATGCCGCCGATGCGTTCGCGAATGGCGAGCAGGATGCGAGCTTCGGCTATTTCGAATGGTCGGCGCCCGACAAGTGCCCCGTGGATGATATTGATGCCATCAAACAGGCTAACCCATCCTTGGGTTATGGTCCTATGAGCGTGGCTTCGGTGCGCTCCGACATCGATGGCATGACCGAGGCCGCATTTCGTACCGAGGTGTTGTGCCAGTGGGTGACGGCCGACATCATCCCCTTCATCAATCCGAAATTGTGGGCGCATGGTACCGATAACGCTTCCTGCGTTCCCGCCGAGAATCGCGTGGTGTTGGCCGTGGACACGTCGGCCGACCGTCAGACCACGTATGTGGCCGCTGCCGGCCTGCGTGCCGATGGCCTGCCGCATGTCGAATTGATCGCGCGGCGTGACGGCATGCTGTGGGTGCCGCACTATCTTGACATGCTGCGCGAGAGCTGGCCGAACGTTTGCGAGATCGCCGTGCAGTCGAAGGGCTGTCCGGCGGTCGATTTCATGGATCCGCTGACCGAAAAAGGCTGGACGGTACACCTCATCGAGGGATTCCGACTGGGTGCCTGCTGCGGCCGCTTCCTCGACCGGGTGCGTGAGGGCAAGCTCCGACACCTGCCGCAGCCGACCATCGACCAGCAGGTCGCCGTGGCTGTGACCCGCCGTTTGGGCGAGGTCGAAGTGTGGGATCGCAGCAAGAGCGCATTGCAGATCAGCGGCCTGATCGCCGAGAGCGAGGCGCTCTACGCCTTGGAAACCATGCAAATCGAACACGACAAGCCGAAATACACGCCGTCCGTCGGCGTGAAGATCAGATTCTAAACCTTCAGAGAGGAGAACCATGGGATTCCTTGATCGGCTCCTCCACAACAATGCGGCCACGGTCGAAATGAAAATGGCCGAAACCGACAGCGTACCGACACCGGCCACTAGCCTTCCCATCGCCATGAATGGGGACGGCTGGCCGTCCGATGCCGACTTCTACGGGTACGCGTCCGGCCTGTACTGCCGCGAATATGCGGTCCGCGTCGTCATCGACTTCATCACCCGCAACATCGCATCGCTACCATTCAAGGTCTACCGCAAAAACACTCAAGGCGACGCTGAGGAAGTCACCGACGGGATACTCGCCGGATTGATGAAGCGCCCGTCGCCACTGCCCGGCATGACCCGCTACCGGTTCCTCGGCATGCTGCTTCGTGACATGCTCCTCGATGACCGGTGGCTGGTCCTGCTCGGCATGGACGGCGACCGGTTCACGTTGCGGCGCATTCCGTCCGACTGCTATCAGCTTTCCGGCAACGCGTTCGGTGAGATCACCGGCGTGAACCTGCTCACGATGGACAGCCGGCAGGCCATGCATTTCGACCTGCCGGATCCCCGCGTCCATCTTGACGTCGGCTTCATCTCCGGCCTGCGGTTCGGTGACGGCGTGGGCAACGTGCTCCGCCCGCTATTGGCCGAAGCCAGGGCGATGGCGGAATATCGCCGCAACATCGCCAGAAACGGCATGCAGGCCGGCGGATACGTGTACCGGCCGAAGGAGATGCCGTGGGAGTCGCAGGACGATTACGACGATTTCACCAACGGCCTGCGGAACTACATCCGTGGCGGCGGCCGTGAGGGCGGCTGGCTCGTCCTGAAGGACGGCATGGAGATGCGCCCCCTGGATAACGTGTTCAAGCCGGTGGACGTGAACGATCTGGAGGCGCGTGACCGCATCAACATCGCGGTCTGCAACGCCTTCCAGATCAGTCCGGAGAACATCGGCTTCAGGACGGGCACGAATTCCAACATCAGCGCCTACAAGGAAAAGCTCTGGAACGTGGAACTGATGCCGTACATCGTCGCCTTGGAGGAGGCGTTGAACCTGAGCCTGCCGGAAGCGGTCGGCGAACCGGACTGCTACGTCAAGGCGAACATGGACGCGAAACTGCGCGGCACCACGAGCGAACAGTATCAGGCGCTCAGCACGGCGACCGGCCGCCCGTTCATGACCACGAATCAGGCGCGCCGGCTCCTTGACATGCCTGCGGTCGATGGCGGTGACGAGCTCATCACCCCGCTCAACGTGGCCACGGGCGGCCAGCCCAGCCCACAGGATGGCGGCAGGACACAGAACGCGCAGGAGAACAATCCCGTCAACGGCGAGGACGCGAAGGCCATGCTCGCCGAATTCAAACGGCTTTACCAGTACGACGCGCAATTCCATATGGAATGGGATGCGCTCACCAAGGAGGACTCATGAGACTGGATTTCAGGGGCTTCGAACTGAAGTCCCTCGACGATAGCCAAGGCGATGGCATCTTCAGCGGATACGCCTCGACTTGGGACAAGGACCTGTACGATGACGTGATCGTCAAAGGCGCTTTCGCAGCCACCCTCGAAAAGGATTTCGACGGGTCCGGCGCCGGCATCCCGATCCACTGGCAGCACAAGGACGATAAGCCGAGCGACATCATCGGCGAAACGTTGAGCGCGGTGGAGGACGAGCATGGCCTGCTGGTCACGGCCCGACTCGACCTCGACCTGCCGGAAGGCAAGAGAGCCTATGAGCTGCTGCAGCGGGGCCTCATCCATCAGATGAGCATCGGCTTCATCGCCGAGGAGACCGCGTTCGTGCAGGACGGGAAAAGCCCATGGGACGGCTATCGGGAGATCCGGCAGGTCAAGCTCTTCGAGATCTCGCTCGTACAGGTCGCCGCGAATCAGGGCGCCGAAGTGTTGGAGGTCAAGAGCGGCCGTGCGATCAGCGTATCCAACGAAAGCAAGCTCCGTGCCGCGCTCGACAGCCTGCATGAGGTGCTTGACGGCATCGACTCCGACAGCAAGAAGCCGGACGATGACGCAACCGACGATTCCACGGATGATTCCAGCGACAAGCCGGACGATTCCACGGATGACCCGAAGAAGAAAGACAAGAAAAGCTTTGACCCGCAATGGGCCGAGGAATACAAAACCATCAGCGACTTCTTCTCGCTGGAAAACCAATGAAAGGAGACATCCATGAACCTCATGGATCAGCTCGCCGCCGAGAAGAAGGCGGCACAGGCCATCCTCGCCAAGGGGATGGAGAACATCACCGACAACGAGCAGGAGGAACTCAAGCAGCATTACGCCGAAGCGAAGAAGCTGCAGGAACGCATCGACCTGTTCAAGGAGGCCGGCGAAGGCCTCGACAGGCTCGCCGGCACGTCCAAGGGCGAACGCAAGCACGCCGAAGCCAAGACCCTCGGCGACTTCTACCTGCAGAGCCTGCAGGCGAAGGGCCTGAGCGTCCTCGCCACGAAGGCGGGCCTGTTCTCCACGCCCGAATTCAAGGCGAACACCGACACCCACGCCGAAGGCGGCGACGGGTACGCGCCGTTCCTGACCCAGACCGACCAGAACGGCGTCTGGCCGTACGAGCGTCCGCTGGTCGTGGCCGACCTGTTCGCCTCCGGCACCATGAGCGGCACCACCATCAAATACCCGGTGTACGGCAAGCTCGAAGGCGACGCCGCCACCGTCGCCGAAGGCGGACAGAAGCCGCAGCTGCACCTGCCGGATCCGACATGGGAATCCGACAGCCTGCATGAGATCGCCGCATGGTGGAAGATCACCGACGACATGGCCGAAGACCTGCCGTTCGTCGTGTCCGAAATCAACCAGCACGCCCAGTACAACCTCAAGCTGCAGGAGGAGATCCAACTGCTGTCCGGCAACGGCACCGATCCGAACCTCAAGGGCCTGCTGAACCGTGCCATCCAGACCAAGGCACAGGCCAAGGATTCCGACCCGGACCGCATCTTCGCAGCCACCACGGATATTTCCACCGCCACCGGCTTCTCCGCCGACGCGGTGATCATCAATCCGGCCGACTATCAGGTGATCCGCCTGTCTAAGGATTCCAACGGCCAGTATTACGGCGGCGGCTATTTCGCCGGTCAGTACGGCAATGGCGGCATCATGCAGAATCCGCCCCTGTGGGGTCTCAAGACCGTCGTGACCGAAGCCATCGCCAAGGGTACCGTGCTGGTCGGCGCGTTCAAGGCCGGCGCGACCATCTACCGCAAGAGCGGCCTGACCGTCGAATCCACCAACAGCCACGAGAACGACTTCACGAACGACAAGATCACGTTCCGCGTGAAGGAACGTCTCGCCCTGCAGGTCAAGTATCCGAAGGCGTTCGTCAAGGTCACTTTGGGCAAGAGCGCGTGAGGTGAACCGTCGTGAGACAGTACCACATCGCTCCGGCCGATAAGGCGATCGTCGACACGTCGCGGAACGTCGAGGACGTCGTGTTCGTCGACGAGGCGGGCAATGCGGTGACCATCGGCGCCACCGACGGCAGCGGCTATGAGCTGCCCGCCGCCGGCGAAACCGTATTGGGCGGCGTGAGGCAGGCGAACGTCGGCAGCACGTCCGGCACCGCCGACTCCGCCATCGCCGATGCCGTCGCCACCCCGACCAAGGACGAGTACGACGCCCTGGCACACGCGCACAACGAATTGGCCCGGCAGTTCAACCTGCTGATCACCAGTCTGACGAATTCCGGCGTGCTCAAACGCGGCTGAAAATGAAGGGATCGGCATGAGTGACGAGAAGACGATTCCTGATATGATTGCCGACCCCTCGGCTTTCCAGGATGACGCACGATTCCGATTGAAGGCGGCTCAGGCCGCCATCAGACGCGAATGCGGCTGGCATGTGATGCCGAACGTCGCACTGTCCGGCGTGATCAACACGCGTGGCGGCAGTGTGATTCGCCTGCCGGCACGGCATGTGACCAGCATCGAATCCCTGACGGACAGGCAGGGCAACAAGCTCGCCTACGCCTATGACCCGGAGACCGGCCTGGTGGAATCCCTCTCTGGTGGGTTCCCGTCCGGCATCGCGGCCATCCGATATGAGATCCATGCCGGCTACGACAGTGCGCCGGACGTACAAGCGGTACTCATCAACGTGGCCAAACGCGCGGGTATGAGCCCGACCGGATTGGTCACATCGCAGAGCACGAACGGATCCAGCGCCAGCTTCGACGTGGTCACGCTCATGCAGGACGAAAAAGCCAAGCTCAAACCCTACAGGCTTGGAGGCATGCCATGAGCCTGCTTGACGAACTGACCGCAACCGATGGCTGGCGTATGCCTGGTGCGACCAAATGGCGTCGTCTTCGTGCGAAGCCGGTCAGGGACCGGTACAGCGGCGAGCTGACGGGCGAGGATTGGTCTGATCCCGACGTTTTGGAATTCGCCGGCGCTTTGTCCAGCTCAAGCAGCATGAGGACTCCCAATGCTTTGCGTGACCAGACCACGAGCACCGCCTATCTGACGGCTGCGGATCCGATGCTTGACATCATGCCGGGCGACAGGATCCGCGCCATGCCGGACGACGGCCGATGCTGGGAGGTTACGGGCTATCCAAGCCGTGACGTGAACGCGTTCACGGTCTGGCAGCCGACGATCGAGATTCCATTGACCGAGCACAGGGGGTGATGGTCTTGGGTGTGATGGTCAAGTTCAACGATCGGTATTTCGATGAGCTGATGAATTCGGCTGGCGTCAAGGCCATGACCCGCAGGGCGGCCGAGAGGGCGCTCGAATACGCCAAGGCCCACGCTCCCGTGGACACGGGCGCGTACCGTGATGGCCTCCGGATCGAGGAGGTCAAGCATGCGCACCGTACGACCTGCATGGTGGTCGGCACCGACCCGAAGACCCTGCTCGTGGAGTCCACGACCGGTAATCTCAGCAAGGCCTTGAAGGCGGGCAAGTCATGACGGTAGTGCTTCCACCTGATCTTGAATCGTGGCTGTGCGATTTTCTCCGTGACCGGCTGAAATCCTCCTACGATACGATTCTCGTGTCCGTACGCGAGCCGGACGATTATGACGGTTCGCGTCCTCTCGTGGTCGTGCGTGACGATGGCGGCAGCCAGTCGAATCGAGTGCTTTTCGACCGCTCCATCGGCATTACGGTGCGTTATGGCCCACGCGGATCACCGGGGCCATGCCGGGACCTGGCCGCAAGCATCTATGGCCTGCTCACCGACCCTTCGATCGCCCGACTGGACGGTTCTCCGATCGCGGGCATCGAGGGGGACGGCTGCAATGGGCCGTATTTCGTGGCCGAAGACTCAAACATAGCCAGATGTTATCTGACCGTGGAATTCACGGCGATAGGCGAATTCCGATAATTCAATAATTCCGATTCTTTTAGGCGTTGAAATCTTGCGTTTTCGGCGCCTTTTTTGTTTGAAAGGACAGAAAAATGACAGCTGATGCAGCGGGCAATGATCTCAGTGCGGCGAAGGTCGTGGTCACGTCCAGCCTCCGTTTCGCACCCTATGATGCGTCTCAGAAGCTGACCGCGGCCCTGATCGCGCCGACCGTGGCCGACGTGGCGGACGGTCTGAAGACGATTTTCAGCAAGGGTGGTTTCGTCGGCCTCATCACCGAGGGTGGCGCGCCACATGATAGCCGTGATGCCGATGACGCGATCAAATTCCACCAGCCTGGCTACAGCATTAACGGCAAGGCGAGCCTGACCGAAAAGTTCACCGTGGCCGAGGACAATGACATCACCCGCCAGATGACCATCGGCAAAGCCGACGAGAGCGGCGTATACCACGTCAACGACGTCATTCAGGACGGCAAATGGTTCTGCTATCAGGAGACCGTCTTCAAGAATGGGACGCATCGGCGCCGTCTTGGTGTCGTGAACCTGACCGGCAACGAGCAGGGTGAGGACAAAGCCGGTGAGAACACCGGTGACGCTTGGACCATCGAATGGGTGCAGGATGACGCCTGTGATTCCGGCAATTCGAAGTACCTGCAATCCTTCGTAACCCCGACAAAGGCATCGTCCTCCGCTTCGCAGCCCGCCAACCATTAGGCCGACGTGTCCGAGCCGCAGCCGGTTTCCGACTGATTCAATTCTTCCCAACACGTGTTTCTTTCTTCCCTTTCTTCGCGCGTGCTGGGATTCCTCGTCTTTTCATTCGGAAGCAAAGGAATTTTCGTAATCGTTTGAAGGAAGGAAGAAATGACCAGGAATGCGATGCCGACCGCAGCCGACTTCGACGCATGGACCTCGGAGGATGAGGAGAAGGCGCTTGAGGCCACTGCGGCGAAGATGAAGGTGAAGCACCTCATCAAGGATGGGTCCGTATGGTTTTTGGCGCCTCATGGCCATATCTACAAGCTGCCGGTCGCTCTGAGCATCGATGATTTCGTACGTCTGTCTGATCTGCGATCCGATACCGAGCAGATTCAGGCGCTCAAGGACATGCTGACCGCTTTCGCGGGCGATGAGGCGGCTGGACAATTGGCGAAGGAGCCGGTCATGGTGCCGTTGAACATCCTTTCCGATTATGGCGAGATCATCGCGAAGATCCAGGGCGCCGACTTGGGAAAATCCACGATTTCGTCCGAATCCTCCAAGGAAAGGACGGCAACAGAGTAAGAGCCGATTTCGCGGCGCGCGGGTGGAGTCTGCAGGCCGACTTGGGAGGCAGGCTCCGCTACGCCGACGCGATCGCGCTCTACGAAAACCTCTCGGCCGACTCGAGCAGTTATACGGGCATGACCGCTGTGCACATGGTGTTGCCGATGGATGCTACGGCGATCATCATGGCCTTGCAGTCTGGCGGCACGTCGATTCTCGGTGACCTGGCACCTGAGAGGGCGGACGGTCAGCGTATGGAAGTGACCGATGAGGAACGGCGTGCGGCGTTGGAGTCGATGAGCAGCATCTTCGGTTTCAAACACGACTGAATAAGGAGGCGTCATGGCCGGTGGCAGTGAGCTCGGTTCGGCGCATGTGAGCATTTTCCCGCAGATGAAGGGCTTCCGCCAGAATGTGGCGAATGAGACCGGCAAGGCCGTCTCCGCTATGAAATCCTCTTTTTCCAAGGGGCTCAATGCCGGACAGCAGGGCTCGAAGCTTGGCAGCGACTTCCGCAAAGGCTTCACCAGCGGTGCCGCCGAGCTGAACGCTGCCGCCCTGAAATCCTTCAAGCAGGATGTGGCACAGGCCTCGCAGAAAAACACGGACGCCCTGCTGAAATTCAAGGCGGCCGGCGTGCAGGTGCAGGCCGCGCAGGAAAAGCTCAATGCCGCGACACAGCGGTACGGTGCCGATTCGACGCAGGCCCAGGCCGCAGCCATCAAGCTCGAACAGGCGCAATTGAAGCAGAAGGCCGCCGCCGACAATCTCAAGACAGCATCCGACAATCTCAAGGCCGCGCAGGGACGGCTCAAGGACCTTGAAACGCAGCTCGCCGCCGAATCCGACAAGTCGAAGAACGCGTTCACCCGCATGGCATCCGGCTTTGCCTCGGCCGCCCAACAGATCGTCGGCAAGATTCCGGGCGTCAACACGGCGGTGCAGAAGATCAGCACGACGGCCGGCGAGGTCACGTCTGCGGTGAAGTCGAAGTTTCAAACGGCCTGGAACGCTTTGCCGGAGGGCGCGAGGAACGCGGCCGCCAAGGCCGGCAACGCGTTGCACACGGGTTTAAGCAAGGCCTCAGGCATCGCGTCGAAGGCGGTGTCCGGTATCGGCAAGGCCGCGCAGTCCATGGCCACGGTAATATCCGGTGCCGTGGCGGCAGCAGGCGCCTATCTCGTGAATTTCGGCAGGCAATCCGTTGACGCGGCGCTCAAGGCCGGCGAGGTGACCGCGAAATTCCAGCAGGTCGCCAAAAACAACAATTGGACGGCCGAGGAGCAGAAATCGCTCCTCGGCCTGAACAAGACGCTTGGCCAGACCGGCGTCGTTTCAGGCGGCACCCTTAAGGCAGCGCAGGCCCAGCTCGGCACCTTCGCGCTCACGGCGGATCAGGTCAAGACATTGACTCCCGCTTTGGCGGACATGATCGCCAACAACAAGGGATATAACGCGACGGCACAGGATGGCGTGCAGATCGCCAACCTGCTCGGCAAGGTCATGACCGGCAACGCCACGGCACTGTCGAAATATGGCGTGACCATGACGGACGCGCAGAAGAAGGTCCTGCAGGAGGGCAGCGCATCGGAGAAGGCCGCGATGGCCGCACAGGTCCTGGAAGCGAACTTCGGCGGCATCAACAAGGCTCTCGCAAACACCCCACAGGGCAAGATGACAGTCCTGCAGCATGAGATCGCCGGATTGAAGACTTCGGTCGGCAATGACCTCATCGCCGCTTTCGGTGGCGTGGGTGGCGCGGTCATCAAAATGGTGCAGGCCGTCGAACCGCTCATCACGGCTTTCTTCGACAAGGTGGCCGCGCTAGCCGAGAAGATCGGCCCGCCACTTGAGAAGGTGTTCGGTGCCATCGCCGACAGGATAGGCAAGCTCAACTTCAATGGCTTCACCGGACAGCTCTCGTCGTTGTCCGGTCCCATCGCGGCCGTGACCGGCTTGCTTGGCGCTGCCGGACTGGGCGGAGCCTTAAACGGTCTGGACGGCATTCCGGTGATCGGCGGGACGTTGTCGAACTTCGGCGGCATCCTGAAAGGCCTTGGCGGTCCCATCACCCTGGTCATCGGCGCTTTGGCCGGATTGATCGCCACAAGCCCACAGTTGCGCAGCGAATTCGGCACGATGCTGACCGGCGTCTTCACCAGCCTGCAGGCTGCGTTCAAAATGATGCAGCCGTCGATTCAGACGCTCATGGGCGCCTTGAATCAGCTGGTGCAGGCTGTGATGCCGGTCATCACGAATGTCATCGGTCAGATCATTCCGATGCTCACGCCGATAATCTCCACATTGGTGGGCGCTCTGGTGCCGGCGATTCAGGGCATCCTGACCGTGGTGACCGCCGTGGTGCAGGCATTGATTCCGGCGGTTCAGGGTGTCGAGCCGATCGTGTCGGCTGTCTTGTCCGCCATTGGCAACGGCATTCAACTGCTCATGCCGATCATTTCGCAGATCAGCGGTCTGGTCACGGACGTGGTGGCGGCCATCACTCCAACCATCCAAGGTCTCGAGCCTTTGGTGACGGCGGTCGTGCAGGCGATTGTGAGTGTCGTGCAGGCGCTTGCGCCGGTGGTGCAGGTTCTGCAGCCTATTGTCGCTGGCGTGATTTCCGCGATCGTGGGCTTCATCGGCTCGACGCTGCTTCCGACGATTCAAGCGATGCTGCCATTCATTCAGGGCATCATCAATGGCATCATATGGGTGGTCAATGGCATCGTCAGTGTGATCCAGGGTGTCATCAATCTGGTGGCCTTCCTGATTAATGTCAATTGGAGTCAGGTGTGGAATGGCTTCAGTCGGATCGTGTACGGCGTAGTGCAAGGCGTGCTTGGCTTTTTGGGCGGTATCGGCGGTTCGATCCAACGCGCGTTCTCCGGTGCCGGGAGCTGGCTGTGGAATGCGGGCAAGTCGATTCTGACCGGCCTGCTCAATGGTCTGAAGTCGGCATGGCGTTCGGTGACGAGCTTCGTCGGTGGCATCGGCTCATGGATCGTCAAACACAAGGGGCCGATCAGCTATGATCGGCGTATGCTCGTGCCTGCCGGTAAGGCCATCATGGGTGGCTTCGACAAGAGCCTTAAGGCCGGATGGAAGGACGTGCAGCGCACCGTGAACGGCATGAACGCGCAGATCCATGGCGGCTTCGACGGTGACATGTCGAAGTCGGGCCGTGCGAACGTCAGTACCGGCGTAGGCGGCACCACCTTCGTGACGCAGACGTTCAACTATCCGGCCATCGCGCCGACGTCGATCAGCACGCAGAAGAAATTGCAGACGGCGGCCATGCCGCAATGGTGACAAACGGAAGGGTGGGTAGTCGATGATTCTCACGGATTATCTCATCAATGGTCAGGATCTGACCGGCGAGCATTCGGGCCTGATCGTCGGCACCACCCACTTCACGAGCATTTCACCCCGCATTAATTCCGTCACGGTGAATGGGCGGAATGGTGTGATGCTTCCGGCCGGCCCGGTGGCTTTCGATGCGCCGGAAATTACGCTGAAATTCATCGCCAATGGCCCTGACGCGGACGTGCTGATGCACCGCTTCTACCGGTTGTGCCGTCTCGCTTCGAGCCTGACGCGTGTGGAACGCGACATGGTATCCGGTTGGACGCGGCGTATGACCGCGAGGGCCGTGTGCACGTCCTGCCAGCCGGACGGCGACGAAATCCCGTGGGATGATCACAGGGCCGCCACGGCCGTCTTCAAACTGCCTGACGTGTATTGGCAGGGCGAGCAGTGGCAGGAGACGGCGTTGGCGGCTACCGGTGGCCTGCTGCTGGCCGGCGGCGTGTCGAAGGCGAGCGGCAAGGGGTATTGGACCCGCTGGCAGGGATTGTCGAACGCCTCGCCTTCCGAACTGTTCGACACGATTCCGGAGGGGTGGCTGTCGAACGCGCCGATCACCACGCTGCTTTTGCGTTTCGGCATGGCGACGGCCGTGACCGTGACCGATCCGGCCAGCGGCACGAATCTTATGTGGGGTGGCACGCGCGCCAACTGCCAACCCTACCTCTACCTCGACGTGGCCAACCGCAAGGCATGGACCTCGTCGAACGCGGCCGCATGGTCCGGTGGCACGGACGTGACGAATGGCGTCGACTGGACCACCGAGCCATTGCAGGTGTGGCCCGACATGTCGTCCGGCGATTATCAGCTCACCATCAGACAATCCGGCGGCACCGATAAGGTGGCATGCCGGTACAAGCAATGTTGGGAGTGATTCATGGCAAAGTCCCTTCACGTGCGTCTCGTGGCCTACAGGCCCTTCGGGGAGCGTATCGGCGTGCTGGCCGAGCCGGTGAGCTTCAGCGCTTCGATGCTCCACAATGACGACGGCGCCATCAGCATCGAATACTCGCTGCTGTCCGGTGATGCCCAGGCGTTCGATCGGAAGCTGCCCGACGGTCTCGAAATCGCCGTGGAAGTATCCGACGGCACAGGATACGTCGAGCCGGACAATGTGCGATACGTGATCACCGGGCGTTCCGGCAAGACCGACGACCGTACCCGGACCGTCACCTATTCCGGCCAGTCGATCGGCTGGCTGCTGTCCAAGGCCGAGAACAATGACAGCTCGCATCTGCTCGCGGACGGCGACAACAAGGGCAAAAGGCCCTTCTACAGCTCGAATTCGGGCACGATCCTCAAGACGCTGCTGGACGAAAACAAGGCACGTGGCGGCATCGTGACCGGCCTGACCTTGGGCTTCGACACGGCCAAGGATTCCGCCGGCGCGGCGTGGGCGAAGAAGTACACGCTGTATTACAGCCTCGGTACCGATTTGCAGACCATTCTCAGCTCGCTGGTCAATGGTGGCGGCTGCGACTGGCGCACGTCGGCCCGCACCTTGAAGCTGTGGAACGCGGACAGCACCTCTTTGAGCCGTGACCTGAGCGGGAGCGTCGTGCTTCAGCTCGCGCGTGACATCAGCGAGGCCCCATTCGAGGAGTCCATCGCCGACCTTGCCAGCACCATCCTCGTGGAGGGTGATAACAATCTGCTCTTTCGCATGGACAATCCGGCCGCCCCGACCCCGTGGGGCAAGTGGGAGAGCTACAGTTCGCAGGGCGGCGTGTCCGACAAGGCGACCGCGCAGGCATTCATGCAGTCCACGCTCGACGATGCGGCCCGGGTGCGCGGCCAGTACACGCGCGACCTCATCGTCAATGACGTGGATTGGCTGCCGCTCGTCGACTATCATGCGGGCGACTGGATCACCGCACCCACCGTCAATCATAGCGAGAAGGTGCGCGTGCGGGAAATCGATCTGAGCATGCGCCAGAATGAGGGGCTGAGCGCCAGCATCGCCTTGAACGACATCAAGTACGACGCGTCCGTGCGTCAGGCGAAGAAGATCAAGGGCATCACCGGCGGCGCCGCGTTGGCAGGCAGCGAGAGCGGCACGACCGCCTCCTCCGACCATGACCATCGCATGCCGAAGGCGCCGCAAGGCCTTGTGGTGCAGACCGACGCCTACATCGGCTCGGACGGATACGCGCACGGCTTGGCCACCGCCATGTGGTCCGCCGTGAGCGAAGCCACGAATGATACCGCCATCGAAATCAGCAGCTATGCGATTGAGTGGCGCAAGCATGTGGATGGTGCGCCGTGGCATTCGGCCGGCACGACCGATAAGACGCAGCTTGGCTTCGGCGGCCTTGACTGCGGCACGCGGATCGAGGTGCGCGTCCGGGCGGTGCCGACGTATTCGGACCATTTCGGCGAATGGTCGGAGATCGTCGTGGCCACCGTCGAATCCGACGTGACGCCCTGCTCCGTACCGTCCAAGCCGGTCCTGTCCTCCGAACTGGGCGTGGTCACCATCCACTGGGACGGCAAAACCGCGTCCGGCACATCGATGGAAGCGGATTTCGACCATGTCGAGGTCGGCGAAGGCACCAGCACGAAGAACATGACGCTCGTTTCCGCCACGCAGGCGGGACAGGGCGACTATCTGATCACAGGCCTGACCACCGGCTCGTCGCATTCCTACGCCTTGCGCTCCGTGGACCATGCAGGCAACCAGTCCGCATGGTCCGACATCGCGAGCGTTTCGGTCGCAAGCGCAGTCCCGCAGGAGACCTTGGATGCCGTCAACAAGGGCATCTCCGACGCGGAGGCGCAGGCCAAGGCCGCCAAGACCACGGCCGACGGCAAGAACCGCATCTACACGCAGGCCACGGAACCGGCGCATACCGGCCTGACGAACGGCGATCTCTGGCAGAAGCTCGACTTGAACGGGCACATCATGTCCGTCAACGTATGGGACGGCAGCGAATTCACCGCCTACACGTTGTTCGCCGACAGTCTGCTCGTGCCGGACAGCATCAACGGGTCCGTGCTCATCAAGGACGGCAGCATCCAGGCCAACAACATCTACATCGGCAAGGGCGAGATCCTGACCGAACTGTTGAAAGCCAGGAAGATCGTGACCGATGATGTGGCCGCGGGTCAGTTCAAAGGCTATGTATTCACCGGCGCCGTCTTCCAAAGCTCCGAAACGGACAAGACCGGATTCAGGTTCAAAGGCAACAGTCTGGACATGTGGGATTCGGCCCACACCCAGACCGTGCACCTGGACGGCGAAGGCAAGAACAACATATTGACCGGCACGTTCCGTACCGCCGTGAGCGGACCACGGATCCAGATCACCCCGGATACCGGCAGCCAGGCCATCGGCGGATCGGAATCGTATTCGGGCAAGAGCATCGTCTTCATGTCGCCTGATTTCGCTTCAAGCCCGGAAATCATGGGCAGCCACTCATCGAGCCTCGTTGGTGATGTGAGCGGATTGACCATGTGGAGCGGCTACAAGACGGCCGAGGATCCCGGAGCGTTCGGACAGCTCCAATCCAGGCCCCGTACGAAAGGCGCGACCGGCGCCGGCATCACTTCCGAGGTCTATTTCACCGCGAACACGAACTACAGCGGCAACACCACGGATAAGAGCAAAGCCGAACTCATCCTCAAAGGCATCGGAGGGTCGGGTGCGACGGCCTACCTGACGGCGTACACGCCCGGCGGCGGCACCTCACAGGTCGGCATTTTGGCCAAGAAGGGTGACGTCAGGGTCGGCATGACCGCCGATGCGGACACGCAACACGTGTATTTCGGCGGCAGGCTTGGTGGTTTTAACGGCAAGTCGTCGAACACCGTACAGTCCACGTTCCTGCAACGATTTTGGAGATGCTTTTTCGGTGGCAGCGGGACCGGCGACTACGGGATCGTCTCAATGACATGGAATCCGCCGGACTACGGCTATTACCGGTTCGTCGCGTCGGCCGACACCGCGATGGGCTTTTCGTGCGTGCATACCGGCTACGACTCGGATTCGAACACGAGCACCTGCTCCTGCCAGATCCGCGGCTACGGGACTCGTGGCGAAGATATTTATGCGTGTGCCTTCGGAGTCCTGCGATCATAAGGAGGATTAATGAGTTCGTATCGTGTGGAGGACGGTCTGCTGTTGCAGATCGAGACGGATGCGACGACGGGCCAATCGTATGCGGCCTACGTTCATTCGCTTGATTCGATTCCCGCCTATCAGGCGATGCTCGGCACCGTCGACCTTGCGGAGACCGTCGCGGCGATGAACCGGATCGCCGAGCATGGCGACGGCGGGCCCGCGGACGCGCGGACCGGGGAGACGGTCTGGCATCGTGCCCGGGAGGCCATGCGCACTCTGCTGTCCGATTCGGCCAGCACGATCAGCCTCCTGAGTGATGATGGGCAGGTCGCAGCCGATCCGTTGACCGCGACACGCAACCTGGTGCGTGGCCGGTGCGGCCTGCCCGTCATCTCGAACGAGACGGAAGCGTTGATGCTGACGGCAAGCCTGAACGTCAGCGACGGCGACGCCATGGACGCCTCGACCACGGGGTCGGGCGTTGACATGTCACTGGTCGACGAAACCGCGTTGCGCGAATTCCTGGCCGACGAGCAGGTGTCGGCCAGATTGGAGACGGCGGAGGAACGCTTCTACGAAAGCCTGATGCCGACCACGGAAGAATGACAACATGCCCGGCACCATGCCGGGGGAAGGGGAGGCTGGTGACGCGCGTCGACATGATGGCCGCCGCCGACCGACCTACACGACCATTGGCCCTCGCGATTGCGGGGCATTTCTTTTAGGAGGCTTATTTTGCAGATTCCAGCCGATGCGAATGAGGTCATCAGCCAGCTTGCCGCGCAGGTGGGTGACCTGTCGAAACAGGTCGCGATCCTGCGATCCCAACTCACGTCCGCGGTGAAGCTCATTCCGCAAGATGTGCTCGACGCGACAATCGGAGGCGATGAGTCGAACGGAAAGGATCCCGCATGAGGCGTGTGAACTGGTTCCCGACCCCGAACATGCAAAGCGCCACGGGAATGGGCAACAGTGCGGATACGGCTTCGGCCGGTTTCGTGACCGTGAACGCCATGCGGTGGCTCAGATGCCAGCGCACGGCGGACGGCGACGCCTACGCGCAGTACACGCTGAATGGCGGTACGCTGCCGCCTGCCGGCACGTATCATGTGACCGCCCTCGCATATTCTGACGGCGGTGCGGGCACTTTCCGCGTCTACGCCCGTGTCGGCGGCACCTATAAGATTCTTGTCGAATCCAGCGTCGCCAACAAGGCCACGGTCGGCATCGACAAGGATTTCACCGTTCCCGCCGACTGCACTCAGCTGCTGGTGCGCATCGTCCCGCCTTCGGGCGTCAACAGCTTCATGATGATGACCAAGGTCAGCGTCGAATCCAAGGCGACGTACGATGCGCGCGGCACCGGGCCCACGGTGTTCGACGGCGACACCATGCCACTCAACTGATCCCGGCCCCACCACGTGCGGGGTCGTTGTTTTAAGGAGCGATGATGTGATGCTTCGGACCTTTCTTGCGAGCGTGGGTGGTGTCGGCGGCGCGGTCGCCGTCATCACCCTTGTCGTCAACTGTTGGCCGGGCGCCTTGGAGCGTCTGAGTACCGGTCTGTATGCGCATGTCAATCCGGCGCGTCTGCCGTATGACAGTGACCTGTCGAGGCATTTCGCCCACGCGCGCGAGACGCGTGAGGCGCAGGCCGACCTGCGCGGCCGATTGGACGAATTGCAGCGCGACACGATCAAGAACACGATCATCAGCCTGATCTACGGCGACCGAACAGTCGACCATAGCGAGGCGGTGCGTTACGAGATGGGCAAGCTCGAAAAACTCGATGCGCGCTGTTGGGTCATGGATGCGGCACGTGACTACCTCGACGCCCACGCCAGAAAAGAAGATGAATGAATTTTCAGGCCACCTTGCACGGTGGCCTTTTTTATTGCCCCATCGGGGCGGAAGGGAGGCGTCATGGCCGACGAATCGGTAATGACTCCGGAAATGACACCGCAGGGCGACAGTCTGCCGCCCGACAACATTGTGGTCGTGTCCGA
>ENA-OWOG01000263-OWOG01000263.1-gut-metagenome-genome-assembly--contig:-NODE-263-length-23460-cov-25.928196_pt1 | contig 23460 bp, 19 predicted proteins | sample MGYA00248249_ERZ651793 | MGnify/ENA primary metagenome ERZ651793 (study PRJEB26908, sample SAMEA4031700) | gut metagenome | biome: gut; feature: normal infant; material: stool | place: China | collected... | reverse complement strand
GTTTTTCCTACCAAAAACTGATGAGTCTAAAATTACAAATTTAATCACTAGGTAAAATTTCGCATGTCAATTTCACCCAGCGATTCTAGAACTTACCATTCACTAAAATGCAAAAGCATCTTGATCGAGTTCCATCACAGATTCAGCTCCAGACTCAATAGAAGCGGCATGGCTCTGTGTACGATGTAAAAGTTTTTGATAGAAAAACTTAGCTGTCGTTAATTTTGCTTTATAAAAAGCTTCCTCTTGTGTACCCGATTCTAATTTTTCATGGGCAACTTGTGCCATTCGAGCCCACAAATACGCGAACACAACGTAACTGGAAAAATAAAGATAATCTACTGAAGCGGCTCCTATTTCTTCAGGGTTGTGCTTGGCTTTCTCTGCAATAGTTTTGGTCAGTGACAACCATTGTTGCTTAAGCTCAGCTAATTTTTCTAAATAAGGTGTCAGCACTTCATTTGATTGCTGTTGACCAATAAATTGATCAATTAAGTGGGTCATATTTTTTAGAAGTTTGCCTTCTGACTTGAGGACTTTACGTGCAAGTAGATCTAAAGATTGAATTTCGGTCGTTCCTTCATACAATGTTGAGATACGCGCATCCCGTACAATTTGCTCCATTCCATGCTCAACAATAAAGCCATGACCGCCAAATACTTGAACGCCATGCTTGGCAGACTCATTACCTGACTCGGTTAAAAAAGCTTTGGCAATTGGTGTTAAAAAAGCCAGTAATTCATCGGAGTGTTTTTGTTGTTCCTGATCATTTGAGCTTTCGACAATATCGACATGCTGAGCCAAAAAGTAAGCTAGTGCACGGCCACCTTCAGAAAAAGCTTTTTGTGTCATTAACATCGAACGTACAGCGGGATGCACAATAATTGGATCGGCATTTTTGTCAGGATATTTAGGACCGGATAACGAACGCATAGCGAGGCGCTCTTTGGCATAACTTAATGCACCTTGAAATGAAATTTCAGAAGCAGCAAGCCCTTGTACAGCCGTTCCAATACGTGCGGTATTCATAAAGGTAAACATACAATTGAGCCCGCGATTTTCCGGACCAATCAAATAACCTTTGGCACCATCAAAATTAAGTACGCAGGTGGCATTGCCATGAATCCCCATTTTATGTTCAATCGCGCTACAGACGACTTTATTACGGTCTTCTAAATTACCTTCATCTTCTACATTAAATTTAGGCACAATAAATAAAGAAATGCCTTTAGTCCCTGCGGGTGCTTGAGGCAAACGAGCTAAAACAATATGAATAATATTTTCAGAAAGATCATGTTCTCCTGCTGAGATAAAAATCTTTTCACCCGTAATGGAGTAGCTACCGTCCGGATTTGGTTCTGCTTTCGTTCTAATTAACCCAAGGTCTGAGCCTGCATGGGATTCGGTTAAACACATGGTTCCGGTCCAAGCCCCACTAATGAGTTTAGTCAAATACTGCTGTTTTTGTTGCTCGGTACCATGGTGCTCAATTGTTCTCATTGCCCCATGAGACAAGCCCGGATACATTGCCCAAGCCCAATTAGAACCACATAACATTTCAGAAATCGCAATCCGCAGCAATGTCGGCAAGCCCTGCCCACCATATTCCGGATCGGCGGTTAATGAAGTAAACCCAAGCTCGGCATATTTTTGGTAGGCTTCTTTAAAACCTTTCGGCGTTATGACTACGCCTTGATTTAAATGACAGCCTTCCTGATCGCCATTTTGGTTAATCGGCGCCAATTCATTTTCACAAAAATCTGCTGCTGCCTCTAAGTATTGATCAATTAATTCTCGATTTACGCTTTCCTGATATTTGCTTAAACCTTGATAGTTTTGTTCTGTTTGAAGCATTTCATGCAGTACAAATTGCATATCACGTAATGGAGCTTTGTATAAAGGCATAGTTTTTTCCTTTCACTTCACTGCCTATGTCATGGGCAGATATCGTTTTTCCTTAAAATAGACTTTTTATTGTTTCAATCTCACCAAAATATCAAAAAATTTCTTATAGCAAAATATATTTTCACTAATTTAATAAAATTATCCTAACTTAGCTATAGAGATAAAATATAAACATATGTTTTTAAATACAAATATAAGATAAAAATTAATTAGTCTTGTTTAACTAGAATAAATTTTTATTTTGTATTGCAAAATTTTATTCCGTAAAAAATCAATTTATAGTATGGTGATTAGATTGCTTAATCATGCAAGGACGATTTATGGAAAGCCCGAAATACACAGGTCTTGAATTTTTAACCGCTTTAAAAAATGGTGAAGTTTCTCCATCACCTATGGCTCACACCATACCAATGGAACTCGTTGAAGTTTCCGAAGGTAAAGCAACTTATAAAGTTACTCCTCGCAAAGAACATAGAAATATACAAGGCGGTGTACACGGCGGCTTTTGTGCCACAGCTTTAGATACGGCGACAGGCAGTGCGGCCCATACCCTACTTGAACATGGTGTTGGCTATGGAACCATTGATTTAAATGTAAAAATGATCCGCCCCATGCAGGTTGATACGTCTTACTATGCGACGGCCGAGTTGATCAATGCGGGCCGCAATATTATTAGTACCCAAGGTAAAATCGTAGATGAGAACGGCAAGGTGTATGCTTTTGCTTCGGCAACCTTAATGATTATTCGCAAATAATAAAATATCTAAGCTCCTATTTATGGAGCTTTTTCTTGCTTTGCAATTTTGTTCATTTCGTAAAAATCTAAGCGATCAATCAAGAAACTTAACATTGCCATCGCTAAACCTAAGGCTGCACATGCTTCCCATCCCCAGTGTTTCCAAGCATACACCGCAATAAAAGAACCTAAGGCGGCTCCGCCAAAATATAAGGTCATATAAATTGAATTAATACGGGAACGTGCCTCGGCCGAAATTCGATAGACCAAATTTTGGTTAAGCACATGAAATGCTGACAAACCGAAGTACGCCATAATCACACCAACAGCGTAGGCAACCAGAGACTGCTGCGCAAAAAATAGGGGTATCCATGCACTCATTAATAACCCCATGCAAATCACTGCAATTTTATTTTCAAGACCTGCTGCAATTTTCTTACCTGCCCAAGGAGTCGCAAATACGCCAGCCAAGCCCACAATTCCAAATAAACCAATTTGGAAATCGTTAAAGTGATAAGGCTCATTCGCCAAAATAAAAGTCATGGTGGTAAAAATGAGAGCCAAAATACCAAAACCAATTCCCCCTGCAAAACCACGGCGTAGTAAATGAGGCTGATGAACAGCTAATGAAAATAGTGAACCATAGATCTGTAGAATATTAAGTTGGTGAGACTTACGCGCAATTGGCAACTTCACCCACATTACCCAAGCAAACACTAAAATGACAATTCCGCTAATTAAATAAACCGCATGCCAAGACCAAACTGTAGAAAGTAAGCCTGCAATAGAGCGTGCCAATAATATTCCCAAGAACAAACCACTCATGAGAGTGCCTACAACTTGAGGACTTTTTTTCGGGCTGGCTAAACCTGCGGCAAAAGGAACCAAAACTTGAGTCGCAATCGAAAAGAATGTCGCTAAAAAGGTAAAGCCATATAAAGCTGGCAAGGTTTGACTTAAAGATAGCCCTACTTGGGCAAGGCCTGTACAACACATGAGCAAGCAAATATAACTTCGCTTTTCAAAAAAGTCGCCTAAGGGAACCAATATAAAAAGGCCAACTGCGTAGGACAGTTGGCTAATCACAATAGTTAAAGCGACTTGATCGGCATTAACTTTTAATGCTTCAGCAATCGAATAGATTAAGGGCTGGTTATAATAGTTTGAACCCGCACAAATTCCACATGTCATTGCCATGATAAAAATAAAGCTTTTTGACAGTATATTTTCTGCATTGGGCTCAACTATTTTTTCCATTTTTAACTACGCCCTATTTTAAAATTTATACATCGATACAAAGTTTACACGTGATACATCAGCGGTTCTGCCATCAAACACTTCTCGTTTGCCTTGGTGATATTCCATCCCAATATCCATTTGCTCAATTGGTGAATAAAAGACGTTAGCTGCGTAGTCCGTTAAGCGTTTATTAGCATCTGGGTTGAGTTTGGCATAAGCCGTGTCATCATCATAATCAAACATTGAAGCCGATAAGTTTGCGCGCCATTGCTCATTAAATTTATATGAATAACCAATATTGATGCTATTCAACTTATTCATAACCAAATCTGTTTTATCTTCGTTTAAAGAAAAATCACCCGCGGCATTTAAATTTGTTGAATTTGCCAAACCACTTTGGGTGGTGTACGGCATAAATTTTTGATCACCAATAATATATTGATAATTTGCCTGCACCGATTGCTGTGGCGTGAGTTGATATTTTAAGCCGCCTCCAGCACCCCAACTTACTTTCTTCACCGTGGCAGTTGCGACATCTGTGGATTTTTCATTAATAAAGCCTTGAGCAAGTGCTGTTAAAGGACCTTGTTTAAAGGTATAGCGACCCGTTAAAGTTGGAAATGCCGAGACTCTCGAACCTGTATATTCCAAAGCTACTTTTAAATCATTATTGGCATCAATTTTCCAGTCATAGCGAATTTGAGGAGTACGCGTATAAGAGGTTCCCACAAATTGGGTGTAATCAACAGCTTCTGTACGGGTTTCCATGTTAGACATGAGTGACCATGTTTGACCAAAGGTCCAATCTTTATAAGTAAAAAATGCATGACGGATGCGGAATTTACCATCCCCCGTTCCCATGTTAGAACTATCAAAGAAATCGGCTTCGATATTCCCTGTAACCGCTTTATTTGGGCTATTAAAATAAACACCTAACCGGCTTGCATTAATCATGGCATCAGAGCGTGCATGATTCGAACGTTTTTCACTTTCAAAAGGTGTTCGGTACAGGCTGCTGGTCGTTCTACCACCAGAATCAGGCGATGATTTAAAATCGACCGCTGCATCAATACGGGCAATACCGTAAACCTTGACGTTATCCGTCCAAGTGACCCATGAAGGAGCAACTGGCTTTTCTGTTACCGTTGCTTTAGTTTTTTCAATGTTCTCTTCGATCTTAACCTGTTTGACCTGTAAATTATTTTGAGTTTGTTTCTGAGCAGCAAGTTCTGTTTTTAATTTTTGCAGCTCAGTTTCTAGCAAATTAATTCTTTGTTCTGTCGTATCTGAAGAATTTGCAAAAATAGTCCCTGAAGCCGCAGCACAAGCTGCAGCTAAAATTAATTTTTTCATCTTTTAATCCTTAAAGAAGCGTTTTTCCGTGTGTATTTAGGCTACACGTGCATCGATTAGTTCACAGTCAGTGACTGCCTGTAATTCATCAAAAGTTAAGCCGTCTACCATTTCCTTGACGTAAGCTTTTTGGTCTTTGAGTTCAATAATGCATAAATCGGTATAAATACGGTTTACACACTGCTCACCCGTTATTGGATAGCTCAGTTCTTTTACAATTTTGGGCTCACCTTTTTTAGTGACATGCTCCATATAGACATAAATCGTTTTTGCACCGACTGCCAAATCCATAGCACCGCCAACTGCCGGCACATCATCTGCCTTACCAGTATGCCAGTTTGCCAAGTCTCCATTTACCGCAACTTGGAATGCACCAATCACACAAATGTCCAGATGACCGCCACGCATAATGTCAAATGAGTCGCCATGATGCATAAAGCATCCACCATCTAACAAAGTAACAAGTTCTTTTCCGGCATTCACTAAGTCTTGGTCTTCTTCACCAGGTTGTGGTGGTGGACCAAAAGCCAAAACCCCATTTTCCGAATGTAAAAAGATTTCTTTGTCTTTTGGCAAAAATTTAGCAACGTTGGTCGGTAAACCAATGCCTAAATTGACATAAGAACCTTCCGGAATGTCATTGGCAATGAGCTTGGCAATATCTTCACGAGAACGCTTTTGAACTGACATTAGATATCTCCTACTTTTACAACGTGCTGTACAAAAATTCCCGGTGTAATAATGCACTCAGGGTCAAGCGTTCCTAGCTCTACGGTGTCATTCACTTGAACAATCGTGGTCTTGGCGGCTTTTGCCATAATTGGGCCAAAATTGCGGGCTGCTTTACGGTATGTTAAATTGCCCCAGCGGTCGGCTTTATCGGCATAAATCAGTGCAAAATCAGCTTCAAGTGGGTATTCAAGCACATAGTTTTTACCGTTAATGGTTCGGGTCTCTTTACCCTCGGCAACTTTAGTGCCATAACCAGTCGGAGTAAAAATAGCCCCGAGACCAGCACCTGCGGCCTGAATACGACAAGCCAAATTACCTTGTGGAACCAGTTCTAACTCAATTTTTCCCGCTCTATATAAGTCTTGAAAAATGGTTGATCCAGCAGATTTCGGAAAAGAACAAATCATTTTTTTAACACAGCCAGCAATAATCAGATTTGTTAAACCACGATCACCAGAGGCCGCATTGTTATTTACAATGGTGAGTTCTTTTTTTCCTAAATCGATTAAGGCTTCAATTAATTCAGCAGGTTGCCCCGTCACACCAAACCCGCCTGTCATGATGGTTGCCCCATCAGGAATAGCTTTTAAAATCGGTTCAATGTCACTGGTGATTTTATTTATCATCTCACTTGTCCCTTTTCATCCTTAATTTAAGGTGACAGATTGATCTGTCACTCTGCCTTTTGCGGGTTAAATAAACGGTCTTTAATAAATAACAATGGAATTACACCGCAGATAAAATAAGCTGCAGCCATCACCAAGAGCCCTAAACCAATAGAACCGTTTTGCGATATATAACCAATTGTTAATGGAGAGAAAATTGAAAGTACTTTGCCAATGTTATAAGCACCGCCCACTGCCGAGCCTCGAATAGAAGTCGGGAAGCTTTCTGTCATATATGTGGCATTAATTGCGTAAGGCATACCGTAAAGGAAACCGAAGAACAGCATCATCCATAAAATGTTGGTTGGTGTATTTAAGTAAACAATCACAGGAATAAATAAGGCTGTACCAATGGTTCCGAAAGCAAATACAGCGCGGCGCCCTAATTTGTCAGCAACGATCCCTGCAATCACTTTGGCAAACATCATAATCAGGAAAGTACCGACCATATACATCGCCATTTCTTTAAACTTGATGCCTAGATCAGACTCTAAATAAGCCGGTAACCAGTTACTTACGCCGTAATAACCAAACTGCAATGCACCCGTACTGATAATCCAAAGCACAAACATGGTGCCATGTTTCTTATCTCTTAAAATCTCAAGATATGGATTTTGACGTTTTTTAGGTTGGTTACTTTGAGCGACTTCTAGCGCTTTTAGTTGACGGGCTTTTTTCCATGACTCAGGTTCAGGTACACAAAAATGCATCAAAACTGACAAAACCACAGGGGTAATTGCAATCCAGTATAGAAAACGCCAGCCATGTTCAGGAATAATATGTCCAGCTAATAAGGTCGCGAGTAAAGAACCTAAGGTGTACCCCGTCATGAGAGTAGCTAAAACAGTCGAGCGATGTTTGGTTGGCACCATCTCAGACATTAAGATATTACAGGCAATATAAAGTGCACCTAAGCCCATGGCGCCTATTGTTCTTAAAACTGCAAATTGCATATAAGAATGTGTAAAGCCGAGTGCACAGGTTAATATCGAAGAAAAAGCAATAAAGAAAACAATAATGCGGACCCGACCAAAACGGTCGCAAGCCCAACCACCAATAAGGCCACCCACGGCCGAACCAAATAGTGTCAAGCTTCCTAATGTTCCGGCTTGCACACCAGTTAAATGAAACTCTGCTTTAAGACTAGTGAGGCTTAATGCCAAAAAACCTAAGTCGGCCCCGTCACATAAAAGTGTAAAAAAAGCGAATATAAAAGCTGTAATCCAAATCTTTTTTGGTGTTTGAATAGCTTCAGTGCTACTCATATTCTCTGTAACAGTCTTTGTTGTCATGTCCATATCCTCAGAAGGAACATGAGGCATCCCATGCCTCATGGCATTTGATTTTTTATTAGGCTGTAGCTTCCCTAATCATGTTTTTGGCAATAATAAGTTGTTGAACTTGCGTGGTTCCTTCATATAAACGGAACAAACGCACATCTCGATAAAAACGCTCGATGGCATATTCACTGATATAGCCCGCACCACCGTGAATCTGTACACAGCGGTCAGCAACACGTCCGCACATTTCAGTCGCAAACATTTTTGCGCAAGATGCTTCTGTACTAATGTTTTCGCCATTATCACGGCGGCGAGCTGCATCTAGGACCATACATTTAGCTGCATAAATCTCGGCTTTTGAGTCGGCAAGCATGGCTTGAATAAGCTGAAAGTTCGCAATAGGCTGACCAAACTGTTTACGCTCAATCGCATAGTGCAATGCGTCGTTTAACATGCGTTCGGCAACACCCACGCTATAAGCACCAATGTGCAAACGACCTTTATCGAGCACTTTCATGGCCGTTTTAAAACCGACACCTTCTACCCCACCAATCAATGCAGAAGCAGGCACACGGCAATTTTCAAAAATTACATCACAAGTGTGCGAGCCCTTTTGCCCCATTTTTTGGTCAATTTTTCCCAACGTAATGCCTGGTGTATTTGCCTCGACTAAAAAAGCTGAAATGCCACCAGAGCCTTTAATTTCAGGATTTGTTCGAGCCATTACGGTAAAAGTTGCAGCATGGGGTGCATTGGTAATAAAACGTTTGGTGCCGTTCAACACATAAAAGTCACCATCTTTAACTGCGCTGGTTTTTAAAGAGGCAGCGTCAGAGCCAGATTCAGGCTCGGTTAAACAGAATGAACCAATAATTTCGCCACTAGCGTAACGAGGTAAATATTTCTGCTTTTGCTCTTCTGTGCCATCAATCAAAATTGCACTTGAGCCAATCCCGTTATTGGTGCCAATTAAAGAGCGAAAAGCCGGTGAAGTTTGCCCAAGTTCAAATGCAACTCTGACTTCTTCTTCCATAGTGATGCCTAAGCCACCATATTCTTCGGGAATTGTGAGCCCAAACAAACCAAGCTCGCGCATTTGCTGCACAATGTCATCCGGAATTTTGTCTTTCTCTACCACTTCGTTTTCACGAGGGATCAATTCATTTTTTACAAAATCTCGAATTGTTGAAAGTAACTGCTCCAACATCCCTTCATCACGGATCATCTGTGATCTCCTTTTTTATGTATTTCCATCGTACCCATCAGCCATCTCCAGCTAATCTGGATACCATGTTTTAAATCTTGTTTACTGCGGATGTGTTTCATAGTACGAGAACAAAAATACAAATTTCAAGCTTTTTTGAAAATTAATTTCGTTTAACGAAATTTAAAATTGGAGCAATACGTTATATCAATAACTTAACTATTTTAAAAGATAACAACTACGCTCTTAAAAGAAATAAGACTTGAAATAAATTCCAAAATAAGCATCATAAAAGGAATATAGTTTTGATATGCGAAACAAGGAATTCAAAAATGAGTGTGTCAACAGGGAATAATTTCGTAGAAGTCGACTTTTCTATTCAAAAAATAGCGGTTGTTAAAATTAACCGCCCAGAAGCAAAAAATGCTTTAAACGGTGAAGTTCGCAAACAACTCGCACAAGCTTTTACCGAGTTAAGTTTTAACGATGAGATCAATGCGGTTGTGCTCACGGGCGGTGAAGAAGTCTTTGCTGCAGGTGCAGATCTAAAAGAAATGGCAACCGCAACTTCCACAGAAATGTTATTGCGTCATACAGAACGTTATTGGAATGCGATTGCCCAGTGCCCTAAACCCGTGATTGCTGCCGTAAATGGTTATGCATTAGGGGGTGGCTGCGAACTTGCAATGCATGCTGACATTATTATTGCAGGTAAAGGCGCAACCTTTGGCCAGCCGGAAATTAAAGTTGGTTTAATGCCTGGTGCTGGCGGTACACAACGTTTATTCCGTGCTGTGGGTAAATTCCATGCCATGCGCATGATTATGACGGGCGCCATGGTCAAAGCCGAAGAAGCTTATTTGATTGGTCTTGTTTCACAAGTCACAGAAGATGACCAAACTATTCCAACGGCAATTCAAATGGCACAAAGCCTCGCAAAAATGCCGCCGATTGCCCTGCAACAAATTAAAGAAGTTGCGTTGATGAGCGAGGATGTTCCATTAAATGCAGGCTTAACTCTAGAACGAAAAGCATTCCAGTTACTGTTTTCGACCGAAGATAAAAATGAAGGCGTTCAAGCTTTTATCGAAAAGCGCAAGCCGTCGTATCAAGGTAAATAATTTAAAACCATAATAACAAAGGAATGAAAATGGCCAGAAAAGTATTGATTAGTGCAGGTGGTTCAGGGATTGGACGATGCATTGCCGAGGTATTTTTAAACAATCAGGATGAAGTTTTTGTTTGTGATATTAATGCTAAAAGCCTAGAACAATTTCAACAAGATTATCCAAAGCTACATATATATACCTGTGATTTGGCTGATCATGAGCAAATTAAACTGATGTTTAGTCAAGCCATTCAGAAACTTGGCGGTATTGATATTTTAGTCAATAACACAGGCATCTCCGGCCCAACCGTTGCAGCAGATGAGCTAAGTTTTGAAGATTGGAACACGGTGATTAATTTAAACCTGAATAGCACTTTTTTAATTACCCAGTTAGCCATTCCCTATTTAAAGCAAGCACAGGCAGGCGTGATTATAAATATGTCATCTATTGCCGGACGCTTAGGCTATCCATATCGATTGGCCTATTCCACTTCAAAATGGGGACTGATTGGTTTTACCAAAACGCTTTCTATGGAACTCGGTGCAGATAATATTCGAGTTAACGCTATTCTTCCGGGTGCAGTCGATGGTAATCGGGTTCAACGCGTATTACAGGCCCGTGCCGATGTAGCGCATACCTCACTTGAAGAAGTGACTCAAAATGCACTGAAAAATCAGTCGCTCAAATATTTTGTCAATCCAAAGCATATTGCAGATTTATGCCTATTTTTAGCGTCAGACAGTGGTCGCTCAATTTCAGGACAAATCTTACCCATTGATGGTGATAAACAATGCTTAAGCTAAATCACCCAACCCTATTTTTCCGTTTAATTTCAAATATAGATCAATAATCAGGATGATCGACATGACTTATGATATTAAAAGCATGGCTGTGATTGGTGTAGGTGTTATGGGCAGTGGTATTGCTCAAATTGCTGCACAGTCAGGTCATACCACTTATTTATATGATGCCAAAGCAGGTGCAGCAGAACAGGCTAAAGAAAAACTGGCTGCTACATTTCAAAAGTTAGTCGACAAAAATAAAATTACATCTGAGCAAGCAGCAGCGGCAAATAACCATTTAATTGTTGCTCATCAAATTGAAGATTTAAAAAATTGCGACCTCATTGTAGAAGCAATTGTTGAACGTCTTGATATCAAACAAAGCTTGATGCAGCAGCTTGAAGATATTGTTTCGGATAATACTATTTTAGCCTCAAACACCTCTTCTCTTTCTATTACAGCCATTGCTGCAAATTGCAAAAAGCCTGAGCGTGTTGTGGGTTATCACTTTTTTAACCCCGTTCCACTCATGAAAGTGGTCGAAGTCATTCGTGGTTTAAAAACAGACCCACTTATTATTGATGCTTTAAACGATCTGTCTCGTGCATTTGGTCATCGCCCTGTTGTAGCGAAGGACACCCCTGGATTTATTATTAATCACGCGGGCCGAGCTTATGGCACCGAAGCGCTCAAAATCTTAAATGAGAATGTCTGTGATATCAGTGAAATTGATCGAATTTTACGTGACGGCGTAGGATTTAGAATGGGTCCTTTTGAATTACTCGATTTAACTGGTCTTGATGTTTCTCATCCAGTTATGGAGTCGATTTATCACCAATACTATGAAGAAGTCCGCTACAAACCAAACCCGCTCACCAAACAAATGCTAGATGCCAAACAACTTGGACGTAAAGTTAATCAAGGTTTTTATAACTATGAAACTGGTTCAAAAACAGGTGAACAACCTGCGAAGTTTGTAGAGCGTTTAGCAAAATATCCAAAAGTTTGGATCGCTGCCGATTTTTTAGATGATAAGAAACAGCTCGAAGATTATTTAACTCAGCAAAATATTACCCTAGACACCAATTCTGAACCACAAACAGATAGCTTATGTTTACTTGCTTGTTACGGTGAAGACACAACTCAAGCGGCTACTCGCCTTGGGGTTAATCCAGAACATGCTATTGCTATAGACATGCTTTATGGCATTGCAAAGCACCGTACCTTAATGCCTTCACTTGTTACCAAACTTGAATATCGTCAAGCAGCTCACTCTATTTTCAATCTAGATGGAAATGTGGTGAGCATGATTGCTGAAAGTATTGGCTTTGTTGCGCAACGCGTTTTAGCAATGGTCATTAATTTAGGCTGTGATATTGCCCAGCAAAATATTGCCACTGTAGATGATATTAATGCCGCGGTACGTCTTGGCTTAGGCTATCCATTTGGCCCAATTGAATGGGGCGATCAAGTCGGTAGCGAAAAAATCTTACTCATTCTAAACCGTATAACAGCACTTACGCATGACCCACGTTACCGCCCTAGTCCATGGTTACAGCGTCGAGTCGCACTCCACTTACCTCTTACTTTTACTCATGAGTCTTGAAAAGGAATTTCTCAATGTTAAATGCATATATTTATGATGGTTTACGTAGTCCATTTGGCCGTCATGCAGGTGAACTTGCCTCAATTCGCCCTGATGATTTAGCCGCAACTGTCATTCAAAAACTACTAGAAAAAACTGGTGTGCCGGGTGCGGATATTGAAGATGTGATCTTAGGCGACACCAACCAAGCGGGTGAAGATAGTCGTAATGTGGCACGAAATGCATTATTACTTGCAGGTCTACCTGTTACTGTACCGGGCCAGACAGTAAACCGTCTATGTGCGAGTGGTTTAGGTGCAGTAATTGATTCAGCACGTGCCATTACTTGTGGTGAAGGCGAACTGTATATTGCCGGTGGTGTAGAAAGTATGTCACGTGCTCCCTTCGTGATGGGTAAAGCGGAAAGTGCTTATAGCCGTGATGCAAAAATTTATGACACCACCATTGGCTCTCGCTTTCCAAATAAAAAAATTATTGCTCAGTACGGCGGACATTCAATGCCTGAAACGGGCGATAACGTTGCAGCTGACTTTGGTATTAGCCGTGAACAAGCCGACTTATTTGCAGCCCAATCACAAGCCAAATATCAAAAAGCCAAAGAAGAAGGTTTCTTTGCCGATGAAATTACCCCAATTGAGGTTTTCCAAAGCAAAAAATTGCCCCCTAAACTCGTTTCTGAAGATGAACATCCTCGCCCAAGCTCAACTGTTGAAGCGCTTACAAAGTTAAAACCGCTATTTGAAGGTGGCGTGGTTACAGCTGGTAATGCCTCAGGTATTAATGATGGTGCAGCAGCACTTTTGATTGGTTCAGAAGCAGCAGGTCAAAAATATGGCTTAAAACCAATGGCAAAAATCTTGTCAGCGGCGGCTGCAGGTATTGAGCCACGCATTATGGGTGCAGGTCCCATCGAAGCCATTAAAAAAGCTGTTGCGCGTGCGGGACTTACTTTAGATGACATGGATATTATTGAAATTAATGAAGCCTTTGCTTCACAGGTTTTATCTTGTTTAAAAGGCTTGAATGTTGATTTTAATGACCCACGTGTGAACCCGAACGGTGGCGCGATTGCTGTTGGTCATCCACTTGGTGCCTCTGGCGCCCGTCTTGCGTTAACAGTAGCGCGCGAGTTAATTCGCCGTAAGAAGAAATATGCCGTGGTGAGTCTATGTATTGGTGTAGGTCAAGGTCTTGCGATGGTGATTGAAAACGTTTCATAACCATTGAACCCAATATCCATTCATCACAACAGCGCAGTGATGAATGGATTTATTTTGCAGAGCGAAATATAATGGCAAAACTATTGCTTTAATTATATTTGAGGATCGAATGTCTCAAAACACGGAAACTGAAAAACCAATAAATTTTGATGAGATACGTTTAGATCCTATTTCGCATATACATCGGGAAAACAACCCGCAATTTATTGCTTCTTTAGCACGCGGTTTAGAACTTTTAAGATGTTTTTCTGCAAATAATCAGGTGCTTGGCAACCAAGAATTAGCAAAAATGACAGGTTTACCTAAACCGACCATTGCACGTATTACCAATACCCTTGTGTCATTAGGTTATTTAAAACAATTGCCTAACTCGACCAAATATACATTAGATATTGGCGTTTTATCTTTAGGATATGCAGCATTATCTAACATCTCGATTCGTAATATTGCTCATCAATATATGGAAGAGATGAGCCAGTATGTTCAAGCGCCTGTAGCGATGGCAACGCGTGATCGCTTAAATATGGTGTATATCGATGTTGTGCAAATTGAAACTGCATTAAACATGCGCCGTCCAATTGGTTCAACTTTACCACTGCATAGCAGTTCAATGGGCCGAGCATGCTTAGCTGCGACCCCTGAACGTGAACGCAACTTTCTACTTGATGCATTGAAACAAAAAAATCCAGAAAACTGGCCAGCCATAAAACGTTCTTTAGAACGAGCTTTCCGTGATTACCAAGATTATGGATATTGTTTGTCTTTAGGCGAGTGGCATAAAGAAGTGAACTCGGTGGCTGTACCTTTAGTCAGCTCCAAACATGGTCTTTATGTTTTTAACTGTGGTGCGCCAAGTTTTCATTTAAATCCCGAAAAACTTGAAGGTGAAATTGGGCCACGTTTAATTCATATGGTGCACAATATTCAAGATGCTTTGAATGAAACGCACTAACAATCGTACTTAAACAGTCATGGTTGTGTTGATTAAAGGTCCACTTTCATTATGACTAAGGCATGATGAAAAACGCACTCTATACCCCAACCATTATTTTAATGGCGATTGCCGCAGGCATTTGTACAGGTGGAAATTATTTTAGTCAGCCACTTATTCACTCAATTAGTGTAAGCCTAAATTTAACCGAAACAACTACAGCATGGGTGCCCACTCTAGCCCAAATCACCTACGCATGTGGCTTACTCTTTTTAATGCCATTAGGGGACATACTAGAAAAGCGTAAGCTGCTATTTATCTTTATGTTATTGGCTTCAAGTGGATTAATTATTAGCGGTTTTTCGCACAATATTTATCTTTTACTGCTTGGCACTATCATTACTGGTCTATTTTCTAGTGCAGCCCAACTGTTGTTACCGCTTGCTGCAAGTCTGGTTCCAATTCAACAAAGCGGCCGTGTCGTTGGCTTCCTACTGAGCGGGCTCATGATGGGAGTTTTACTCGCCCGCTCCCTTTCTGGACTGATGTCTACACTTTTTGCATGGAATATTATTTATCTGGTCAGTGGCTTTCTGTTACTTGTGATTGCCTTTATTTTGCATCGTAATATCGGGTTATTTGCACCGACCAAATCTGAAAACTATGCGAAAACCATTCGTTCTTTACCACAGATTTTTATTCAAAATCGTCGGTTAAGAACCAGAACTTATATTGGTGGTTTTACATTTGCATGTGTGAGTTTAACCTTTACCACCATGTCGTTGCTTCTGGCTCCAGCGCCCTATTTTTTTAGCGACTTTACCATTGGCCTTTTCGGTTTTGTTGGCGTGTTAGGAACTTTCGTTGCTAATTTCTCAGGCAAATTTATTGACCAAGGCTATATCCATAAAATTTCGATTTTTTGTGGCATTGGGCTTATTTTAAGTTGGATACTTTTTTCACTTTTACCCTACCATTTCGCCTTTTATATTATTGCCTTACTCATTCTCTACGCTTCTCTTTCTGCTGTGCATGTCACCAACCAAAGTATTGTATTTAAACTTAATCAAGAATTACGCTCACGGTTTAATGCGATTTATATGACAGGTTACTTTGCTGGCGGCGCATTAGGCACAACAGCAGGAAGCTATGCTTGGAAACACTACGGATGGACAGGTGTCTGTATTTTAGGTTTAATTTTTGCCGCTTTATGTCTTTATTATTGTGTGCATGATGCAAAAAATCAGCACAATTAAAACTTGTGCTGATCTCAAAGTAGGCTAATAGTTCGTTATAAAAGCCCTAATAAACGTCCGCGTATAATATCTTCTGCCTCTTTGACAATCCGGCTAACTAGTTCATCGCATGTCGGAATATCATGGATTAAGCTTGCCACTAACCCACATGACCATGCACCTGCATTTACATCGCCATCAATCATGACTTTTGGATAAACCCCAGCAACTTCTTCAATAATATCTTCAAATTTAATGTTATCGCCGAGTGCTTTTTCTTTTGCCACGATTTTTTCTACGGCCGCATTATTCATGACACGTTCTGTATTACGCAAAGCACGCATAATTAAACGCGTATCTCTTTCGGTTGCATTCAAAATCGCCTGTTTCACATTTGCATGTACGGGTGCTTCCTGAGTCGCAATAAAACGGGTTCCCATATTAATTCCATCGGCTCCCATCGCTAAAGCCGCAGCAAGTGAGCGCCCATCTGCCATACCACCAGAGGCAACAAACGGAATTTCTAATGCATCGGCTGCTAAGGGCAATAAAATCATATTTGGCACGTCATCCTCACCAGGATGACCACCGCACTCAAAACCATCTACAGAAACTGCATCACATCCAATTTGCTGAGCTTTTAAGCTATGTCGAACCGAAGTACATTTGTGAATTACTTTAATACCAGCAGCCTTTAAATATGGCATCACCTGTTCAGGATTACGCCCTGCTGTTTCTACAATCTTTACGCCACCTTTAATAATTGCCTCTACAAAACCCGGATAATCAGGAGTATTTACTGTAGGCAAAAAGGTTAAATTTACCCCAAAAGGCTTATCGGTCATTTCTCGGCAACGTGCAATTTCTTTTGCCAGATTTTCAGGTGTACGCTGAGTCAGGCCAGTGATAATACCTAACCCGCCCGCGTTCGAAACCGCAGCCGCAAGCTCTGCAAAACCAACATAATGCATACCGCCTTGAATAATTGGATGCTCAATTTCAAATAATTCTGTAATTTTGGTCTTCATATTCTTTCCACTCACTGTTCTATAGCCAGCCTCTTATTTCCTTAGCAGGGCTAGATGCTTATTTACGCATAAATCCTATCAACATTTAAAGTAATTTAAGTTAAAAATTTCACAATACAAAATTTTATACCACAATATAAAACAAAATAATTGATAACGGAATTATTTTTCGATAGCATCAGTTTAAATTTTAGACGGAAAATTATTTAAAGGAATGAATGATGCAGCAGAACAACAAAACCCAAAGCGAGCTTAAAACAGGCTCAATTCAACAGCGTTTAGATAAAAATATACTAACCATCACCATGAGCAATCCCACCAAAAAAAATGCAATTAACTATGAAATGTATGCGGCCCTAAGTCAGGCATTAGATCAAGCTGCAACCAATCAAGACGTTCACGTGGTTATACTTACTGGTGAGGGAGCTGCATTTACCAGTGGCAATGATGTCAACGCATTCAAAACACGCGATACAACAAGTACTGAGCCGCCCTCTTCGATTGTTTTCTTAAAAAGCTTAGCAACGTTTCCAAAACCGATTATTGCTAAAGTAAATGGTGTGGCAATTGGCATTGGCAGCACTATGCTTCTACATTGCGACCTTGTGTATGCAAGCCAAAATTCTATTTTTCAGTTTCCCTTCGTGAATTTGGGACTTGTACCTGAAGCGGGTTCAAGTTACATCTTGCCAAGATTATTGGGCTTTGCTCGAGCTTCGGAAATTATTTTACTCGGTGAAAAGTTTTCGGCAGACCAAGCAAAAAATTATGGTCTAGTAAATGAAATATTTGAGGCAACTGAGTTGAATCAGGTAGTTGAAGATGTGGCAATTAAACTCGCTCACAAACCAAGCCAAGCCTTACAGCTCAGTAAAAAGTTACTAAGAGATATGCCAATTGATGATCTACTCAATCGTATTGACCATGAGTCGACTATTTTCTCGCTTTGTTTACAAGGTTCCGAGTTTAAAGAAGCATTAAGTGCTTTCAAAGAAAAACGGAAACCGAACTTTCACAACCAAACAGCCTAAAGCTTACCCATTAAAAAGCCAGCCTTAAAAAAACAAAGCTGGCTCGTATAAATGAATCAAATAGGTTTAGCTAATCTCGGTACGAATATTATTCACCATATGTAAAAGACGTGGTGCAATATCTTCTTCGAGTTTTTCACGGTTCATAATAAAGCTTGGACCACCACAGTTAAATACCAGCAAACCATGTTGTTCATGAATGAGTGGAACCGCAACCGAGTTAACGTCTTTATGCCATTCGCCAATTGAAAAACAGTATCCAAAATCTTGGTAGTCTTTAAAGGCTTTGTCTAGATCACGGTTAATTTTAATCCAGTCTTCTTTATGCTTGTTACGAATGGCATTAAGTAAGAACTCTCTTTCATCTTCAGGCATTGCAGCTAAACATGCACGCCCCATTGAACTTAAATGAATCGGTAAATACGTTCCGACTTGACGGCGCATGGTCATATTGCCTTTGCCTTGCACCACGTCAAGATAAATCATATTCAGACGATCGCGTGTTGCCATAGCTACAGCAGCACCAGCATAGTCTGCCAAATTTTTCATATATGGATGAGCAATAGAGCGAATCGATACGTTAGACAGCATCGAATAACCAAACGCAAGAACTCCAACTGAAAGCTGAAATTTGCTTGAGTTAGGTACTTGTTTGATATAACCCAAACGCGACAAGGTATGTGTGAGGCGAGTAATGGTTGGTTTTGGCAAACCTGTCATCTGAGCAAGCTCTTGATTGCCCAAATACTGATGTTTAGGCGTAAAACAACGTAATAGCTCTAAACCACGTGCTAATGCAGTAATAAATTGGCGATCATTTTCATCCTGCATATCTTCAATCGGATGTAATAATTCATGCCTTAAAGGCGCTAATAATTTTTCTGTCTGTTCTGCATCAACTGCATCATTCATTGTCATACCAATCCATATTTTGTTTCGCACTGCGAAAATTATAATCTATTTTTTCTATAAATAGCAAAAGAGCAAACATCCTAGTCTGCATTTTAAAGATAACTTCATTTAACTTATTAAAGCGAAAGATTAAATATTTTATTTTCTGATTTTAAATATAATTTTAATCTTCTGCTTCTAAGCCACCTACCCAATTACGCCCTTTTCTTTAAGCTCTGCTAGTTTTTCTGAAGAAACCATTCGCCCCAAAACGGCCTGCGTATGCTCACCCAACAGCGGAGGTGCTGTTTTGTACTCAACTGGCGTTCTAGAAAGTTTGATTGGTGACCCAATTACCTTCAGTTTTTCACGTTGAGGATGGTTCATCTCGACTAACATTTCACGGGCAATCACTTGCGGTTCTTGAAAAGCTTGTTCCAAGTTATTAATCACACCGACAGGAACTTTAGCCGTATAGATTGCATCTACCCATTCATCTGCTGTTTTAGTTAAAAAGTGTTTTGATAAAATCCCGATAATTTCCTCACGGTGTTTGATTCGATCTGCATTTCGGGCAAAACGTACATCATTCGGTAAATCGGGTAACCCAATACTTCGACAGAGTTGAATAAACTGAGTGTCATTTCCACATGCAATAATAAAATCACGGTCAGAAGCTTTGAACACTTGATAAGGCACAATATTGGCGTGTGCATTGCCATAACGTTTAGGGATATTACCCGATGAAAGATAGTTCATTCCCTGATTTGCCATTGTGGCAATTTGAACATCAAGCAAAGCCATATCAATATATTGACCTAAACCCGTCACATGGCGGTTGAGTAAAGCAGCCTGTATGGCAATCGTAGAATAAAGCCCTGTGGCTAAGTCAGAAAATGCAACACCTACTTTTTGTGGTCCACCACCGGGTAAATCATCACGCTCACCAGTGACCGACGTGAGTCCCCCCATGCCCTGAATAATAAAGTCATAACCGGGTTCTTCTGCTCTGGGACCAGTTTGACCAAAACCTGTAATTGAGCAATACACCAGTTTAGGATTAATCACAGATAAAGACTCGTAGTCCAAACCGTACTTTTTTAAAGAACCCGCTTTGTAGTTTTCAATCACGACATCGGTGTCTTGAATGAGGGCTTTAATCAATTCTTGTCCATCAGGACTGGCAATGTCGATGGCAACCGATAGTTTATTGCGGTTGGTTGACTGATAATAAGCAGCTTCTTGAGTGTCTTGGCCTGAGTCATCTTTCATCCAAGGTGGTCCCCAAGAACGGGTATCGTCACCGACTTTTGGTCGTTCAATCTTGATTACTTCTGCGCCTAAATCGGCAAGAATCTGTCCACACCAAGGCCCAGCCAATACCCGACTTAAGTCAAGCACCCGAATTCCATTTAAAGCACCCATCTTCATCCCACTATATTTTGTGATTCATTTCCTATAGGAAAACTTATCCATTTAAAATTTCGCATAGCGATATATATTTTTAATATACACAGCTCTTTTTAAAAATCAAACTTTAATTTTCTACTAAAAATAATGATTTTTTATAAGAAAATATAGATCAAATAAATCAATAAATTAGCCAAACATAAATCAAAAACAAAGTATCGCATTGCGAAATTAATTTTCAAAATATATTGTTTTGCGTTCATCCTTTGATTACTATCGCTTCAAATATTGGTGATTTTACGAACATCACATTGATGTTTTTTGCATGTAGTAAAAGGACGAGACTATGATTCGAGATCAGGAAACCTTAAATCAACTTGTTGATATGATTCGACAATTTGTTGAAGGTGTATTAATTCCTCATGAGAATGAAGTCGCTGAAACGGATGAAATTCCTCAAGATATCGTTGAGCAAATGAAAGCTCTCGGTTTATTTGGTTTAACCATTCCTGAAGAATACGAAGGTCTTGGCTTAACGATGGAAGAAGAAGTCTATGTCGCTTTTGAATTGGGTCGTACTTCTCCTGCTTTTCGCTCTCTGATTGGAACCAATAATGGCATTGGTTCAAGTGGCCTGATTATTGATGGGACCGAAGCACAGAAATCCTTTTTCTTACCGCGTTTAGCACGTGGTGAAGTGATCAGCTCTTTTTGCTTAACCGAACCGGATGCAGGTTCTGATGCGGCATCTTTAAAAACCAGTGCAGTAAAAGATGGTGATTTTTATATTTTAAATGGCACCAAACGCTTTATTACCAATGCACCTCATGCTGGTGTATTTACAGTCATGGCACGCACAAACTTTGACATTAAAGGTGCTGGCGGCATTTCTGCCTTTATTGTTGATAGCCAAACTCCCGGTATTTTTCTTGGCAAGCGCGATAAAAAAATGGGGCAAAAAGGCGCCCATACCTGTGACGTTATTTTTGAAAATTGTCGCATTCCAGCTTCAGCACTCATTGGTGGTGTTGAAGGGGTTGGTTTTAAAACTGCCATGAAAGTGCTCGATAAAGGCCGTTTGCATATTGCTGCCTTGAGTGTCGGCGCAGCAACACGAATGCTAGATGATTCTTTAAATTACGCCATCGAACGCAAGCAATTTGGACAACCGATTGCCGAATTCCAACTCATTCAAGCCATGCTTGCTGACTCGAAAGCTGAAATTTATGCCGCCAAATGTATGGTCTTAGACGCTGCACGCCTACGCGATGCAGGGCAAAACGTTAGCACCGAAGCTTCTTGCGCAAAAATGTTTGCAACCGAAATGTGTGGCCGCGTTGCTGATCGCTGCGTACAAATTCACGGCGGTGCGGGCTATATCAGTGAATATGCCATTGAACGTTTTTATCGAGATGTTCGTCTGTTCCGTCTTTATGAAGGGACCACTCAAATTCAACAAATGATTATTGCCCGAAACATGATTCGCGCTGCGTCTTAATTAAATTTTAAGCACTTTAAAACGACTTGGAGTGCTTTTTATCAAATGTAGGTAATGGATTATGGCTACAAATTACAAAGAAGGTCTTTCTCGTATACAGCCTCATACGTGGAAAATAGCATTTATTTTTGCATTTCTAGCACTATTGGTAGATGGGGCAGATTTGATGCTGCTGTCTTATAGCTTAAATAGTATTAAGGCAGATTTTGGATTAAATTCAGTACAAGCAGGTATGCTTGGCAGTTTTACATTGGCAGGTATGGCTGTTGGTGGAATTTTTGGGGGATGGGCATGCGATAAATTTGGTCGTGTGCGCATTGTGGTTATTTCTATTTTAACTTTCTCGCTCCTCACCTGTGGCTTAGGTTTCACCCAAAGCTTTCTTCAGTTTGGTATTTTAAGATTTTTTGCATCACTGGGTTTGGGTTCACTTTATATCGCCTGTAATACCCTCATGGCCGAATATGTTCCAACCCGTTATCGCACTACAGTACTGGGCACTTTACAAGCAGGTTGGACGGTTGGCTATATTGTTGCGACCTTGCTTGCAGGCTGGATTATTCCTGATCATGGCTGGCGCATGCTGTTTTATGTTGCGATTATTCCTGTTGTTATTGCCGTTCTCATGCATGTGCTTGTACCAGAACCAGAAGCATGGCAAAAGTCTCGACTACAACAACCAGTCATGGCTCAAAACGCATCGAAAACCTCGGCATTTAAGCTTATTTTCCAAGATAAACGAAACCGTAATATGTTTATCTTATGGGCTTTAACAGCTGGCTTCTTACAGTTTGGCTACTATGGCGTAAATAACTGGATGCCGTCATATCTAGAAAGTGAACTCGGTATGAAGTTTAAGGAAATGACCGCCTATATGGTAGGTACATATACCGCTATGATTTTAGGTAAAGTTCTTGCGGGTATGATGGCCGATAAATTAGGGCGTCGCTTTACCTATGCTTTTGGTGCAATTGGTACTGCTATTTTCCTACCTTTAATTGTTTTTTATAACTCGCCAAGCAACATTCTATATTTACTGGTCACCTTTGGTTTCCTCTACGGCATCCCGTATGGCGTAAATGCAACCTATATGACCGAAAGCTTTGCGACTGCTATTCGCGGTACAGCCATTGGCGGTGCTTATAACGTTGGACGTTTAGGTGCTGCTTTAGCCCCTGCAACGATTGGTTTCTTAGCCTCTGGCGGCTCAATTGGTTTAGGTTTTGTCGTCATGGGCGCTGCCTACCTCATTTGTGGTGTGATACCAGCCCTATTCATTAAAGAAAAAATATACGACCCTCAAAAGTCATAAAAAGATCTATCAGATAGGTCATATGTCTATCTGATTGATGGTTCTAACGAACTAAACACATGGTTTGGATCGTTAGCAAGAAATAAGGAATTGACGTTTCAAAGTTATTCCTTATTTCCACATATGTAGAGTTTATTACTCTTCATTTTAATTTTTTAGGTAAGCTTAGCTCCCAAGGGAGCTAAGCTTAAAAAGATATAGGCCTAAACTTTGTTCAAGGTCGTTCACCCTGCCCCAAACGGCGTTCAATATCATCGAGTACATTTGGCAAATCAGCGACACTATCAATCACA
>ENA-OWOG01000260-OWOG01000260.1-gut-metagenome-genome-assembly--contig:-NODE-260-length-24248-cov-39.109222_pt1 | contig 24248 bp, 27 predicted proteins | sample MGYA00248249_ERZ651793 | MGnify/ENA primary metagenome ERZ651793 (study PRJEB26908, sample SAMEA4031700) | gut metagenome | biome: gut; feature: normal infant; material: stool | place: China | collected... | reverse complement strand
TCTTCATTTGAAAATTATATCGCTGAAAAAGCCTTTACAGATAGGTTTGTGCAACAAAGCCCTTTGGGCTTACAAACAATTGTTATTCCTAAGTAGAAATGTCCTACCTAATAACTAAATAGAAATGTCCTATACTGGCATTTCCAAATCAAACACAGAATTTAGATTCCGCTGTTGAACGTTTCAAGAAATATCAGCTTGGGCAGCTCGCTGTTTCAAGCATCACAGCATTAAAATTAGCTTTGCTGTCGAGAAGTCGGGATCTGAACGAAATAAACAGGCATTAAACAAGTTCTTATCCCCTTTAGAAATCTTACCCTATGATGAGAAAGCCATCTGGCACTACGCTGAATTACGTCAAGAGCTTCAATCAACTGGTAAAACCATTGGTAGCCTAGACATGCTGATTGCAGCCCAAGCCCTTGCTATGGATGTTGTATTAGTCACAAACAATACGAAAGAGTTTGAACGTATTGAAGGTTTGAAATTAGAAAATTGGGTTTAACTTCTAGCCATAAATTTAGATGGCTAGAATCCTTGAGTACTTGAGGCAGCTTTAAAATAAGGGAGCCTCGTATCTAGGATACTGGGAGCAGTCCAATCATAAAGGACAAATACACAAATGATTGTAGAAAATGTAAGGTTAGCATAAGATATCTTTATAAATTGCAGTCAAGTCATTGTTCCTTATATGCGATTTATACTAAATGGAACTTACCCTCAATAGTTGCAGCTATTGTGTATCGGGTAAGTTCCAAATTATTATTTTCGATAAAGAAAATACCCTACCATTAGATTAATTCCAAAAAAACGAACTAAACACATAATTTATTTTTTATGAAAACAGGCTGTAAACGATGTGAAGTTTTCCTTGGTAAAGTAAACTTAATCTTGTTCTTCGATCTCTTCTGTATATTCAAATAATTCATTCATCGTACAGTTAAAGTATTTACACAACTTATCAGCAACAGGCAATTCAATACGTACAGCGCGGTCATAATACATATTAGTGAGCGTATTGCGATGGATACCTGTTGCATGCACCACATCACTTAATTTTAAAATTTTTCGATCGCCCATTAGGCTGGATAACTTACAAGTAATCATATATAAATTTAATTACAAAAAAATAACCTGCTGCGGGGTATTTTTTAGTTGTTGGCCAAGTCATACTTTGCTAAAATTAACCTACAGCAGGTTATTATGTCTTTTAGAAAGTATATTTTATCAATTTCAACTAGATTATAACTTTTTAAATATAAGGATTGAACCAGCATTCGATTATTTTGTGGAGTTACCCTACTGTGATGCCAGATGAGTTATTGATCAGCCAGCAAGCTCGTGATTTAGGAAATCAATTGATTAAAGAAATAAACATCAATAAGGGTTTTGGAATGGCATGCTTTCTTGGTGTGAATTCTTGTTATGATAATCACCAAGCCGTACTTGTTTGGACATTTCAATTATTAGAAAATGAGCCTCAATTAACAGAATTAGCAGAAATTAAAAAATATTTTCTTTCATTCTTTCCAGATAGCGTCTATCAATTAGCCTAAGCTGTATAGAATCATAATTTTTTAATATAAAACTTTATTAAAATCAAATTTAATTCAGTAAGAGTCCTTCAAAATAAAGAAAAAATAAACACCTTATGTAAGGTAGAACTGCACGAATAGTTATTTTCATTACGAAAGCACTTACAACAATATTTAAATATTTTATTAATAATTTACAATAACTTATATTAATAAAAGTATGAAGTTATCACCTAACAGTACTTAAATAATCACCCCACCACTGCATCATTTCAGTTCGTTGAATTAAATAATCAGCATGATTATAGCTGGCACGTGTACGATTCTTATCAATATGCGAGAGTTGAGCCTCAATCCAATTATCTTGGAACAATCCAGAGTCATTCAAAACAGTACTGAAGGTAGAGCGTAATCCATGGGAGGAAAGTTGATGTTTGCTATACCCCATCTTACGTATAGCCATATTTAATGTATTAAAATGAATCGGGTGATTCTGCTTTCGTGGGCTAGCAAAAATGAATTTTTCACCCAATGACCATTGCATTGCATCTTTTAAAATCTCTAATGCCTGATCTGAAAGTGGAACTAAAAAATCTTGAATTTCATGCCCTAGGATAACTTTACGTCGAAACTGTTTAATATGTAAGGCAGGAATTCTCCAAATTTTATCTTTTAAATCAAAATGATGAGGTTCAGCCATTAACAATTCAGCCCCTCGCACGCCAGTATATAATTTAAACATGAGTGCTTTTTTAATAATGGGATGTGCATCCAACTTTTTTAAGTTATGCATAAAATCTGAGATGTCTTCAGCTTTTAAATAAGGATAGTTCTTCTTGATTTTATTGTTAACAGCAATTTTATTTAAACCATGCGCGATATTATATTCACAATAGCCCATTGCTACAGCATAGTCATAAATTTGGTTCAAATAACTACATGCTTTTTTGACAGGTTCTTTAACTTGACGTGACTCTATTTTTCTAATAATCGATACTAGGTCATAGCGCTTAATATCTTGAAAAGGGATATCCTGAAGAACTGGATAAATATCATGCTGTAAACATTTTTCTGCTAACTGGAGAACACCACAGCGTGGTAAATCATTGAATGCATTTTTAAGTTTGAACTGTAGCCACTCCTCTCCTACCTGATGAAAAGTAATTAAATTAGAAACAGTTTCATTTTCAAAACAGAAATTATTGTCTCTAAAATCATCCCTGACTTGTCGTGCCTTTTTCAGGGATAAATCAGGATAAAGCCCTAACTGAATTCGACGGCGTTTCTTGGTTTTTGGATCTGTATAGCGATAACTCCAAGACTTCCTTCCATTTGGTTCAATTTTTAGACTGAGTCCATCTTCATCGGATAAAAAACAAGTTTTTTCCTTGCAATGAGCTTGGCGAACTTTAATTTCAGTAAGACTCATGAGATTTGAATGAAACCTATCAGTGGACTGATCAAATTAATTATACCAAAATAGAAGGACTTTCATATGATGCGTATGTTACGCATCACATATTTTTATAAGTATTTGTTAAATAAAGTTTATATCTAGATTGGCTATTCCTTAGTGACCAATTAATTAACCATTGATTTCGCAAGTCTTAAATTAGCATTTGAAGTGCAACTCTATGTTATGACTATTCACAGTTCAGTTCCATGATTCATGGTTACTTATTACTTATGTTACTATGTCAGGGGCGATACAAGAATTAAGGTAACCTTATGAAAATAGCGAATACGAAATTACTAGCTGGTGCTTTTATGGCCCTAACTTTAACTATGCTTAGCCCAGCCGTACTTGCAAATGATAACAATGATATACGAAAGACTGTTGTAGTTAAGTTTGCAAAAAAAGCTTACTCTGCAAATTATTACGGAAGGATAGAGGGATACAAGTATGATTCCTACAAATTTTATGCTAAAAAAGGGCAAAAGTTAAAAGTGAAGTTGACTGGAGGAAATGTTGAAGCTTACTTATGGGGTAATCAATTAAAAGACTCCATCAATATTGGAGAATATTCTCCAGAGCTTGATGATAATGGTATTTATATTTTACCTGCTTCAGGTGAGTATGAAATTAGAGTATTACAACCTAGATCACAGGCAAGAAAAGATAAAAAACCTCAATACTGGATGAGTATTAACATTAAATAAAGACTTGCTAGATTCTTTTAAGCTTTTATACGAGGGTTCAAAAACTATTGCCAGTTAAGCGGGGCGTGATTTTTACGCATATGTGTTTATGTTATTAAAATGATATAGATTACTTGTTTAATACCCCAAGGAATAATTTAATCTTGCTGTGCGTTAGTCACCTTTCTTTCAAAAGTTGATTATATATCTTTCAACGTAACCGTCGTGATATTCAAACTCTTTTGATAGGAATTTGAAGGGGAAGAATAGGCGAAACTTGTCTTAAATAATGGTAATTCCTTATCTTTAAAATAGAGAACGCCCGATGAAATTCATTAGGCGTTTACTTTAAAAAAGTGTCAGCTTATTTTATAACTAGATGTACTTGTCAATGACGATTCTTTTTCTCAATTGCCTTAAAAAACAATCTTGCTATTTTTGACTTTTCACACCATTTTGTTCAATTTGTACTGCGGCTTGCCAGCTAGGTAGTTGGCTTAAACCTGCTACATAACGTTGGATATGGGGATAATTTCCACCTTGTCCCATATGATAAACTAAAGCATGTAGCCCAAAGCCCATCATAAAGTCAGCACCGGTTAAACGGTCTGCCACTAGAAATTCTTTATCTTTTAAATATTCATTTAAATGGCCAAATACTTTATCGAACTCAACTTGAGTATAATTTTCTAGAAATACCAACTTCGTGCCCTGCTTGGTTTCTATCGCATTAAACGTTTTTAATAAAAATGGCAGCATGGCAGAGCTTTCTGAGAAATGAATCCACTGTAGATAATCGACATAGGTAGGTTCATCCATATCTGGTCCTAAATGCGGCGCAAGTTTCTGAATTAATAACTCAACGATTGCGCCTGACTCTGCAATAACTTTGCCATCCCATTCCAATACTGGAGATTTCCCTAAAGGATGGATGGTTTTTAAAGAGTCAGGGGCCAAATGCGTGTTTGAGTCACGATAATAGCGTTTCAGCTCATAAGGCTGCTTGATTTCTTCAAGTAACCACAAAATGCGAAAAGAACGTGATTGATCTAAATGATGTAGTGTAATCATGATAATTCCTATTTTTTTAAATTTTTACAACGACTTTGCCAAAGTTTTCGCCTTTCAACATACCATTGAAAGCATTGATCGTGTTATCTAAACCTTGCACCATATGCTCTTTATATTTGATTTTTCCGTCTTTCAACCATTCAGACATTTGCTGATAGAATTCCGGATACTGACTGCCATAATCATCAAAAATAATAAAGCCTTGCATGCGAATACGCTTTTTTAAAAGGGTGGAAATAAAGCCCGGTAAACGGTCTGGCCCTTGTGCTTGCTCGGTAGCGTTATACTGGGAAACCACACCACACACCGGTACACGTGCCGCAGAGTTAAGCAATGGCCATACAGCATCAAATACTTTACCCCCCACATTCTCATAATAAATATCAATACCGTTGGGAGCTGCTTGTTGTAATTGTTCTGCAAAATTTTCATCATGATGATTGATACAAGCATCGAAGCCTAGTTCTTCTACTGCATAACGACATTTTTCAGGCCCACCTGCGACGCCAACCACGCGACAACCTTTAATTTTGCCAATCTGTCCAACCGTAGCACCGACAGGTCCCATTGCAGCTGCAACGACTAAAGTTTCACCGGCTTTAGGCTGACCAATGTCCAACAGGCCCATATAAGCAGTAAATCCTGGCATTCCCAAAATACCCAATGCCCAAGATGGATGTTCGGGTTGCATACCTAAGCTTTGACATGCAGTCCCATTAGAAATTGCGTAGCCCTGCCAGCCATTTCCGGAAAGAACCCACTCGCCTTCTTTGAATTTTGGGTTTTTAGAGGCCACTACTTGACTGACTGTTCCACCGACCATCACTTCGCCAATTTCAACCGGTGCTGCATATGAAGGAGCATCACTCATGCGACCACGCATATAAGGATCGAGTGACAAGTAAATGGTTTTTAACAATATCTCACCTTGTTTAAGTTCATTGAGCTCAACTTGCTCAATACGAAAATCGCTGTGTTTTGGCTCACCCACTGGCCGTTTAGCTAAAACGATGCGTTGATTAATAACTGTTCTCACACATATAACTCCATGTTTTATTTAAAAGTATTTCTCTTCACAATCAAAAATTATGATTAAAATTTCTTTACATCCATTGTAGATGAGTTATAATAAAAAACAATACGACTGGTCTATTTTTTACAATAGAGTAAATAATCAATATGAAGCCTAATCCTATTAAAAAGTCTGAAGCGAAGCGCTTACACATTCTTAACACCAGTTCAGACCTGATTTTGCATAAAGGTTTTACTGGTGTAGGATTACAGGAAATTTTACAGAGCTGTGAGATCCCTAAAGGCTCGTTTTATCATTATTTCCAATCTAAGGAAGCTTTCGGATGTGAATTGGTACAACATTATGTGGATAATTACCAAGTCCGTTTAAATGATGTATGGCGTAGTGATAAATCCCCTTATCAAAAGCTGATTGAGTATTTTAATTTATGGATAGAAGATCCTGAAACACAGTGTGGTTGGGCGGATAGCTGTTTAATTGTGAAACTTGCCGCAGAAGTTGCCGATCTATCTGAAGATATGCGCTCCATTATGTCCGCTGGCGTCGATGATGTAATCCAACGGATTGCTGCTTTAATTGATTTGGGAAAACAGGATCAGTCTATCCAAGCAGATACTGAGGCCTCGACGTTGGCACAAGTACTTTACCAAATGTGGTTAGGTGCAGCATTACTGACTAAGTTGCAAAAAGATAAAACGCCATTACATCAAGCTCTGAGAGCAACTAAATTTCTATTAAAAAGTGAAGATTCATAAAAATTAAATTAAATATCAACAAGATAATTAATGGTTTATGATAGCAACCCAATGATTACTTATTCATGTATTGCTATTAAATCGATTTACAATCAATGAGTATAGCGCGCAATGAATTCTCCTTCTAAAGCCCTCATGACTCGTATTTTAGTCGGATATTTAGGCTTATATCCCACACTATTACTAGTACTCACTTTATTAAAGCCAATTACTCAGCATCAAAGTTTCCCGATGATGGTGTTGATTGAAGTCATAGTATTAGTGCCAGTAACGCAACTGATTTCTTTCCCACTGGCAGGTTGGCTCATTACACAGCTAAAAAATTTTAAGAATTTGTTTTAACAAGAAATTGTGCTGGCAACAGCAATCCTAAGCCCTTATTTTGCCAACCACAAAGGTTGGCAAAATAACTTGACTTAGTCGAGATTAATCTGCGTAAGCTAGATAATCAATATAGCCTTTTTCCGTCCCACCATACATAGTGCTTGCATCTACTGCATTCAATGGCCAGCCATTGGCGATGCGATCGGGTAAATCTGGATTCGCAATAAATGGGCGTCCAAATGCAATTAAATCGGCCAGACCTGCCTCTAAAATTCGAGTCCCTCTTTCTGCCGTATATCGACCTGCATAAATAATCCGACCACTGAAAGTGTCTCTGACATCTTTACGAAAATCATGAGGAAGTTCTGGTGCATTATCCCAATCAGCTTCTGCAATAGATAGATAGGCAATCCCAACTTCTTCAAGTATTTTTATGGCTTCAATATAAGTCACATGTGGATCATCTTCAACCAACCCCATGTACACACGATCTTCCTCTGTACTTTCAAATAGTGGGGCAAAACGCACTCCTAAACGATCTGCACCAACCACCTCAGCAACTGCCTGTACTACTTCACGTAAAAAACGCAAACGATTGTTTAGTGATCCACCATATTCATCTTCACGGTGGTTACTATGTGCAGAGATAAATTGATTTACCAAATAACCATTTGCACAATGAATTTCAACCCCATCAAAACCAGCAGCCAATGCATTACGCGCTGCTTGAGCATAGAGTTGCACTAATTCTTTAACTTCTGCATTGCCTAAAGCACGTGGCATTGAAGGATCAGCCAAGGCCCCTGCATTGGGCCCGGTTTCAATAAAGACTTTAACATTGCTGTCAGCCCTAATAGCCGAGGGCGCGACCGGTAATGCATGATCGGGTTGCAAAGATGTATGTGAAACACGCCCAACATGCCAAAGTTGTGCAAAAATAATGCCTCCTTTAGCATGCACTGCTTCCGTCACTTTACGCCATCCAGCAATCTGTTCAGGGCTGTAAATACCAGGAGTCCAAGCATAGCCTTGACCACGTGGCTCGATTTGCGTACCTTCGGTGACCATAAATCCTGCCCCAGCACGCTGTTGATAATAGGTTGCCATTAATTCATTTGGAATATTCCCTGGCTGAGTACTGCGCGACCGCGTTAATGGTGGCAATACAATACGGTTTTGCAAAACATAAGGGCCTAAGCTTAAGTTTTGAAAAAGTTTGCTGGCTTTCATTTCATTGTATCCAAGTAATCATGACTAAATTGATCTAAATTAAAAAAATACCCTTCCTTCCTGTATATAGAAAAATAAAGGAAGGAAAGCTATTCACTCAGGCCCTTCACCATTAAATGAGGGTTATTTTGCTTATTGCGCCAGTTGCTCAAAGTCAGAAGTTTTATTCACTGCTAAGCACCAGAACACACACTAGCTACTCTTTATTTCAACAATTGAAGTAATGCTGTAGCGGTTGCAGCAGAAGAGGCTGGATTTTGTCCAGTAACCAGCAAGCCATCTACTTGAACATATACTTGCCAATCATCCACTTTAGAATAATGACCACCGTTTTCTTTAAGCATGTCTTCGACTAAAAATGGTACAATTTCAGTCAAACCTACAGCGGCCTCCTCAGTATTGGTGAAACCAGTCACTAATTTACCGCTAACTAAAGGCGCTCCATTATTCGCTTTCACATGACGAAGAACACCTGGGGCATGACACACTGCTGCAACAGGTTTGCCAGACTGAATCGCCTGTTCAATCAGAGAAATTGAAATCGGATCTTCTGCTAAATCCCACAATGGGCCATGCCCTCCTGGATAAAACACTGCATCATAATCAGCTACAGAGATTTCGCTAAGTTTATGCGTCTGTGCCAATGCTTGCATTGCAGTTGGATCAGCTTCAAAACGATGAGTGGTTTCAGTTTGCGCATCGGCTAAATTACTTTTAGGATCTAGTGGTGGCTGTCCACCTTGAGGCGACGCCAGCGTAACTTCAGCACCAGAGTCAATAAAGGTGTAATACGGTGCAGCAAGTTCCTCTAACCAGAAACCTGTTTTCTTACCAGTATTGCCAAGTTGATCATGTGAGGTTAAAACGATTAAAATTTTCATGTTATTTCTCCGATAATTTTCAGGATTGAGGAGCATTGTTGAATGATCACATACCATGTGGCGTGAGGATGCCAGATACGTGCATTTAGCTTAGATGCTCGTCTCGAGAATTTGGCGACTGATCTCTAATGAAACAGTTTTATGTTCGCCGAGCTGTGTAAGATTGTGTGATTTAAGTTGCGTAATGATGATCTCAATATCTGTCTCCCCCAGTCCATAATCGCTAAGACGAGTCGGCAATCCAAGTTGCTCAAAGAAGGCTCGAGTACGAGCAATAACAGTATCAATACGTTGTTCTTCATCACCTTCGACAATCTGCCAGACACGAGCTGCATACTGTAGTAATTTTTCTCGCTTCTCTTGACGACGCACTTGTAGATTGGCCGGAAACACAATGGCCAAGGTACGAGCATGATCAATACCATGTAAAGCCGTGAGCTCATGTCCAATCAAATGGGTTGACCAATCTTGTGGTACACCAGCTCCAATTAGCCCATTCAGTGCCATGCTAGCAGCCCACATCAAATTCGCACGCGTGTCATAATCTGCTGAATCGTCCAAGATTTTCGGTCCAATCTCAATCAGAGTTTGCAATAGACCTTCGGCAAAACTATCTTGTACTTGTGCATTGACAGGGTAAGTTAAGTACTGTTCCATGACATGAATAAATGCATCGACCACGCCATTTGCTAACTGGCGCGTCGGCAAGCTAAAAGTTTTATTCGGATCGAGTACGGAAAATTGCGGAAAAACATGGGGACTGCTAAATGACAATTTGGCTTGGGTCGATTTTCTGGTGACTACCCCACCGCTATTCATTTCTGAACCAGTTGCCGGAAGGGTGAGTACACTCGCAAAAGGCAAAGCTTGAGTAATTTTAGTACCATGGGTTTCTAAAATCTCCCATGTATCCCCTGTATAATTGACTGCTGCTGCAATAAATTTAGTACCATCAATTACCGATCCACCACCGACAGCCATCAAGAAATCAATCTTTTGTTCACGAATCAGCTCTACGGCTTTCATGAGGGTTTCATAACTCGGATTCGGCTCAATTCCGCCAAATTCATGAATTTCTCTTGCACCTAATGCTTCACGCACTTCAGCTAAAGTACCATTCTTACGTGCACTTTCACCACCAAACAACATTAACACTTTTGCTTCTGTAGGCACATAGTCATTGATTTTAGCTATTGTATCGCCACCAAAAATAATACGGGTCGGATTATAAAAGTTAAAATTCAGCATATTTTTATCCTAGGATAATCAGTTAATTGATTTGAAAAACCACCGTTATTCATCAAATAAACTTTAAAAAATTGGGCAACACTGCGGCTTTTGACTACACCATGTGCTAACTATACATAAAAATAGACCAGTCGTCTATTTTTATAAATATTATTTCAGCTTGCCGACTTTAGTTATGGTTAAACAAATTCAGGCTTGTTCTATACCACTTTTATTATTGATGTATTTTCACGAGCGATTGTTGGATGGAAGGTATCAACACGTATGACTACTGACATGGTCGTGAACGCATTGGCTAAAACAGTGAATGACTCATACAAAATAGCGATGATTAAATATTTTAAAAGCAGATTGGCACGGTTTAGCAGATGTACAAATGCGACAGTAAATTAGATAGATTGGTTCAATATAAAGCGTGTAAATAGTTGCATTCGTTTATTTACCCTGTTTTGGATATTGACCCTTGTAAATGATGAGATTAAGCCATTAAATAAAGTAGCCCAACTTGAATAGAAAGCCTCTGACAAACATCATAGGGTTGAAGTGCTGCCTTACATTCAAAATTTCAGACAGCACCCTCATACATTTAAGCATAGGTTTAAGCTGGTAGTTTACTCGCCAAAACATCTACTTTTTCAATAGATGGTGGCTCTGAAAATAGCTCTTCGGCCTGAGCCATCAACGCAGCTGCAACCTTGCCAGATAAATGCGCTTGGCGACCCGCCTCATCAGGAAATGCATCAAAAATACCAAATGTTGTAGGACCAAGACGAAGGCCAAACCACGCAACTGTCGCAGGTTCTTCCATTACAATAGGTAAACCGGCTTTAAGAAAAGCTTCCACTTCGTCTTCTTTACCCGGTTTAGCTTCAAGACGGACATATAAAGCTGTTTTAAGCATGACTAAAACTCCATAATTGATTAGAATTCAAACTGAATCTGACATTGCTAATGTATGCATGTCAGAAAGTTTTGTTGTATAAAAGTTAAAAAAAATTCCCATAGCTGAGCCAAAATTTAGGTTTTTATTTCGACATAATGCTATGAATTTATTCAAGTTAATATCATTAACATTTGAATCAAAAAATCAAGATATGAGATGATTAAATTCAATCTTATTTATATAAGGATCAATTGACTCTACCTTAGATTTATAAGCTGACCTCTTCATCTGGAAATTATATTGCTCAAGAAGCATTCAAGAACAATATTGTACATCCTCATATCTATGAAAGTTATTTAGCTAGGAATTTGCTGTGAAACTCTATATGTTTCTCTATAAAGCTCGCAATGAAGTAATAGCTATGGTCATACCCTTCTCTTAGGTTAAGTGTAAGAGGATATTCTTGTTCCAAACAAATATCACTAAGAAGCTTAGGCCTTAACTGTTCTTCAAGAAAATCATCAGCTGTTCCTTGATCGACTAAAATAGGTAAATGAACTTCAGCGTTTTTGATTAATTCAATCGCATCATAGCTTTTCCATAAAGTTTCGGTTTCACCTAGGTAGTGTGTAAAAGCCTTTTTCCCCCAAGGTACTTGGCTAGGTGCAACAATTGGTGCAAAAGCAGAAATACTTTTATACAGCTCAGGATTTTTTAACCCAATTACTAATGCACCATGACCACCCATGCTATGCCCCATAATGCTTTGGACTTGATTGGTCGGAAAATTCAGGTCAATCAGATTTCTCAGCTCTTCCACAATATAATCATACATTTTGAAATGCTGTGACCAGGGTGCTTGTGTTGCATTCACATAGAATCCTGCGCCTTGGCCTAAATCATAATCTGCATGATCTGGTACATCCTCTCCACGTGGGCTGGTATCTGGTGCAACAATAATGACTTTATGTTCAGCCGCATACTTTTGTGCTCCGGCTTTAGTAATAAAGTTCTGTTCGTTGCAAGTTAGTCCTGATAACCAATATAAAACTGGCAACCGCTCATCTTTATCATGAGGTGGCAGATATATTGAGAATTTCATTGAACAGTTTAATACTATTGACTGATGGCGATACACTTCTTGCGATCCACCAAAAGAAGCATGTTTCTCAATTATTTCCATAATCAATTACCTATGTTGAGCAAGACTTCATGAGAGATCGAGTAAACAAAGAGTCTGACATTCTCCACAGAGAATAGTGATAAAGATTTAAAATGTAGGCAGGTTTATTGAACCTATACACGATGCCTACACAGATAGATCTGTTTAACAGATAATGTGCCGTTTTAGAGGATTCCATGCATGTCAATCATGATTCACATGCATGGAAAACTATAAGGTCTGACGGAATTATTCGTAATGAATTACAGTACGAATTGACTTACCTTCATGCATTAGATCAAAGGCTTCATTGATCTGATCCAAGCCCATGGTGTGTGTCACAAATGGTTCTAATTGAATTTTACCTTTCATGGCATCTTCAACCATTCCTGGAAGTTGCGTGCGACCTTTTACGCCACCAAAAGCAGAACCTAACCATTTACGACCAGTAACTAGTTGGAATGGACGGGTAGAGATTTCTTGACCTGCGCCAGCTACACCAATAATTACGGATTGTCCCCAGCCACGGTGTGCACTTTCAAGGGCTGCACGCATTACATTCACGTTGCCAATACATTCAAATGAATGATCTACACCCCAGCCAGTCATTTCGACAATGACTTGCTGGATTGGTTTATCGTAGTCTTTAGGATTCAAGAAGTCCGTTGCACCAAACTCTTTTGCCAGCGCAAATTTATCTGGATTCATGTCAACCACAATGATACGTCCTGCTTTAGCTTGACGTGCGGCTTGTACGACTGCTAGACCAATACCACCTAAACCAAAGACCGCAACACTATCACCTTCTTGTACTTTAGCCGTGTTATGTACTGCACCGATACCCGTTGTTACCCCACAACCCAGTAAGCAGACATGTTCGTGATTGGCTTCAGGATTGATTTTAGCCAATGATACTTCTGCCACTACAGTGTATTCACTGAACGTTGAGCAGCCCATATAGTGGTAAATCGGTTGACCATTGTAGGAAAAACGAGTGGTACCATCTGGCATTACGCCTCTACCTTGAGTTTCGCGAACGGAAATACACAAGTTCGATTTTCCAGATTTACAGAATACGCACTCGCCACATTCAGCGGTGTAAAGTGGAATTACATGATCACCTGGTTTGACGCTAGTCACGCCTTCACCAACCTCAACTACGACACCAGCACCTTCATGCCCGAGAATAGCCGGAAAAACACCTTCAGGATCATCGCCAGACAAAGTAAATGCGTCTGTATGACACACACCGGTATGGGAGATCTTGATTAATACTTCACCTTTCTTCGGTGGTGCAACATCGACCTCAACAATTTGAAGAGGTTGACCAGGACCAAACGCAACAGCAGCACGTGACTTCATGGAATAATTCCTTATACAGATCTATTTTAAATATGATTTTAGAATCTTGGCGATTTCAGCCAATTCTTCTTTTCGTTGTTGTTCTGTGGTTTCACCTGATACTAAAGTGTCCTTTAAATGAACCTCTAACATCTCATTCATTAAACCATTAATAGCACCACGCACAGAGCATATTTGTTGCAGAATTGCACCACATTCCACATTGTCTTCTAACGCTTTTTCAATCGCTTGCGTCTGACCTTTGATCTTTCTGACGCGTAGAAGAATCTTTTTTTTGTCTTCAACCTGATTAGGCATCAGACCTCCTTACTTGCTAGCATTAATACTATAGTACCCCATAGTATAAAAAAAGCAATATTTTTTATAAATCGAAAAGGATTTGTACGAGATGACTCAAAACGGGCAGTTGACTTGGTGAAACGTAATTTTAGTGCTGATCATTCTGACCCTTGCGAAGCAGTGCTTCTCAGGTGAGTGACTTTACGTATATTCAAACTCATTCAGGCTGGGTCTATACCGCCCTTATTATTGATGTGTTCTCACACGCAATTGTTGGATGAAAAGTATCAACACGGATGAATACAGATATGGTGCTCGATGAATTGGAGCAGCATTGCACGATCGAGGTATGCCTAAGAATGTGATTCATCATTCAGATAGAGGTGTTCAATATCTTTCTATTCGCTATAGCAATCGTTTAGAAGCTGCAAATTTACGAGCATCAGTCGGTACAATTGGTGATTCATATGATAATGCTTTGGCTGAAACGGTGAATGGCTTATACAAAACTTAGGTGATTGAATATTTAAAAGCAGATGTACAACTTGCGATATGAAATTGGGTAGATTGGTTCAATAAAAAGCGTGTACACAGTGCACTGGGTTATGTATCGCCTTTTGAGTTTGAAGCAATGTATTATAATAAAATTAACCCATTAGTTCAGGTGGCATAACTTAAATAAAAAGCCTCCGACAAACCCAGTACGGTTCACTACTATCAAAGGCTTTATGCAACAAAGCCTCATGGAAATAAAGACAAAAGTGACTTTTAAATCTGAAAAAATCAAAATTGTGGTCTCAAAATTGCTTTATAAAAAATATTGAAAAAGTGAAGTACATTAAATTTATGTTACAAAACTCTAAGCGTATTGGTTTTTTATTACTCGATAACTTTTCAATGATTGCTTTCTCAAACATGGTTGAAGTCTTGCGTATGGCTAATTATGTTACAGAAGACAATTTATACCAATGGAATGTAACAGGTTTAGATGGTCATCATAGCTGCGCAAGCAATGGTCTTCAAATACAACATACCTGTGTTTTGTCACATTTACTGAACATGGATATAGTTTTTATTTGTGGTGGTTTTCAACTTTATAAAAATATGACAGTACGCTTAAAGAATTTTTTATATAGGTTAGATCAACAAAAAATTGCTTTAGGTGGTTTATGTACAGGCGCTTATGTATTAGCGAAAGCCGATTTACTAAATGGCTTTCGTGCTAGTCTTCATTGGGAAAATACCTTAGCTGCACAAGAAGAATTTCCATTAGTACAGTTTACCCCACATATTTTTACCATTGATGCGAATCGTTTTACCTGTTCTGGTGGGCTTGCCGCGATTGATTTAGGCTTGGCACTTGTTGAAATACACTATCCAAATATTGCTAAAAGAATCTGTGAACAATTTATTGTTCATCAAGTACGTGAGAGCAATGAAATTCAACATCAACCCATTGCTGAACATAAGAAAAAACTTGATTTTCCGATTCAAGAAGTATTGCGCTTAATGGAAAATAATATTAATGAGCCTTTAACTATTGCTGAAATTGCACAGCATGTAAAAATTCAACCGCGTACTTTAGAGCGCTTGTTTAAAATGAATCTACAATTGGCCCCAAAAGAATATTATTTAAAACTAAGACTTACCTATGCACAGAATCTACTTAAACAGTCTACGTTAAACATTTCAAATATTGCTTTGGCATGTGGTTTTTGTAATGTATCTAGTTTTACTAAAGCCTATAAAGCTTTTTTTAACTATTCCCCCAAATTTGAACGTAACATCCTAGATTTTGCTCATTAGTGTTTTTTTAGTCTTGTCGGTTTTTGACAACTTTTTGACGCTTTTAGCAAAAATCTCTATTCATATTCTGCATAAGCTTAGCTCATTGATTACATGACATTGATCTAGGAAAATATATGAATACCTTAGTAAATAATTTTGCTGCTTCACAACTACCATCATTATTAACCATTGAAAATGGTGAAAAAGTTTCTGCAACATTTTCATTATCTGAATATCAAAATAGACAAAGCAAGTTACGCCAACTCATGGAAGAGCTAGAAATTGACCATATTCTATTTAGTTCAATCCATAACATTAACTATTATGCGGACTTTATATATTGTTCATTTGGGCGTTTCTACGGTCTGGTGGTTGGCCCAGAAAAAGTGGTGACAATTTCAGCAAATATTGATGCTGGGCAACCTTGGCGTCGTACGGTTGGTGACTATAACGTGGTTTATACCGACTGGCAGCGTGATAACTATTTTAAAGCGGTTGCACAAGAAATTCCAAATAAAGGCCGTGTAGGAATTGAGTTTGATCATTTACCTGTAGAACGTTTAAACAAGTTAAAAGCAGTTTTACCGAATGTGCAGTTTGTCGATATTAGTGCCGCATGCATGAAGCTACGCATGATTAAATCTGCTGAAGAAATTGCACATATCACCCAAGGTGCTGCAGTATGTGATATTGGTGGTTTTGCAGTGACTGCAGCGATTCGTGAAGGTGTGCCAGAGCATGAAGTAGCTTTAGCCTCTACTCAATCCATGGTACGCGAAATTGCCAAACGTTTTCCAAACTCTGAACTCATGGATACGTGGACTTGGTTTCAATCCGGCATTAATACGGATGGTGCACATAATCCTGTTACAACCCGCCAAGTCCAAAAAGGCGACATTTTAAGTTTAAACTGCTTTTCTATGATTGCTGGTTATTATACAGCTTTAGAGCGTACCCAATTCTTTGATCACTGTGATGACGCTTCATTACGTATTTGGGAAGCGAATGTCAAGGTGCATGAAGCTGGCTTAAAACTCATTCGCCCAGGTGCACGTTGCAGTGATATTGCTAAAGAGTTAAATGAAATTTTCTATGAAGAAGGTTTATTGCAGTACCGCACATTTGGTTATGGACATTCCTTTGGTGTGTTATCACATTATTACGGTCGTGAAGCTGGTTTAGAATTACGTGAAGATATTGATACGGTGATAGAACCAGGCATGGTGATTTCAATGGAACCTATGATTATGATTCCGCAAGGTATGGCTGGGGCTGGTGGTTACCGTGAACATGATATCTTGGTCGTTACAGAATCAGGAAATGAAAATATTACCAAATTTCCATATGGTCCAGAACATAACATTATCAAATAAAAAGATTTTAAATAGGCACTCTGAAAATGAGTGCCTATTTAATTAGGAGTAAATAGAATGAAAAACAACCATCAAATAGAGCAAAAAAATACGCTAAGACGTGTTGCTAGCGCCAGTTTTATTGGTAATTTTGTAGAGTGGTTTGATTATGCTGCATATGGTTTTTTGGCAACAGTGATTGCAGTGGTTTTTTTTCCGAAAAGTGATCCTTTAACCGCATTAATGGCTACATATGCGATCTTTGCAATCTCATTTATTTTTCGTCCATTAGGGGGTATTTTTTGGGGGCATGTTGGGGATAAATTTGGTCGAAAAAATGCACTATCTTGGTCGATTATATTAATGACACTGGCTACGCTATGTATTGCACTGTTACCAAATTATCAAAGTATCGGAATTTTTGCACCGATTATGTTACTAATATTCCGGATGATCCAAGGCTTCTCTGCTTCAGGTGAATATGCTGGTGCAGCAAATTTTCTTGCAGAATACGCCCCTAAGGAAAAAAGAGGACTTTATACCAGTTTAGTTCCTGCAAGTACTGCAACGGGTTTACTACTCGGCTCTTTAATGGCAGCGGCGATGTTCGCGTTCATGTCAGAGGAGTTTTTACACGAATATGGTTGGAGAATTCCATTTTTATTGGCAGCACCATTAGGTTTAATCGGGTATTATATCCGTGTAAAGTTAGAAGAAACTCCAGAGTTTTTAGAACATCAAAAAAATAGCAACAAAGAAAATTTTCCAATCAAAGCCTTATTTACCCAGTATCAACCAGCACTTTTTAAAGCATTTGCAGTTGCATCTTTAAATGCTACCGCGTTCTATCTTATTTTTAGTTATATGCCAAATTATTTAGCTACAGAGTTGGGTGTAAATAAAACGCAAGCCTTTATATCAGGGTCAATTTCATTGCTATTTTATATTGCTATAGTTTTTTTGATGGGCAAATATTCAGACCGAATTGGGCGTAAGAAAATGTTGCTTTGGGCAGGTCTAAGCTTTATCGCACTGACTGTACCCTTGTTTTACTTACTTTCAACCGCCAGTTTTGTTGAAATGGTAATCATTCAGCTCGTGTTTTGCACATTACTAGCAATGAACGATGGTAGCTTACCTGCATATTTAACAGAACAATTCCCTATACAAGTGCGCTATACCGGTTTTGCCTTTAGTTTTAATACTGCTAATGCACTGTTAGGTGGAACAGTTCCTTTCGTTGCAACCTGGTTAATTCAACAAACAGCTAATACCTTAGCACCTAGTGTCTTATTAGTTATAGTTGCAATTTTTGCAAGTATGGCTTTACTAGAAAGGAAATCACATCGTTTAATCAATGCTAAGGCTTAAAAGGAATAGGTTATGCTTTTAAATGCTCTCCCTGCACTCAATAGAAATATATCGACTTTAATTGGTCTTACAGCTGTCATATTTTGGAGTACAAATGTAGGCTTAATGCGGAGTGTTAGTGAGAGCTTTGGAGCTGTAGCTGGTGCTGCTCTAATTTACAGTGTCGCATCCATAATTTTAGTTTTCATGATTGGTATGCCTAAGTTTTCTACCATCCCAAAATCCTATTTATGGTGGGGAAGCCTTTTATTTGTTGCTTATGAATTATGTTTTGCCCTTTCTATTGGCTATGCGCAAAACAGTAGACAAGCAATCGAAGTTGGCATGATTAATTATCTATGGCCAACATTTACTCTACTATTCGCAATTATTTTTAACAACGTTAAGGCCAATATTTTAATTATTCCTGGCTGCATATTCGCTTTAGTTGGAATTTGTTGGGTATTAGGAGGAAATACTGGATTTGATTTTTTTCAGATATTGACTAATTTAAAAGCTAATCCTCTTAGTTATGGTTTAGCTTTTGCTGCTGCTATTTTGTGGGCTGCATATTGTTCTGTGACAGTAAAAACGTCTCAGGGTAAAAATCTAGTCACTATATTTTTTGTCTTGACTGCAGTTGTACTATGGATCAAATACCTTCTCATGAGTGGGTCAGCTCTTAATTTCACTTATAACAATACAGTCACGCTAGTTATGGCAGCTGGTGCTTTAGGTTTGGGATATGGTGCTTGGAATATTGGAATTATTTCAGGGAACATGACGTTAATGGCTGGAGCTTCTTATTTTATTCCCGTGTTATCTGCTTTGTTTGCAGCATTAATTCTAAGTACGTCCTTATCTTTTATCTTTTGGCAAGGTGTTGCAATGGTGACAGCAGGAGCAGTTTTGTGTTGGTTAGCGACTCGAAAGAAACAAATTATTTAGAGTTATACTAAAATTAACATACTACACTTTAAACGAAGTCAAGATATTGCAACTGTTTATCTATTAGGGCGTGTCCTCATTTGAAAAATTGGTTTTAAGGGTTTAAAAGAATAATTTAATCTCTTTTTATTTGTATATTTCTCAATGGCACGAACTCTACTCACCGATGATATTTGGCAACAAATCCAGTCTACGATGCAATTTCATGGTTGTTATTGTTCAAAGAACAGTAGAAATATCATGGAAGCCATCTTATGGAAATTACGTACAGGTGCAACATGGCGTGATGTTCCTGAAAAATTTTGTCTTTGGGAAATAGCATATAACCGTTTTAATCGTTGGGCAAGCAAGGGCTTATGGGATAAATTTTTTTAAACTACGAGGCGTATTGGATCAAGAATGGGTATTCATTGACGAAAGCTACATACGCACGCATCAGCATGCAAGTAGAGCTCGGCATGGTTTCGAGCGAGCAATTGGACAGTCTAGAGGTGAAAGAACCACAAAAATCCATCTGGCAACCGACGCGAATGGATTGCCGATTGATTTTAAAATCACTGGAGGTGAAGTCCATGACAGCCAAGTTGCGGAGCAGTTGATTGGTGAGATTGATCCAGCAAATTATCTGATTGCAGATAAAGGCTATGATTCGGAAAAAATTAGGACGTTGGCAAAAAAGCAAAATATTGTGCCGATTTTCCCAATTAAATCAAACAGTAAGATATAAAATAAAGAATAGGATCCGTATTTATATCGCTTAAGGCATTTAGTTGAAAATGCCTTTGCTAGATTAAAACATTTCCGAGCGATAGCGACGCGATTTGATAAACTTGCACGAAATTATCAGTCTATGATTTACATTGCTTGCATGTTAATTTGGTGCAAAGCCAAATGAGGACACGCCCTAATGGCCTTTTCTGACTTGCTTTAAATGGCATTAAGTCAGGAATATTTAATCGTTTTAACCCTTGATAATCTTTATCAATCAATAAAAAACGTGTTCCTTGAGCTTATTTTTATACTTTTTTGAATCCGTCAATGTGTAAGCCCTAATAAACGAAAATACCCCACTTATTAGTTCAAAAATCAATGAATTGATCATTCGTTGATTTATGCAAGAGATCTACTGATTAAATTTTCAATAACGCAAGAGGCATATTATTAATTATTTAGGAATTATTAAATCCTATAAATATCATTTATTGGATTAATTTACTTTGGTACTGTGCACATCATCCCTCCAGTTAAAAATAAGGAACAACTATGAATAAGATGATGAATGCTCTTATCTTAGAAAATTTTGGTGATCATGAATTTACACGTGTAGAACTCCCTATACCTCAACCAGAGGCTGGGCAAGTTCTAGTACGTATTCATGCTGGTGGTGTAAACCCTATTGATTATAAAATTCGTCTTGGTGAAGCACCATATGCTATGCCAGAGCTTCCTGCCGTGTTGGGAACAGATATGGCTGGGGTTGTAACTGCTGTTGGTGAAGGTGTCACCCACTTCAACGTTGGAGATGAAGTTTACGGTCTGATTGGTGGCGTTCGTGGTCTTCAAGGATCTTTAGCAGAATATGTTGTAGCAGATGCTGATCTGATTGCATTAAAGCCACGCAATATCTCTATGCGCGAGGCAGCAGTACTACCATTAACGTTCCTTACCGCTTGGGAAGGTTTAGTGGATAATGCGAAGGTCCAACCAGGGCAAACTGTACTGGTCCAGGGTGGTGCTGGTGGCGTTGGTTATATGGTTGTTCAGCTTGCAAAAGCACTTGATGCAAATGTTTGGGCGACTGGTCGTACAGCTGATCAATCACTGATTTCAGAACTCGGTGCAACACCTCTCGATTACACAACAGCATCTTCCGATGACATTATTGCTGCAAGCCCTGAGGGTCAAGGTTTTAACATTGTTTACGACACTGTGGGTGGTCCAGTACTCGAAGCATCACTTTCCATGACAACTCACTATGGCCACATTACCAGCTGTGCTGCATTTGGTAATCATAATTTAGCGAATTCATCTCTACGGTGTGCCACAGTGTCTGGCGTATTCGTCCTAATGCCGATGTTAACAGGCAATCGCCGTGCTCATCATGGTGATATCCTTAAGATCGCGACTCGTCTCGTTGAGGAAGGTAAACTGCGTCCTATTGTTGATCCTCGTCATTTTACTCTAGACCAAGCGATTGAGGCTCATGATGCTGTTCAAGATCGCTCTGCCAATATTAAGGTCGTGATTGATGTCATTTAACGCACTTCAAGCCAAGACTTGGCGCTTCAATAGTATTGGAGATACAGATGTTCTGACATTAGAAACACTTCCTGTTGCTTTGCCAGCAGCAGGAGAAGTTCTAATCCAGATGAAAACGATCGGACTTAACCGGGCTGATGTAATGTTTCGGCGTGGTACTTATATTCAAAAGGCAGTATTCCCTTCTCGTCTGGGATATGAGGGAGCAGGCATAGTTCTTGCGATAGGTGAAGGTGTACGCCAATTTTCTCCAGGAGATGCAGTATCGATTCTTCCGACTGACAATCTAGCCAAATATGGGACATATGCGGACAAACTTCTGATTCCAGAAACTTTTTTAGTTCACAAACCCGATGGTTTAAGCTGGCAAGAAGCTTCTTCAATCTGGATGCAGTATTTAACGGCTTGGGGTGGTGTAATCCATGCTGGTGGAGTTTCGAAAGGCAAAACGATCTTGATCACAGCAGCTTCAAGTAGCGTAGGACTAGCTGCGATACAGATCGCTGAAGCAGCGGGTGCTAAGGTCATTGCAAGTACACAAACGATAGAGAAAAAGCAACGTTTACTGGATCTCGGTGTTAAAAATGTTATAGCCAGTGAAGATGAACCAGATTTGTATGAGGCGCTTGTTTCACGTTTGGGTGGAGAATATCTTGATGTCGCCTTCGATGCTGTAGGAGGGCCACATATTGAACAGATTGCCAAAGCGATGTCTGTGGGAGGAACGATGGTTATGCATGGTGCACTTAGCCAGGAGATCACACCATTTCCCCTTAAAGTTGCATTACGCAAGAGCTTAACCATGCGAGGTTTTTTGTTCCTTGAGGTTCTGCATGACCCTGTTCTAAGGGAGCAAGCCAGACGATTTATTCTTAGCAGTATAGGTGCAGGATATCTTCGTCCAGTGATCGACCGTTGCTTTAACTTTGAGGACATGCATGACGCTCAGCGCTATCTTGAATCAAATCAGCAAATAGGAAAAATTGTAGTTACTCTAGATACATGATGGTCTTATCTGATTCAGGTTTCTATATGGCCCAGCACTTCCACTAAGTAATCAAACAATGCTCGGATTCGCAAAGGTGTCGGGCCCCGCTGTGGACGATATAAATACAGGCGCCAAACAGGAGAGGTTTCCTCATGAAATATCTGAATGAGCTTACCACTCCTAAGCCACGGCAAAACTAGAAATCCAGGCATGTGTCCGAATCCAACTCCAGCGAGGAAGTATTCTTCAAATTAACATAGAGACTTAGAAAGCTAACATAAAAATGGGAGCTCTAAGCTACTATTTTTTAATGTTTTTTTAATTTTTTAGTAGTAACCTAGGCTTCAACAAATTATGCCCCTAAGGGGAGCCACCAGTACCCTGCATTTTGACAACAATGTCATCGTTTAGAGGCAGCAAATTTACGACCATCAGTCGGTACGACTGGTGATTCATATGATATTGCTTTGGCTGAAACGGTGAATGGCTTATACAAAACAGAGGTGATTGAATATTTAAAAGCAGATTGGCAAGGTTTAGCAGATGTACAACTTGCGACACTAAACTGGGTAATCGAGAATAAGCGAATTCCTATTCCTGAACACGTACAGCCTGAACCGGAAAAAAGAGGCTTTGGGAGCCGATTCTTTAAGCCGTATCGCTGATTTGATTGTTCACTTGGGCTTATTTGTATTAGTTCAGACTTGATCGTACATTCTTCTTGAAAAAGAGAAAGTTACCCGTACTTTCTCGCTATTCCAGCACTTGATTTCAAAGCCATCCGATGAGAAGCACTGCTTCGTAAAGCGGCTATTTGACGTGCATACAACAACCTGACCGTCATGCGTCCGGTCATTCTTTAATGGCTCAGCTCAATATGTTTGGCAATCAGCTTTCACGACTACCTGAATTTTCAAACTTAGCAAATGGTAATGAGAGCTATGATAGCCTAGCAGCAAAAATCAAAGAAATGCTGAGAGATCCAATACAACAAAAGCACTTCTTACCCCCTCTAAAGAACCTAGGCTTTAAAGCTTGAGTGTATTGAAGAATACACATATTGTATTCTTCAATACAAAATCAAAATATACCTGAATACACAGATAAAACAGTTGTAGAACTCAAAGCCAAATCGATTTTTTAAAAAAGCAGTTAGAAAAAGCCGAAGATCGTGAAGCCAAGGCAAACGCTCGCATAGATACACTGCTGACCCTCATTGAAATGAAGCCTCCACAATCCAATATGACTACGTTTACCGATCAGAAACCAGACCCGGATATAGCAACATATCCTCGGTCAGAACTTGAGCCGAAATATGACGGATTGACTACCCCGGAGCAGACAGAAAATAAGCGGATTCCGGTGCCGGATCACATTGAACCAGAGCCTGAGAAAAGAGGGTTTTGGAGCCGTTTTTTTAGACCCTATGATTAACCACGATTGTTTAACTGATATGAACAAAGTTGTGGAACATTGCTTAAATAATAGGCGTGGAACGTGAAAAATCATAAAAAAAAAGCCCACCTTGGGGAGGTTGGGCAAAAAAGAAACTACAGCGTTGAATTTTCAAGAGAATTATAACGCTGTTATTCCTAAGTAGAAATGTCCTACCTTAAAACCAAATAGAAATGTCCTATACCGACATTTCCAAGTCAAGCACA
>ENA-OWOG01000257-OWOG01000257.1-gut-metagenome-genome-assembly--contig:-NODE-257-length-24743-cov-39.121828_pt1 | contig 24743 bp, 29 predicted proteins | sample MGYA00248249_ERZ651793 | MGnify/ENA primary metagenome ERZ651793 (study PRJEB26908, sample SAMEA4031700) | gut metagenome | biome: gut; feature: normal infant; material: stool | place: China | collected... | reverse complement strand
CATCTATACCAATATGTAATTTACGCCATTGGCGACGATATTCAGGCTGATGTTTTTTACGCTTCCATTCACCCTCATTTGTGGACGCAATAAAGCAATTTGACCTTCTGCCTCAACTTGATCGTCACCTAGAGTAAAAACTTCTTTAACGGTATTTTCTTGATTGAAATTACGATCAATAAAATCTTTATTATAGACTAGAGTTTTTATTGGTTCTTCACCAAGCCATTGAAGTAAACAATGTGTGTAGCCTAATGGTTGATCTATAATTCTACCAATTGTAGTTTTTCCAGACCCATTTGCCCCAAATATAAAATTTATCTGCTTTAAACCATCTAATTGTGTTGGTACACTATAAGTAGCAACATTATTTATATAGACTCCAGTAAGCATAGCTTTACCTATTTTTAATTTGCACGATTTAAAATTTATTTTTTTAGATTATATAGTTACATACAAATATCATCTACTAATTTTAGAAATATATAATAGCCCCATAATAAATAACGGTCGTTTTCTTACATTCGGAACAATATTCTAAAGTGATTTAATTTTTGCCATCCAGTATAAGGTCTTAGATATGAGTCGATTAACTTTTATAAACGGTGCGATTGTTTCTGCGTCTGATGTTCGCAAATCTTGGAGCAAAATTATTCAATGTGTCAAAGAAAGTCATAAACCTGTTTTTGTTTATACGAAGAATACGCCCGAAGCTGTTGTTCTGAGTTTTGAAGAATTTCAAAACATGCAGGAAATTGTTGAAGCCGTCCGGCGTGAACAGCTAGGACAACAAATGGTTTATGATCTTTTGGATATTAATCAGCTCACTGGTCAACCGATCAAACACATGCTTTTGAACCCCAAAGGTGTATTTGAAGAGGTAAATGGACAAGAAAAATAGCTTTTGAGGATATTAGCGGATTCGTGATTAGAGACAAGCTGATTTAAAAGTCATCTTATATTTATATTCGTTGCACAATGAGCTTTGATTTTCGTGAAATAATAGGAAGTGAAAACATTTTCGTAAATTAAGTAGCCCTGATGACATAGAGTTGACTAAGTTTATTGAAAATTACAAAGAATGCTTGGATGTCTATAGAACTATATTAAATAATGCACTGGGTAAAGTAATAGACTCACCCCCGGCGCAAACTTAGGAGAATCTCACACATTACCAATGAGTAAAGGACTATTTGAGTTGCGCTTAAAATCTCAAGAAGGTATTGCTCGTGTTATGTATTGCACACTAGTCGGTAAACGCATTGTAATGCTCCATAGTTTTGTTAAGAAAACCCAAAAAACACCTAAGCAAGATCTAAACCTAGCACTTGACCGCATGAAAGAGGTGAAAAATGCGAACACATGAAGAAATGAAAGCACTTGCATTATCTCGTTCAGCAGTGCGTACCGAATACGAACGAATTGAACGTGAAGAAATGCCCTTGCTCGATATGGTACTTACTGCACTTCGAGAGGCAGGTCTATCCCAAGCGCAAATCGCAGAACGCATGGGAACAAATGTACCTGCCGTTTCACGGCTAGAAAAAGCATTGATCACAGGCAAACCATCACCATCTATTGCCACATTGCAAAAATATGCTGCGGCAATTGGTAAACATGTTGAAGTGCGTTTTGTCTAAATAAAAAAGCACCCTAGGGTGCTTTTTACCAATTCACTAATCAATCAACTTTACACATTTAGCAACAACATCCTGTGCCTATAGACCCTTATCTTTGAAATTACTGTTATACGCACGATCAATATCTCTTAAGCCTTCTTGAATTTCTGCTTTTGATGCATTTTTGTCTGTTAGTATTTCATTCCTTAAGCTTTCCTTGGAAACCCCTTTAAGCCTTGCATCCATTATAAGAGACTGATTATATGCATCCTTTACACACTCATTGCGCTCTTTTAAAGATAATTTATTTGGAGTGCAGTGTGCTTCCCAAATTATTGCAAATTGAATAACCACGGTAGCTATTCTTAGAATTTACCTCTCCGCAATATCCTTTTATATTTTGGAATTGGGCTGAATCAGGATCTTTTAAGGTGCTTAAGATAGCTTCTTTTGACTCTTTTTCCACCTTTGAGCAACCATTAATCCCTACCAAACCAAGAACTAAGCTTAAAAAAATAATTTTTTTCATATAATATCAACACCTTAAAATTAGCTAATAATCATGTTATGGCCAAATTCATCTTCACTATTATCAAATTGCTCCACGAGCACAAAAAGCTTTAAATCTTTTCGCCCACCAATGCTGTTTTCCTTCCAGTTAATGATTGAAAGCGCGTCATAAAGCGCAAAGTAAGGAACCCCATTGGAATCAACATCCACTAGCAAACCACAACGACCAAATACCAGAAGTTCAAGACAAATTCTAATGAAGAGCTGTTTAAGGCCAAATCCATCATTAGTTGCATTAGCGATAAATTCTTGAAGCAAAGTACTTTCGATCACAATATTTGGCGGTAGCTTAGAAACCAAACCAATCATCGTACGTAGCGAATCTTGAACCCATAATGGATACTGAGCACGGCTTAGATAAGCTTTATAGATCTCTCCGGCAGTATCACCCTGCTTTTCTGCTTCAATCATGCCAGCCGATTTAGCTAGGTACTTTGTCTGAGCCTGTTTGATCTACTCTTCGCCGGCAACGGCGTCACGCATAATCTGCCAGCTTTTTTGTGCAGCAATATACTGCGGATGTTTATCAGTAACTGCCATAAAAACACCAATAAAAAAGCACCAAAAAAGGTGCGTTGTTTAAGACATTCCGCGAATCCTTCGAACTCCAACAGATTTCTTGTCGATCGGAAATAAATAAGCAATTGGATATGTACCTGCATCATTCATATGGTCAAAACCGGCACTCTTATCCGGCTGTCCATAATCATCATAGATTTGTCGCTCAGCCTTAGGGAATATAGACTCACATGCTGTAATAGCCTCTAAACAACAACTTTGTGCTTCTCTGCCAAGGTTAAAAATTGGCAACTAGAATTCATTTTTAACCATGATGGTCTTGGCGCATATACAAAATCACCCTCCACTACGACATTCACATTAGACGCTCAAAACCATCCGCTGAACTGCGTAATATTTCTTCCGCAAGTGCAAGTAGTGTTTAAGACCAATCAATATCAATAGTCCTAGTCTTTAAGCCACATTCATGATCAATCTAAATCTGGTAAAAAGAACTCTTGCTAATCCATCCAAACTTATAAATTCATGTATCTATAGCATCTAAATGAATTTTGCAATCAATAAATTTAGAGTAAAAACTATCATACAAATTTTTATTATTTTTAATAAAAACTAAACCACTATATAAAAACAACAACTTAAAAAATTATTCTTCCAATTTTTTTTGATTTAGTGTTATTGTTTCGGCTTTGATCTTCAGTGTCAAAATCCCGGCTGCCGTAATGATGCGCCAGTGAATTGATACACAAGGTGGCATGGATCAGTAACACGGTAGATATGACAAAGCCCCAGACCAGCAATTGCAGGCCTGATGTACCGAGTTGCGGCCAGGTGATGGCTAGCCATTCCCCAAATGCATAAATTCCGCCTGCGGTCAGCAGCACCACAATCAAACTGAAACGATCTAGCCAGATTAATTCTGGATATTTCAGCCAGTCCTTAATGACTTCTTTACGTGTGGCAAAATTATATTCATTTAAAAACCAGACTACATGGCTGTACCAGAAACCATGCGTCGAGGAATGGGGGTCTTGCAAGGTATCGGTATAGCGGTGGTGATAGCGATGATGTGCCGCCCACCATAGCGGACCACGCTGTGCACTCATGGTGCCAATCAGCACAAACAGGAACTGCACCGGACGCGAGGTCTGAAAAGTTTTGTGTGACAGATAGCGATGGAAAAAGCGGTGATGGAAAACATGCGGATCAGGTAGAACAGCAGCATAAATCCTAGTGCAAACCAAGACACGCCCACCCAGAACACGGCAAGACAGGCCAGATGCAACAGAATAAAGGGCAAAATCCTCAGCCACTGAATCTTGCTGTTCTCAGCCGTCAGGGTTGCGGACGCTGTGGGTGTAGACCAGCTGTCTATCCATCGCGTCAGACTTTTCAACATGGACTCATCCTACTTTCAAGCGATTGTCTTTATTCTATTTGATGAGTGTAATCAGTCAGATATGAATTTTATGTGAAGTAAATAAAAAAAGCTGAACTGTGTAGAGAGAGTGGTCAGTTCGGCAAAAGGGTAACAGATTAATGCGGCAATTTGATCAGTTTTGTCACGTCATAACCATAATGTTTTGCAGTGTCGAGATAGGATTGATAAGTGGCTTCATCCAGTTGCGGTTCACGCGATAAAATCCACAGATATTTATTACTCGGTCCACCCACCAGCGCTACCTTATATTCCGGATCTACGCGCAATACCCAGTAATCGCCTTTGCTAAATGGTATCCATCTTAAACCTGTAGGCAAAAAGCTGACCTTCAGTTTGCTGTTCCCCTGATTTTGCGAATACGCAACACCTTCAGAGCTAATTATTTCGCCATTGGCAATTCGGCAGCTATTCAATACCCCGATAGTTTGATCGGCATTGACACTATATTGTGCCGTGATATTGGCTATACATTTACGCTGAAAATACATCGGTAAATGCGCAATTTCATACCATTTACCAGCATACTTCTGGATATCTACCCGATCAACTGCCTGAGGCGCAGCAGTTTCTGCTTGAGTCGTTGTACTTAAGCTGATGATAGACAGTGCTATCGCTGCAAAAGCAGACTTAAATCGCATCTTCATTTTTTAACCTTGTTGGGTCTCAGGGTTAAGATAACCCAGTTAGATGTGAACAAAGCGTGAAGATCAAATGATACGATTCAGTTTTTCCAGATCAGGAAATGCCACCTGAATATTCACTACCTAGGGCGTTATTGCAGCTTATTTGAGAGACCCAAACAGAATTACTTTTTCAAAGCCATTCTTTGCTGTCATCTGCAACAGGTGTTCCATGCATCACATGCTGAATCATGGCATAGGCGATACTGCCCTTGAACGGAATCTCGGGTAACTGATCAAATTTGAAAAATTGCGCATCGCTGAGTTCATTTTCTTGAATCTGAATTTCCCCTCCGTGATATTCTGCCTTGAAGGCCATCATCAGATTGCTGGGAAACGGCCACGGCTGACTGGCCAGATATTGAATATTTTTGATTTGCAGCCCCACTTCTTCCAGCGTTTCACGGCGTACTGCCTCTTCTAGGGTTTCTCCAACTTCAACAAAGCCTGCAATCAGGCTGTACATCTGGGTTTTGTTGCGAGCATTTTTTGCTAGCAGAATTTCATCTGTACCTCGGGTAATGATAGTAATGACACAGGGATTCACCCGCGGATATTGGTTATAGCTACAGGATGGACAGACCATGGCATACTGGCTGACATGCTGCTGGGTGGCGTGTCCGCATTTACTGCAAAAGCGGTGGTTACGGCGCCATTCCAGTAACTGCACAGCACGGCTGGCCTGTTCAAACTGCGGTCTGCTCCAGACTTGCACCAGTTGCCGGATTGGAACCAGCTGATAATCTTCTGGCACCAATTCGTCTTCTTTCAGGTCACGAGCAATGATCTCGCAATTTTCCGACAGGTTTAGGTCGTGCTGCAGTCTTTCAACCTGCGGCAACTGAAAATGCTCATCCACCAGTAATTGCTGCTGTCTAAAAATATACGCTTTTGAGTGCATGCTCATACAATTCCCTGATTTAAAAAAATCCCATACAGAGGGGGTGTATGGGACAAAACTAAGGAAGCTTACATGGAGTAACTTCTACCCAGATACTAGGCGCAAGCTGCCTAAATTACAACCAAAATAATTTGTATCTTTTTGATTAAAATCACATAATTTTCACATCGGCTATGATTTAAGGAATCATGCAAAGTGATTTTCATAAACTGGCTTGAGCATTGCAGGAATGAACAGTCTTTTATTGCAGTACTCATGATTCCTGTACGATGTCAGAGGATCATCTGGTCGAGTTGAATTGACTCAACATGCGGGCTGATCTTTATTTTCACAAAAAATTGAACTGCCTGGATTTACACTGGGCGCTCTTTCATAGGGTCTGGAATGGCTATGCGTTTCGGTTTAATTCTGGGTGACCAGCTTCATCATCAGCTTGCTACGCTCAAAGCGCTAGATCGTAGCAGGGATGTGATCCTGATGGCCGAAGTTGTTGAGGAAGCCACTTATGTCGCCCATCATCCGCAGAAAATTGCCCTGATTTTTAGCGCCATGCGTCATTTTGCCAAAGAGCTCAAAGCAGAAGGCTGGCGTGTACGTTACCATGCTTTTAAATCTGATAGTCCGATTCGTAGCCTGCTGGATTTCATAGAGTCACAGCAGCAACTCTTACCAGTCACAGAACTGGTCATTACGCACTGCGGGGAATATCGTTTACAGCAGCAGATTGAACAGTATTGGAGCCAGCAGCTGCAATTGCCAGTACAATGCCTGAATGATGAACGTTTTTTCTGTAGTCCGGAGCAGTTCCGGCACTGGGCCAGCCGCTACCAGACACTGCGTATGGAATATTTTTACCGGGAAATGCGCAAGCAGACCGGCTATTTAATGCAGGGCCAGCAGCCTCTTGGACAACAGTGGAACTATGACAGTGCCAATCGCAAGGCCTGGTCAGGCAGTCCGCCATTGCCTGTACCACTCTATTTTGAACGCGATCAGATTGATCTGGATGTGCTGGAACTGGTTGAACGTGAATTTTCCCCTCACCCCGGCAGCCTTGCCTATTTCCGCTGGGCCACCACACGTAGCAATGCACTTCTTGCACTGGAGCATTTCATTACCCACAGTTTGCCACATTTTGGCGATTATCAAGATGCCATGGTTCAAGACTCAGACATGCTGTTTCACAGCCTGCTCTCACCTTATCTGAACTGTGGTCTGCTATTACCTAAAGAAGTCTGTGATGCGGCAGAAGCTGCATACCATGCCGGTCATGCACCACTGAATGCAGTGGAAGGCTTTATCCGACAGATTCTCGGCTGGCGCGAATATGTTCGCGGAATTTACTGGCTGTACATGCCAGAATATGCCAGCCGCAATGCACTGCAGCACTCAGCACCATTGCCACAATTTTACTGGACTGGCCGCACTCGGATGAACTGTATGGCTGAGTGTTTCCGTAATACTTTTCAGCATGCCTATGCGCATCATATCCAGCGTTTGATGGTGACTGGAAATTTTGCCTTATTAACTGGTGTAGACCCGCAGCAGATCAGCGATTGGTATCTGGCAGTCTATACCGATGCCTATGAATGGGTAGAACTACCGAACACGCTGGGTATGGTGATGCATGCCGACAGCGGCTTGATGGCTAGCAAACCCTATGCGTCCTCGGGCAATTACATCCATAAGATGTCCGATTACTGTAAGCACTGTAGCTACAATGTCAAAACTCGCACCGAGCTAGATAGCTGTCCGTTCAATAGCCTGTACTGGTATTCCATGATCCGGAATGAGGCGGAATTTCGTACTCATCCACGTATGGGCATGATCTATCGACAGCTAGATAAACTTAAAGATCGGCATCAGATTATCAGCCATGCCCAGCAACTTCTTAGCCAGATCAATGAGTTATAAACGATGAAAAAACAGCATCTCCCTGAAAAAATCTGTATACACTGTTTGCGCCCTTTTACTTGGCGCAAGAAATGGCACCGCTGCTGGGAGGAAGTACAATATTGTTCTGAACGATGTAAACGTGAGTCCAGACAGCGGTCAAAATAAAACGTTTAGAAACGCTTGTATTGCCGTGAACAATAGGCCCGTATTACATCGGGTGAACGCAGCTGTAGATGTTTGGTTTTTCGACCAGTCACGCGTTCACGCCACATTTTAAAGCTACTGGGTTTCATATTTTGCCGCATCAAGCGGATTACCGCCGCTTCATTCAAACCGAATTCACGTTGAATGGCTTCAAATGGGGTTCGATCTTCCCAAGCCATTTCGATAATTCTGGACAAGTCTTCTTCAGAAAATTGATTCATGCTATTCTCATTTTAATTACTATGAAGCTTCAATAAGTTCTATCAACTCATTTACATAACTTGAGTCAATTTTAATTCAACTAAAAGCATAATAATACGATCATGAATTTTTTGTGATTTGCCAATTCTAAAGACTAGACTACCACCACCCTCCCTCCTTACTAATTAGTACGTATGTATTTAGTTGTATAAATAATACTCTTCAACCGCCCTCGCCAAGTTAAAAACACCTTTATTAATTAGATCAGTGCTGATTGAACCCAGACCTAAACGTAGAAAATGCTTCTGCTTATCGAAATCTAAAAAGAAAGAATGCCCAGATTCAATCAATACACCCAAATTTGCAGCATAGTGAGTAAGAACAGTAGTATCAATTTCTGCTGCAGTATCAACCCAACATGCGGAACCACCATTCATAGCATAAGGTTTCCAAGTCGGAAGATATTGTTTTAAAGCTTTATTGAGTATTTCACCGCGTTGTCGGTGTAATTGGTACTGACGGCGTAACATACTATGGTAATAGCCTTGATCAATAAACAAAGCAAAGACACGTTGATTAAACACATTTGGATGTCGCAACATCAGGCGGCGTAAATGTCGCAATTCTTGTATTAATTCAGGTGCAGCAACGATATATCCTAGTCGTAACCCAGGTGCCAATGGCTTAGATAGACTTCCAAGATAAATGACTCGTCCATGTCGGTCTAAACTTTTTAACGCTGGAATCGTCGTATTCTGCACCAACACTTGGGCGTCATATTCATCTTCAATAATAATGCTGTCGTTTTGTTCTGCTAACTGCAATAAATTTTGTCGGCGCTGTGGTGACAACGTTACACCTGTAGGGCATTGCCGCCCTGGAGTAACAAATAAGTAATCACACTCATTTGCTCGAGTTAAAGTTACCCCCTCATGATCTACGGCTAAAGGAACAATATTCTGAGTCTGTAACATAAATATATTACGCGCATCTGGATAACCAGGTTCCTCAACACCGACCACATGATTCTGCCGCATTAATAACGTTGCCAACATATATAAGCCATGCTGGCTTCCCACGGTCAGTAAAATTTCATTCTCTTGAGCCATGATGCCTCTTGTAGGCAGAATATGCTGACAGATTGCATTGATGAGATAGGCATCGTCCCCCTGTTGAGTCATATCTCGTGACCATATCGAGGCGTCTTTTGCAGATAAGGCACGTAATGCACACTCCCGCCAAGCTGTAGCAGGAAAGCTTTCCGCATCTGGCTGACCGTAAATAAAGGGATAGGAATAATTCATCCAATCACTTGGTTTCGTCAAATGCCTTTGTGCTGAAGGTCTTATACAAAAGCGAGTCCCCCAAGTCGTCGCTTTTGACGTAGTACGAATAGTTTTACTCTCGCTACTATCAATCTGGAAATTTAAACAGACAAAATGTCCACTCCGCTGCTTGGATTCCAAAATTCGCTCAGCGACCAATTGTTGATATGCAATTGTGACCGTATTTCTACCAACACCTAGTTGATCAGCTAAATCTCGGCTAGAAGGGACAGCCATACCTGGCTTTAAATACCCCTGCACTAAAGCAGAAAACATCATACGACAAATTCTACCCTGTAAATTCAAACCACTTTGCGCAGTTTTAGAAAACAATGCTTGCCAAACAGTAGATGAAATCGCTGTACTCACTAATCAATCCTTATATCTGTGCATTTTTGAGATCCATTTTGATGCCTTGCTATTCAAACTGGTGCGTAGATCATGCTTTTAGTCCATATTTATGCCAAAACTGGACTCATTTAATGTAAAGCAAAAGTCATTCCAGCCTTATATAAAATAAATAATCTTATTAAATCAGCTAGTTAACAACAAATAATACTGGCTCCATCAAAACTTCAAATCTGGTACTACGCCATATCCTCCTATTTCCGTACATTCATTTCATCAGCATATAGAACCCTTATTTTGGAGCGAAGAAATGCAAAAAACACAATTAATCCAACTACTTACAGATTTTTCTGCAGCATGGAATCAACATGATGTCGAACAACTCATGGCATGCATGCATCCAGAATGTCGTTTTGAAACTGTAGCTGGTGAGGATGTTCATGGAACCCGAATTGAAGGCTTAGATGCGGTTCGACAAGCATTTAGCCTTCAATAAATCATCGTAACGGATACTGCTTAACTCTCGTGCTACACCTAAGTTTTAATGGTAAGTGTCTGTTTTAATTTTTTTTGGGGGTTATACAGTTAATTAATGCTGATAAAAGCCTAGGCTGGCCATATATAATTCTATCAACCCGATTTTTTACCATTCGGTTTACCTAATTAATCATCACAAAATTATGTTGGTGATTATTTGGTAAATTTTTAAAAACTTATGTGACCAAAATTAAACGATCTTAATAAACATTAATTCCAATTAAAAATATTTGAAAACATAAGTTGTTTATTTTATTGTACTTATATACACAGCAATTTATAAAATTTAATTTAAATTATGTTGGTGACTATTGACAATATCGGGCTTTGGATTTTGATGCTGTATTGATTGAATTTAATTGGGAGGATGATCATGTTCATTTATTAATTAATTACCCACCAAAAGTTGCTATTTCAAATTTAGTGAATAGCTTAAAAGGTGTATCTAGTCGCCACCTTAGAAAAGACTTTCCTGAAATTAAAAACAAACTTTGGGGTGGTTCTTTATGGTCGCCAAGTTACTTTGCTTCAAGTTGCGGTGGTGCGCCATTAGAAATTATTAAACAATACATCGAGCAACAACAATCACCTCATTAGAATTAAAAATCGAGCCTTATATCACCCCCATAAATGAGGGTGTTTTACGGCTCATTGGATAAATAAACCTAAACGTCGACTACTCCCAGATCATTTAGCAACCGTACGTATTGAGCATGAATCTGCATCAACGCAATACAGCTGTGGGTGCACACTGCGTCGTATCGGCGAACATATCAGTGAAAAATTGAATTTCAGACCAGCGCATTTCTATAAAGAACAGCATGTGCGGGTAAATGGGTTTGTGATCAATGTGACACCCTGAATCAGCAAACGATGCCTGCCTATGAGATCGATAAATGTATTGCGACACCTGAGTTACTTAGCCATGTGCTGGTATCCAAATATGCTGATCACTTACCGCTGTATCGTCAGCGACAGATCTTTCTGCGCGCAGGTGTAGATCTATCTAGATCCACTCTGTCAGATTGGATTGGTCGCTGTGGTGCAGACACTTGAACCTCTGGTCAATGCCTTAAAACAGGTGGTGCTGCAGCAAGGGGTGATCTATGACTTTCAAGAAACCGTTCAGGTCTGCATGCAGAAGAATTCCTGAATGGCTGGCAGGGACATCTGGTCTGTGATGATTACAGTGGTTATAAAGCACTTTTCAAATCAGGTCAGATCATTGAAGTAGGTTGCATGGTGTAGATCTGTATGCCTATTTAAATGGTGTACTGCAAAAGCTACCGACATACAAAGTGATCCAAATTAAAAGATTGGCATAGAGTTTAGAGGACACTTACAAATCAATGGTATCGCCAAGTTGATCGTCATCATCTTTAGCTAAAACGGTCTTTAGCTTATCATTTGTGGCTATACGCAACAGCATCAAATATCTAGCTTAAGAAGCATCTCAAAGTAAATTTTTACAACAAAGCTAATAAGCTTAGGCTATTTTAATATTATTCATGATCCGCCGCTTTATATAAAGGCTATAAAAGTATTTAGTATTTTTTTAAATTCACCTAAATACTTAAAACTTGGTTGATCTTTACCCCTTAACCACACCATTTTTTGAGCACTGAAAAACTTTTTTCTCCTAAAATATATGAGGAACAACCAAAATGTAAAATCTAAAAAATAATCTATTCGTTTAACTATTTTTTATTCAGCTATACACCACAGATATTTTGTATCCAATTTTCTTAGTACTTGAATTCTTCAGTGATATATTAAAAAATGTGTAGCAAGTTGCTACACATTTCCTTAGACAAGCTCTTTACCAAAAATATCATTCAGCCTGTCACGAATACTTTGTACAAATTCCGGATTATTTTTTAGTTTATGCTTCACATTACGTTTAAAGTCATTCAAGCTCATACCAACTTCAGCAAAATCCATTTGGAATAAAGTGTCATTAATAACAATATTTGCTTGTGAGTCAGTGAGACAACCAATTTTTTTAAACCACTTCTTGAACTGCGAGTACTTTTCATCATTATTAAAAATGTACCAGGAACGTACATTCGTATCGAATTTTGCCCCCAATTCTTTTACTAATGCATTATCTTCAAATGGAACATCAAGATAAATTTTTTCAATTACAGCAGTTTCATTTAGTGTTTTATCAGTAATACGCTGATGCAGTTTAAAATTCACACCCACAATTGGGCGCCCTTTTTTTATGGTTTCATACTCTAGTTGTATATCTGTATTTTCGTTAATTTCTGCAACTATTTTATCTAATACATAGCGTCTAAAATCTACCCAGCGATCATATTTAGTTACATTAATATCAATCAGAGCTTTCAAGTTTTCTAAAAGCATTGGGACTTCATAACTCTTTTGGCTTGCGTACTTGAATTCATTTTTAATGAAATACGTATAAAGACTCATACTAGCAACAGAATCCAAGGCAAACAGATGTTTCAATTGATAGGTGGTGAAATTCCCCCCAGCCAACTGCGTGAAATACGGTAACACCTCACTGGTAAAACGAATCTGAATGGCATTTTTAGAATCATCTTCCCATCTTAACTCACGGATAATAGGAACGACAGAATGTACTTTTTTAGTCTTTCTCTTACCATCATCAGTAGGTTCCTCAATAATAAAATGAGCCACCCGAGATGAAAGTTCTTTATAAATCCGGTCTATTGCAACATTAATCGAATTGCGTTTATTCAATCCTAGTAAATCTGCCAAATCATCCTTATACAGATAAATATAGGTTTGTTCGGTGATTTCACCATTTACCCTATTTTTCTCACTATAATTTGCAACAGCCATTGCATATAGGAGCGCCTTATATTCATTGGCTGATAACTCAATTGGGCGAATTAAGCGGTTACTGGTGCTAACAACGCCATTATGACGAATATTGCCTATACAGTAAGGAATATGATTCAATTCTTCTTGCAATGATTCTGATTCTGTCATAACCGTGATATTTATATATTTAATTCTATTTTTATATACAAAAGTGGAAAAACTTTCAAGACTTTCACCACAAGAATCTAAGAGTGGAAGGCTTGTCATCAGAAATATGCATTTTTGACGATTTATTGTCATTAAAGTGGAATAAAATATATTATTTCCACCATATAGTGACAGACCTTCCACCTTTAGCCCTAAACTAACAGTTCAAAATACCTATTTTCACTTATTTCTTCCAAATTTAGGTATGCTATGTCAGATAGAAACCTAGATGTGACAAGGCTTCCACCTTTCATTAGATTTGAAAGGTATAAATGAATAGATAATCATCAGGAAATATCCAATAAAAAAATTATCCACAGGGTGGCAACACATAGTGACAAACCTTCCACCCTTAAAGATTGTTTAGCCAACTTTATCAACAAATTAAGTATTTATTTTTGCAGTACTTTTTGTAAAAATATAACCTTTTTAAAAATAGTAGTGACAAACCTTCCACTCTTGTGACAGACCTTCCACCTTTGAGTGACAGACCTTCCACCTTTGAGTGACAGACCTTCCACCTTTGAGTGACAAACCTTCCACCTTTGAGTGACAAACCTTCCACTTTACGGTGACAAATCTTCCACTTTTAAACTTGTAAGTGTCTGTTTTGTATAACTAAAAAATGTTCTTAATTATTAATTAGCTAAATAAATAATTATACTAATTATTAATTAAGCTAGCTTGTTTAAAAATTAGTTTTTTAGGTTGTTTTAGACCTAAACAAATAAGATTTATAAATTTAAAAACTATAGTATGATGAGTGAAAGTTATTTATATTATTATACATTCAAATTCGGAAGCATCTGACACGTATGTCTGCAAAAATTATTACGGTTGCTAACCACAAAGGTGGATGTGGCAAAACAACGACCGTTGTACATCTAGCCTCTGAACTTGCCAATCTTGGCAATAAAGTTTTAGTCATTGATTTAGATCCTCAAGCAAACGCAAGTTTACACATTGGGATCCAACATCCAAGCGAAATTGTTGTTACTTCAGCAGAATTACTTGTTGGTGATATTTCATTATTAGCTGATGCATTACAAGAAGAAACAAATTTTGAAAAAGTATCATTAATTTATGGCTCATTAAATTTAGGAAAAACAGAAGACAAGCTCAAAGAAGAAGCTCCTCGTCCTTCAGAAGAATTAAGCATCAAGCTAGAACTGTTAAAAGATCTTTACGACTTCATATTAATTGATTGTCCACCTAGTCTTAAATTATTAACCAGTAATGCCTTAGCATCCTCAACACATGTCATTATCCCAATCGAATCTGGTTCACAATATGGACTGTATGGGGTAACAGATCTTTTGAACCATCTTGAAAAGATAAAACGTATTAATCCAGATTTAGAGCTTTTAGGTGCTTTACTGATTAAACATGATGAACGTCAAAATGTTTGTAAACTGATTCGGGATGAAGCTTTAAAACAGGTAGGCAAAATTTTAGAAACTACCATTCCTCAAAGTACTAAAGTTAATCAAGCAGCAATTCTGCAACAGCCACTTTTGAAAGTAGAAAAAAATTCAAAAGTACGTAAGGCTTTTGAAAGCCTTGCTTATGAAATTGTAGCGAAAGTTTAAACCTGAGAGTATTATGGCAAGCACTAAAGAGCTTTTAGCTCAAAAATTGAAACAAAATACAGAAAAACATCAGCAAGCACAGAAAGACAATATTAAAGAGCTAAAGGAATTTAGACGTAATGTTCCTATTGAGGATATCAGTCGCAGTCCCAACCAACCGCGTAAAGTATTTGAAGAATCTGAATTAAAAGAACTGGCGGATTCTATTAATGAAATCGGCCTTTTGCAGCCCATTACAGTGCGCAAACTTGATAATCTGAAATATGAACTGATCGCAGGCGAGCGACGCTTACGGGCGCATCAATTACTCGGCAAGTCAGTGATTGAAGCCATTATCATTGATGCTAATAATGAAGAAGCATCTTTGTTAACACTAGCTGAAAATTTAAAGCGTCAAGATCTGACAGATTATGAAATTTTTATTGGTTTGAACTCACTTGATGAAAAATTGAAGAAGAACAAGCAACGTTTAGCTAATTCATTGGGTTTAAATCGCGAAGATATGTACAAATATCTATCGTATGAAAAGCTGCCTAAAGCAATGTTGAATGACCTGGATTTGGAGCCAGGTCTAGTCGGCCGTACTGCTGCAACAGCGTTCAAGAAATTTTTGTCGGATCATATAGAGCAACTTTCGGAGGCGGAAACAGCTTTACTCCGTGCTTGGGAGAAATTAAAAGAAAAAAAACTGGAGCAAAGCAAAGTTACTTCTTATGCTGAAAAAATATTGAGTCAGGATCCAGAAAAAGTAACCACGACATCAGTGGTAAGAAAAATCGAATATGATGGTAAGGTTGCTGGAAATATCAAACTGAATCAAAAACAGCTCAAGATCTCTCTTAAAATTTCAGAAATTGATGAAGCTAGTCTTTTACAACTAGAAGATTTTTTAAAACAGCTTATTCAGAAAAGTGAAAAAGTGTAGCAACTTGCTACACTTTTCAGTTTGCTCATAAAACTCTCACACTTACGTGAGAATTTTTTATAATTATCACATGCGAAAAATTATACCACCCAAACTGAAATTGATATGGTTACGCTAGAAGAGTTTATTCCTAAAAATCATCTTATACGTAAACTAGACAAATCGATTGATCTCAATAACATTCATGAACGTGTCGCGCATCTATATTGTCCCGATAAGGAGACTGTTGAACGAATTTTGCCGTTGCAAAATAATTATACGGTCACTGTTATGCAAGTAACGCAGCAATGTTTACTGTCAGTTACAGTACAAAACTTGAAGAAAATCGCCTTGCACTTATCGAAGTTAATTTTTATTGTATTTTTTAGCCATCAATATGCTTAAAAGTAAATAACAATGAATTAGTGATGTAAGTTTAGAAAATGCCCCCACTTTAACGATAGCTAAAGTGGGGTTTGTGATTAGTCTGAAAAGTGTAGCAACTTACTACACTTTTTTAATACTTAAATTGGGCTTTGTTGCATAAACATTCAAAAGCCGAATTTCCCCCAAGCCGTTCAAATTTAAGTGATAACTCGGGTATGCGGTCTACCTAATTCCGTGAATTTATTTAATACTGCTACACGTGCATGTATTTCATTGACCCGACTTTGAAAATGTCTTGCAGTCAGTCTATCCCCCAATAATTTGATGCAATGCATCTTGGTTTCCACCAAAATGCGACGATGATAGCTCGACTATTTTTTCCATAGTGTCCTGCCTAAATGTTTAACCGTTTGAAGTAATTCTTTGCGCTCTAGTGAGTGAGGCTTAGTATCTTTCCAGGGTTTAGCATTTTTTCTGGGTGGAATCACCGCATGAGCATGCCGATCGGAAATTACCTGCCGGCAGTGTTTCGTGTCATAAGCCCCATCCGTATAGACCGAATCAATTTGCTCATCTTCAGGGATCTGATCAAGTAAATCCCCCAGCACTTGTGAATCGCTGACATTATTTGTCGTCAGCTGAACCGCACGTATTTGCAGGGTTTCAGCATCAATCCCAATATGTAATTTACGCCATTGGCGACGATATTCTGGCTGATGTTTCTTACGCTTCCATTCGCCTTCACCTAAAAATTTTAACCCCGTAGAGTCGATGAGTAGATGAAGTCCATCACTGCTTTTTTGATAATGAATTGAAATATCGGTATGCTTTTGTCGTCTACAGAGCGTGGAATAATCGGGTGCGGTCCAATTCAAGCCACAGAGCTTAATAAGGCTTTGAACAAAGCCTGTCACCATGCGCAAAGAGAGCCGAAATAGAGATTTCATCATGAGGCAGCATTGAATTGCTGAATCGAAATAGGTTTGATTTCGTCCTGGTTTGCCTGTTGATTGTGCATACCATTGGGTCGCAGGGTCAAACCAGATCGAGATATTTCCTCGATTGATTAAAGCTTGATTGTAGGAGGACCAATTGGTTGTACGATAAATTTTAGGTGCGGGCTTATTCATCTAGCAATTATATTGCTGAATAAGCTTTTAGCAGAGGTTTATGCAACAAAGCCGTTCTCAATATAAAAGCGTTGCTGGAGTGAGTAAAGCTACATCAACACGCCACTTAACTGAACTTCTAGAGTGGGATGTATTACATAAACTTGAAGGTGGAGGTCGTAATACTCGTTACGTGCTAAAAATCGATAAAGAACAATTTAGTCAAACTTGTTCTGACGTTCTGAAAAATGTAATAGCTGAGCAGCTAGGGACGGGGTTATGCGTTGATCACAGATTGCCTGCAAGACCTACAATTGAACCGTACCGGGTTTGTCGGAGACTTTTTTATTTAAGTTAGGCCACCTGACCTAACGGGTTAATCTTATCATAGTACATTGCTTCAAACTCAAAAGGCGATACATAACCCAGTGCACTGTGTACACGCTTTTTATTGAACCAATCTACCCAGTTTAGTGTCGCAAGTTGTACATCTGCTAAACCTTGCCAATCTGCTCTTAGATATTCAATCACCTCTGTTTTGTATAAGCCATTCACCGTTTCAGCCAAAGCATTATCGTATGAATCACCAGTCGTACCGACTGATGCTCGTAAATTTGCTGCTTCTAAACGATGGGTATAACGAATGGAAAGATATTGCACACCTCTGTCGGAATGATGAATCACATTCTTTGGCATGCCTCGATCATGCAATGCTTGCTCTAATGCGTCAAGCACCATATCGAGTTGGGTACATTCATTTTTAGAACCACAGGCTTTAACAGTATCCGAACTTTGGCAGCACGACTACGCTATTACCATGCAGCTTCGGGTGACCTACTTTCATGTTTGCCATTACAACTCACTTTAAGAGGTAAAAGCACAACGCAAAGTTATCGTACGCCAATCTACTATGTGGACCTGACACTACGTGATGGAATCAATCTACAGGAAGTAATTATTTTAGCCAAACAGATTGATGAAACAAGCAAAGCAGCAGGATTTTATCAGGAAGCTTTGGATCATGTAGCACGACAAGGCTATGGCAATGCCAATTTCGAGGTAGGAGGTGAGGAGGGCTTGGATATTGTTGAAGAGTTTATATAGATGAAGCGAATCCAGAGCAGCATCAGCAACCTAATGACCTGAGCCATGTTCAGGAGATTCAGAAAGGGTTGCAGCAGTCAGTACAAACAGTGAATTAGGCTTAGTCTTTAAAGGTACTAGATAGCAGAGCTATCTAGTACCTTAGCCTTAATTTATTTTTTTGTTTAAAATTTATAAAAAAATTAACATTATTGCGACTCTTGATTTATAAGGTTTCCAGTTGAGAGATTACTTCAATTTTTGCACTGATCATTAAACGATGCTTCTCAACTGGAAAGAGGGATTGGAAATATTAAAATTTCCAAAAACAGTTCGTGGATAAGGAATTAAATTTTTATTTAATTTCCTCCCACCAAGAGGAGTATTGTTGAAACGGTTGATCTAATAGAACAGGTTGCCCAATAATTGGGGTTAATAGTTGAAATGGTGCAGTTTTACTGGCAGCACTGACACGTTTAAAGGGGGCATTCCACGCATGAGGTGAGAGTGTAAAACGACCAATGTGCATAGGTAACAGGGCTTTTGCTTTTAAATCTGTGGCTGCTTGTACGGCTTCTTCAGGGGTCATGTGAATCAATGACCAACGAGGGTCATATTGACCACTATCTAACATTACCACATCAAAACCACCAAACTTCTCACCAATGGTTTTAAAGTGAGAACCATAGCCACTGTCACCACCAAAATATATTTTTTGCTTTGGTGTTTCCAAAGCGTAGCTTGCCCATAAGGCTTTATTTCGGGTAAATAATCGACCTGAATAATGTCGGGCTGGTAATGTGTGGATTTTCAGATTTGGATCAAGTGTTAAGGTATCAAACCAGTCATTTTCATTGATTTTTTCCAATGGATAACCCCAGTGTTCAAAATGAGAACCGACACCAAGCGGTACAATGACATGCTTAATTTTGTCCTTGAGTTGAGTGACAGTCGCATAGTCAAGATGATCGTAATGGTCGTGGGAAATCAACAAATAATCAATTTCAGGAATATCCTTTGCTTGATAGATCGTCGTTCCATCAAAGGCTTTAATTAAAAATGAAAATGGTGCTGCATGATCACTGAGTACAGGGTCGATGAGAATCCGTTTACCTGCCAACTGGATATAGTAGGCTGAATGTCCAAGCCAGATCACTACATCCTGATCTTTATTCAACGCATGTAAATCTGTTTTTACGCTTGGAATTGCCTGATTAGGTTTCTTCTATTGTTTTTCAGCCCAAAAGTTGTCCCAAAAAATTTTAAGCGTACTTTCTCCTTCACGTAGCATTGGTGTTGGTTCGGGATAAGCAAACTCATCATTGATATAATTGGGGGATTGCTGGATACGTTCAAGGCGTGCCTGTTCAGGCAGTTTACCAAATTGAGGACTATTTAGTGTGGCACAGGCAGTAACGAGTACCCCAATGCCAAGTACAAGGAAAAGCAAGGCAACTTTATATCTTTTTTTCATCATAGCTAGTTCATGAGTTAAACATATAGTTAAAAAAAACCAAGTTGAGTGAGTCTGCTCAACTTGGTTAAACTATTCAACTACTTTAAATTTTCCTGAAAAAATGCAGTCATTTTATCAAATGGAATCACATCTACTTTGTCATATAGGTCAGTGTGATTGGCATTAGGAATAATCATCAACTCTTTTGGTTCGGCTGCGGCTTCATAAGCAGTTTCACTAAAATAACGTGAATGGGCTTTTTCACCATGAATGAATAGAATCGGTCTAGGTGAAATTTCCTTGATATAGGTCAAAATCGGCATATTCATGAAAGAGATTGGTGTCGTCACTGTCCACGCATTACCAGAGTTTACTGCACGAGGGTGATAGCCTCGTGGTGTCATGTAGTAATCATGGTAGTCCACCTGAAACTGTGCTTCACCACCATTTAACTTATTGTAAGGTGGTTGATAAGCTGGAGTTCCATTTTTAGCATCTTTCCAGCGTTGCTGGCTGAGTTGTTCCAGTGTTGCAGTACGCTGTTCAGGTGTAACACTATCATTGTAACCTTTAGACATCACACGGGTCATATCGTACATGGTTGTGGTCACAACTGCTTTTACTCGTTTGTCGATTGCAGTTGCATTTAATGCCATACCGCCCCAACCACAAATTCCAATAATTCCGATTTTGTTCTGATCCACATTTGGCAAAAGACCAACAAAATCGACTGCTGCACTAAAATCTTCGGTATTAATGTCTGGTGAAGCAACATTACGAGGTTCACCGCCACTTTCACCTGTATAAGATGGATCAAATGCTAAAGTGATAAAACCACGTTCTGCCATCGTTTGAGCATAGAGTCCTGATGATTGTTCTTTCACTGCACCAAACGGCCCACTGATCACGATTGCAGCCAGTTTACCTTTGGCATTTTTAGGGATATATAAGTCAGCAGCCAAGGTAATGCCGTAGCGGTTTTTAAAGGTCACTTTTTTATGTTCAACTTTATCACTTTGAGCAAAAGTCTTGTCCCATTTTGTTGTAAGTTTTAAGTTCTGTTCTGCCAATGTGGTTTGGCTCATTGTCAATGCTCCAAGACTAAGTGTAAGAATAGCTAACGTTTTTTTAAGAAAATTGGGTGGTGTTGCAAGTGCGTGATGTGTCATTTGGTTCACTCCTGTGATTATGAGGCATTTGAAATAGTGACTTTGACGGCATTTTTTTGACGAAACTGTGGTGGTAAATCTTCAAATTTGCCAAGATAAATCAGGCTATTGGCAACACCATTAAAGTCTTTATAAAAAATGGCAAGATTGCCCCAAGGAGCATAATAGGTAATATCACCTGCTTTAGCTGGATGACCTGTTGGTGCATCTTGTGAAGTGAGTTTTTCAGGTAGATATGCAATTTTTTCAGATGACGCATAATCCGTTAGTTCTAACGTTAATGGAAGCTGTTTAAGAAAATCCTGTGTCGTAGGTGAATTTTGTAGGGTAACAAAAACAGGTTGATTTGAGCCTTCAATATCAAAACGAATATTCATACTGGAAACCTTTTGCGAAGAATGTTGTTCGGTATTGGTTTTAGCCTCTGTACATGCACTGAGTCCAAAGGTTAAGAAAAGTAGAGTTAAACGACCAATACCTGAAAAACCATTTTTAATTTTTTGCATCATGCTGTTATCCCGATCAGGTGGACAGTTGATTTTAAATATCCCACTGATCCACACTTGTTCGTTGAGATGGTTTGATGTTCAGTATAAAGGTGGTGGTGGTTAAGGATTAGCCCCTAAAAACTGCATAGTCCTATGAGCTTCATTCATGAATGCAAAGCAAAAATAATTTTTAATTGGCATAAATCGCTTTATAGAATCCTGATTAATGAATTCATCTCATAACTTTATTCATGAAAAGGTACTTATTCAGGAGGTGTGATGCTTTTATCATAGCCATCTCATTTTTGTAGAGAAAATCTATGACACCTGCACATCAATCTGCCGAGATCGAACAGCAGCCTGCATATTGGAGTGGTGTATTTGCCATGACTTTATGTGTATTTGCGCTGATTGCTTCTGAATTTATGCCTGTGAGTTTATTGACACCCATTGCCAGTGATTTAAGTGTCACTGAGGGACTGGCAGGATATGGTATTGCGATTTCAGGTGCATTTGCCGTTATGACCAGTCTGTCGATTTCTCGTCTGGCAGGCGATATGAATCGTAAAACATTACTGCTTGGTTTAACCGCCTTAATGGCGATTTCAGGTGCAGTGGTGGCACTTGCTCCAAATTACTGGGTCTATATGTTTGGTCGGGCGTTGATTGGTGTCGTGGTTGGTGGTTTTTGGTCAATGTCCGCAGCAACCGCAATTCGTCTTGTACCGACAACATCTGTTCCTAAAGCCTTAGCTATTTTTAATAGTGGTAATGCTTTAGCGACTGTGGTGGCACCACCTCTAGGAAGCTATCTAGGTGCAATGATTGGCTGGCGTGGAGCTTTCTTTTGTTTAGTCCCCATTGCAATTTTAGCTTTTATTTGGCAATGGATTAGTTTGCCATCATTAAAAAATCAAAGGTCTGTATCTACCTCATCAGGTGGCATATTCCAGTTATTAAGTCAGCGTATTGTACTGATTGGAATGTTGGCAACAGGCTTGTTCTTTATGGGGCAATTCTCACTCTATACCTATATTCGTCCATTTTTAGAAAAAGTAACACAGGTCAATGTTCCCACTTTATCTTTTGCTTTATTCGTGATTGGCATCATGGGTTTTGTTGGCACGTTACTGATTGGTATTGTTTTAAAACGTCATTTTTACGGCACTTTAATTGCAATTCCACTACTTATGGCAGTGATTGCATTCACACTGATCGGCTTTGGTACATGGACAATTTTAGTCATTATCATGCTTGGTTTGTGGGGATTACTCGGAACGGCTGCACCTGTGGGATGGTGGAGCTGGATTGCTCAAACATTCCCAAACAATGCCGAAGCTGGCGGTGGTTTATTTGTGGCAATTGTACAGCTTTGTATCGCATTAGGTTCAACACTTGGCGGTTTGTTATTTGACCATCATGGTTATCAGGCAACATTTTTTGTAAGTGCAGTTTTGTTAATTATTTCAGCAGTATGTACCTTATGGGTTTCACGGCTGAAAGTAGCGTAATACATGATGATATAAGGAGTAATTTATGCAATATACATATTTAGGACGTACAGGATTACAAGTCAGCCGTATTACACTGGGTGCAATGAATTTTGGTGAGCTGACCAATGAAGCCGATAGTTTTAAAATTATGGATGAAGCGATAGATCAAGGAATTAATTTCTTTGATACCGCAGATGTGTATGGTGGCCCACAATCACCTGATATGGAAAAAGGTTTTGGGACATCAGAAGAAATCATTGGTCGCTGGTTAGCACAAGGCGGTCGTAGGGATAAAATTATTCTCGCCACTAAAGTTTATCAACCAATGGATACGGGTGTGAATGATCGCAGATTATCTGCTTATCACATCAAACGTGCCTGTGAAGCCAGTTTAAAGCGCTTAAAAACAGATCATATTGATATTTATCAAATGCATCATATTGACCGAAATACACCATGGGAAGAAATCTGGCAAGCAATGGAGCAGTTGATCCGTGAGGGCAAAATTACTTATGTGGGCAGTAGTAATTTTGCAGGTTGGGATATTGCCACTGCTCAATGTAGTGCAAATGCTCGCCATCAACTCGGTTTGGTATCAGAACAAAGCCTATATAACCTGACTCAACGTAGTATTGAACTGGAAGTCATCCCTGCATTACGTCATTTTGGTATTGGTTTAATTCCGTGGAGTCCAATTGGTATGGGTACATTAGGTGGTGTATTTGATGAGCTTCCACAAGGTAGCCGTAGAGCAACCGCAGGACTACAACAGCGAATCCAAGCACTTCGCCCACAACTTGAAGCCTATGAAAAACTGTGTGCTGAACTGGGTCACAGACCAGCTTTAGTTGCATTGGCATGGTTACTTCACAATCCTGCTGTAACTTCTGTGATTAGTGGTGTTCGTACCGTAGAACAATTGCAGGAAAATATCAAAGCATTGGATATACAGCTTTCAGTAGGAACACTGGCAAAACTTGATGAGATCTGGCCGCCTTGTGGCGAAGCACCACAAGCCTATGCTTGGTAAATAAAAACAGCCTGTTAGAAACTCTAACAGGCTGTTTTTTTATGTGTTCTTAAATTAATCTTTTAGAGTTTGGCTATCAATTACAAAACGATATTTCACATCACCTTTCAGCATACGTTCATAGGCTGTATTAATTTCATCAGCACGGATTAACTCAATATCAGCCACAATGTTATGCTCGGCACAGAAGTCTAGCATTTCCTGTGTTTCGGCAATGCTGCCGATCATCGAACCTGCAATCGAACGACGCTTACCAACCAAATTAAATACATTAGGTGATTGGTGTGGTGTTTCAGGTACACCGACTAAAGTTAATGTTCCATCACGTTTGAGCAGGGTTAAAAATGGGTCAAGATTGTGAGATGCAGCTACCGTATTAATGATCAGATCAAAACTTTTTTGGTGGACTGCCATTGCAGTTGCATCTTTAGAAATGACTACTTCATCTGCACCTAAAGAGAGAGCTTCCTGTTTTTTTGATTCAGAAGTCGTAAAGGCAACAACATACGCCCCCATTGCATGAGCCAGTTTAATACCCATGTGTCCCAAGCCACCAATACCCACGACACCGACTTTTTTACCTTTCCCTATATTCCAGTGACGTAATGGCGAGTAAGTCGTAATCCCTGCACATAGTAAAGGAGCGACAGCAGCGAGTTGCTGTTCATCGTGTTTAATCCTTAATACATAGTTTTCATCGGCACTGTTGCAAATAGGCTGACATGATAAGCTAAATATCTTATTTATTTCGAGATACAGCAGATGAATCCCTTCCA
>ENA-OWOG01000255-OWOG01000255.1-gut-metagenome-genome-assembly--contig:-NODE-255-length-24942-cov-4.372491_pt1 | contig 24942 bp, 23 predicted proteins | sample MGYA00248249_ERZ651793 | MGnify/ENA primary metagenome ERZ651793 (study PRJEB26908, sample SAMEA4031700) | gut metagenome | biome: gut; feature: normal infant; material: stool | place: China | collected 2015... | reverse complement strand
TTGAAGATGGAGCAGATCAGACCATTTCCACCACAGGAATTAATTGATAAAGCGGATGAAGAAGAAGCAATTCGATTAGCGCCAGCCCCTGATTTAATGAATTGGGTAATTGCAAATTTTTTAACTATTGGTGGTCCTTTGCATAATCCAGATCACGACCATATCGCTGAGATGCTTCATGACAATGAGGGTTTCTTGGCTTTCGCATGGGCTTCTTCTGCTTATACCAGAGCTAAGCGTATGGTGCTCGGCCAATGTGAAAAGGTTATGTTTCAACAAGGCGGCTGGAAGAAAGCCCGACAAGAGCAGCAAATGCGAGACTGGTTCGGATTCGTTCCAGTTTACTTAATCACCATCGATGCAAGCTTTTGTGAAAAGGCAAACGATAGCGAGTTCTGTGCTTTGCTTGAACATGAGCTTTATCACATTGGTGTAGAACGAGACTCGGACGGTGAGATTATTTACAGTGATCATACTGGATTACCAAAGCACTATTTAGCTGGTCACGATGTGGAAGAGTTTATCGGTGTTGTTAAACGCTGGGGTGCAAATGAAAACGTTAAGCGGCTTATTGAAGTCGCTAAAAACCCGCCGTTTGTTTCTGATTTAGATATTTCGAAATGTTGTGGAAACTGCGTAATTACCTGAGCCTTGAGGCTCTTTTTTTTGGCTATTTAGGTTGACGTAGGTTGACAGGATTGAGGATATGGCGGCTCTAAAAAAGGAGGTAAAACTCTTTATAGTTCGCTCACTTGCCGTATTTAATACACCCACAGAAACTGCTGAGCTCGTCAACCAAGAATACGGGATAAAAGTTACTAAACAGCAGTGTGAGAAATACGATCCGACAAAACGGGCAGGCGAGAACCTGAGTGAAGAATTAAGAAAAGATTTTGAAAAGACTCGCGAAATGTTTTTGGGTAAGCCTGAGGCAATCCCTATTGCAAATTTAGCGGTGCGTTTACAGCGCTACGAAAGCCAATATCAAAAGCACAGTAGAAACCGTGTAGCAGCTCTAAGCATTCTTAAGCAAGCTGCTGAGGACATAGGCGGCAAGTACACGAATAAAACTGAAATTACAGGCGCTGGTGGTGGTCCATTACAAAGCGAAAATATTACCTATGTGACTGCTACCGATGAGCAGGTAAGGCAGGCGATAGATGAACTCGAGAACGAATATTGATCCTGTTAAAGCCAAAGCTAAACGGATTAAATGTGAGAAAGAACATTTATTTTTCACTCGTGCTTTCTTCTTGCCACGTATGGGCTTTAAGTTTTCGGTCAATTGGCATCATGAATATATTGCCGACAAGATTGACGAGGTAATTGCTGGCAAGGTTAAGAACTTAGTTATTAACGTTCCACCGGGCAGTGGTAAGACAGAATTACTTACCAACCTTATTGCCCGTGGTATAGCACGTAATGCTCGTTCCCGGTTTCTGTATTTGTCTTACTCACAGTCACTTGTAGAGGATGTTTCAGCAACAGCAAGGAATATTGTTAAGTCAGATGATTTTCAGAATTTATGGCCAGTAAAGATTTCTACCAGTACAGATGCTAAGTCGAGCTGGAAAACAACAGTTGATGGATATGATGCTGGTCATGTTTATTCTGCCTCTATGGGCGGGCAGGTCACAGGTCGCCGTGCTGGTACATTAGCGGATAAAGGCTTTACCGGTGCAATTATTCTTGATGACCCATTAAAGCCTGAGGATGCATTTAGCCAAACAGCTAGACGGAAAGCTAACCGTAAGATATTAAATACTGTCAACTCGCGTAAAGCTAAATCTGATACGCCAATTATTCTGATCATGCAGCGTTTGCACGTTGAGGATCCGACTAACTTTGTGATGACGGGTAATGTACCTGGTGAGTGGGAACAGATCAGTATTCCCGCGCTTATCGATGATGAGTACATCAGTAAGATACCAGAAAAAATACAGCGCAAAATTCCACGTGATGTTGAGAGAGATGCGAAAGGTCGTCAAAGCTATTGGCCATTAAAAGAATCATTGCAATCGCTATTGCAACTCGAAAAGGGTGGACAAGATAAAGACGGCGCTACGGTATCGCGTTACACGTTTGCAAGCCAATATCAGCAAGCTCCTAAAAAGCTGGGGGGCGATCTTGTTAAATCTGAATGGTTCCCACGTTATCTAGAGCTACCTGTTCTTAAATGGCGTGCAATATGGGCCGACACGGCTCAGAAGACTAAAGAGCATAATGACTTTTCAGTGTTCTTATGTGCTGGTCTTGGCTATGACAATAACCTTTACATCATTGATGTGAAACGCGGGAAATGGGAAGCACCTGAGCTATTAAAAGAGGCTAAAGCTTTTATCAATAAACACAAGGACAGTAACACAAAGATTGGCAAGCTTCGTTATATGGCCGTAGAGGATAAGGCGAGTGGTACCGGTTTAATTCAGTCCATATCTAAGCAGACCACTTTACCAATACGTGCGATTCAGCGAAGTACTGACAAGCTATCAAGGACAATGGACGTCATTCTTTATGTTGAAGAACGCCGTGTCTGGTTACCAGCTAATGCACCGTGGCTATTGAACTACATTGAAGAGATTGAAGGCCTTACTGCTGATTGGTCACATGACCATGACGACCAATGGGACCCGACCATTGATGCGATTAATGATTCATTAGCCAAAAAGCCAACTGTATTTGATTAGAGGAAATTATGGCTGAAACTAAAAAGCCCGATGCAATTGGCGATGCAGGGGCGTATACAAACTTTGTCTCAAATATTGGTACCCAACGTGACAAAGCTTCACACGGTTCTTTCGTTAAGAAAGTAATTCCTGATGAGCAATTAGAAGCCGTGTATCAACACTGGTTGGCTAAGCGCATCGTAAACCGTCCAGCAAGTGACATGCTCCGAGCTGGTTGGTTTTTTGAAGGGATTCAGGATAACGATTTACTAAAGCTTAAAGAGGCGTGTAAGGCATTTAACTTAGATGGGGTGCTCTTATCTAGTTTAGTACTTTCTCGCTTATATGGTGTTTGCTATGTGCTTCTAGGAACAGTGGACGGCGGCAACTTAGATCAACCGTTCGATTTAAACAAGTTAGGCGTTGGTCGTTTAGAGTTTTTCACTGTGCTTAAGAAAAAGTACATTGAAGCTGATACCAGTAAATACTTATCGCCTAAGGAGGCAGGTGGACTTTTAAAGCAGCCTGAATTTTATAAGTTAAAGCTTGATGGAAAATCTACGCAAAGGATCCACCACACTCGCTTAATCAAATTTTGCCATGCAGATGTAGTTAATGAAGAACCTGTAAGTGTTTTGCAGGAAGTTTATGAAGATCTGCTTGATCATGCTGCCGTAAAGAAAGCCACTGCTAGTCTGGTCCATGAATCAAAAATTGACGTGATTAGAACACCTAACTTGGTCGATAAGATCAAAGAGGATATGAAATCCGTAGCTGAACGTTTTCTTAGTGTCGGATTGCTTAAGGGCTTGAATGGCATGATCGTCTTGGATAAAGAGGAGGAGTATGACTCTAAATCTTATAGCTTTGGCGGTCTGCCTGACCTCATGCGTGAGTATTCGATTCAAACTGCTGGTGCAGCTGATATGCCATATACGATTTTATTCGGTCAATCACCTGCAGGGATGAATGCAACAGGCGAGCATGACACACGGAACTATTACGACAGTATTGCAACTAAGCAAATATGGTCCTTAAAGCCATTCATGATGAAGCTTTTAAGAGTAATTGTTCAAGCCACATTTGGTCGTCAGATTCCAAGCTTAGATGTTGTGTTCAATCCTCTATGGCAATTAGACGCTAAGGTCCGCTCTGAAGTTGAGAAAGCTAACGCTGAACGGGATTCCAAGTATTTAGAAATGGGCATCATCACAGAGCCACAGATAGCAAAACAGCTTGTTATTGATGGTGTTTATTCAGTGATTGATGAAAAACATATCAAAGAGCTTGAGACAATGGTGAAGCTTAATGACAACGATAATTCAGATCCTGAAACCCCACCTCCAGCAGGCGAAGAAACGTAAAAAAGGTCGTAAAGCTTCTAAGCCGAGAGCCGTGCACGTAAACCGCCGTGTAGAGCTTTATTACACACGGCAATTACTGGCTATCTCAAAATATTGTCAGGAACAAACTAAGGAATTAGTTATTCCTACAGTAGGCCAGAACATCGGAGATGCATGGTTCTCGGACATGATGACGGCCTTTAGGGAAAAGCTCACAAAGTATGTTGTTGAGATTTCTCGACCGTTGGCCACAAAGGTTGTGACTGACACCCAAAAGGAAGTGGACAAGCAAATTGCAGAGCACACCAAAACAATTATTGGTGTGGATCTTACGCCATTCTATCGAGCTGCTGATATTCAAGACGAGGTAGATCTAAACATTACGGCAAATGTCAGTTTGATTAAATCCATTCCACAGCAATACGCCGATAAACTTGAAGTGCTAATCACTAATGCTTTACAGACCGGCCAAACCAATGAAGAGTTGGCCAAAGCAATTAAGCAATTAGGATTATCTACCGATTACCGTGCACGTCTCATTGCTAGTGATCAGATGGGCAAGATTAACGGCCAAATCAACCAAGCCCGACAGCTTTCAATGGGTGTAGAGACATACACATGGCAAACGGCCAAAGATGAGCGTGTGCGGCCAGATCACCAGCATAAACAGGGCAAGACATTTAGATGGGATTCACCTCCAGATGGTGGACATCCCGGTCAGCCTATCCGATGTCGTTGCACGGCATTGCCTAATTATGAGGATATTTTAATTGATTGAACTATTGGTTTAATTATATGATTAATAATTATTTTATATATTAATTTAAATGGATACGAAAAGCACAGACAGCACTTCAATAAGTATATTTACTCCTTACCAAGAAATTGCTGATAAATATTTAAGGACCATGAGTATTACTACAGATGCAAGGTTTACAGCAGCAAGGAGATTGAAACATATAAATGACATATGTTTCATCACCACTACTATTGCATCTTTAGGATTAATATTAATTCCATTACTTGATCTCGCTGGAATTAATAAAAGTTTTTCAAGTATAACTTTGACAATTATTCAAGTATTTCTTGCTGTCTGTGTTTTAGTATATTCAACCGCTATTGCCACTGCCAATTTCCAAGTTCGTAGTAAAGAGTTTTTGCAATGTGGGGATAGGATTAAAAAGATCATTGATGAATTTAAAGTTCATTTAGTAGATGTAAAACACAAAAATGAAAAGCCAAATCTTGAAAAGTATATGAATGAGTACCGAAAAGTACTAGATGGTTTTGAAAACCATGATGACGTTGACTACAAGTCAGCATTTTATGAATATGAAAATAAAAGATATATAGCATTATCTGAGGATGATAAATCTAAATGTGTAAAACCAAAAAAGCCAAAGAAATTTTGGATTTACATTCCATCTTGTTTAATTGTAATTTTAGAAGTTTTAATTATATCTAGTATGTTGATATCTTATTTTTGTTATGAGGATAAAGTTAATAAGAATTTACCTATGAAAGTAAAGACTGCTGTTGAATTGACTAATTCAAATTAATTTTAGAATTCCCAAATATGTTAACCCACCACTCGGTGGGTTTTTTATTGAGCGCAATTTATGAAAAACATTTACCGCTTCAAGGTAGGTGACTTTGCGCCAAGCGAATCGACACGCTCATTTACCAAAGAGGGGTATCTGAAATGCGTCAATGTTCGTTTAGCTAAAGCGCCTCAAGTACGTCAGTACTATGCGTATGAGTTTCCTTCACTGGAAGGTTATACAGCAGATCAAATCATTAATGTCTACACGCCTGCAGAAGAGCTTTTCAAGCCTGTGGCTATTCAAAGCTTCAATGGTGTAGACGCTACAGACTATCACCCACCTAAGAATGAAATTAACGCATCTAACTGGAAGGATTATCACATTGGCTATTGTGAGAACGTTCGACAGGAAGGCGATTATCTGGTGGGTGATTTGCTCATTAAAGACAAGATCAGCATTGATTTGATCCAAAGCAACGAACGGCTAGAAATGTCGCTTGGCTATGGAGCCTTATTAATCGTTGAGCAGGGTACTGCGCCAGATGGCACGCCGTATCAAGCCAAATTTACCAATTTTATTGGCAATCACGTAGCACTCGTTAAATATGGCCGTTGTGGTGGTGATTGCCGCATCGGTGACAAACAGCAAACTCCACCAAAGGGGAAAACAATGGAAGTAATTGTAAACGGTATCCGCTTTAACATCGGCGATAACACGCCCTTAGCAGATGCATTAAAGCAGCAACAAGAGCAGCTTGAAAACATGAAGGCTGCAAAACTTAAAGTGGGTGATAAGCAATTTTCAATCGGTGATGAACTAGGTGCCATTCAAGCGGTTGTAGATCAGTTACATGCCGAAAAAACAGCTCTGGAGCAAAAAGTAGGTGATCTGGAAAAGAACCAAATGACGCCTGAAAAGCTTGAGCAAGCTGCGGCTGAACGTGCTGCTGTGATTGCGGATGCTAAAGCATTGGTACCAACAGTTAAAACAGAAGGCTGCACATGCGAGCAAATCAAGCGTGATGTAATTGCTGCTAAAGCGGGTGATGCATTAGTAACAGCTTTGATGGGTAACGTGTCGGTAGGCGATGCAAAGCCTGAGCAGATCGATACAACTTTCCGTGCACTCTGTGCTGTGAAGGGTACTCAACCTTCTAACCCTGTAGGTGATGCACTTCACCAGCAACAGCAAGTTAAAACTGGTGACGGTAAACCAGTAGATGGGGAGCCTAAACCAAACAACAAAAAAGAAGCTTGGAAACAAAGTTTCTAATTAACTGGAGAAATGCAAATGTCTTTAACCCCTCAAGCTCTTCCGGGTATGCGTGCTCGCCTGCACATGCCTGAAGAAATTTTATCTTTGCCAGTTGCTGGTACAGGCGTAGTTAGTGACGGCGAAGTGGTAGTCCAATCTGCTGACGGAAAAACTGTAAGTGCAGTAACTGGGGCAACCAATACAAAGTTTGGTGTAGTGGTTTTTCAGCACGTGGGTAAATCTGGAAAAAATGCCTTAGGTAAAGAAGCCTATCAAGCTAAGGACTGTGCACCTGTAATGCAAATCGGTTCTATCTGGGTGAAGCCTTCAGCTCCAGTGATTGATATCAATGCGAAAGTATATGTACGTACTGCGAACCCTACCGCCCAAGCGCCATTAGGTTCACTTTCTTCTGCAGCATTAGATTCTACGGAACTACCTAATGCCTCTTGGGAAACCATCACTGGTCCTGATGGATTAGCTATTCTTCGTTTACGTGGAGCATAATCAATGTCAAAACAATTAGAACAAATGAAAATTCGCCTATCAGCAGTTGCACATGGGGTGCAAATCGCTGTAGGGGATGCATTTAATTTAGATAACTTTGCCAAGTTATTATTAAAGCTTGAATCAATCGATGAAATGACACCGCAACTTGCTGAAGCCCAAGCTTATGCAAAGTACCTACCGATTGAAGGATTGGAAGGTGCAGTTATAGGTTCGGCTAGTGTCTTGCAACGTAAGAGAGGCGTAGGACGTGGTAAGCGCTTCTCAGGTCAAGGCAATGATGTGCCATTAGCAGAAGTTGTTTACGATGAAGTAAAACTCACTGTACAGCCTGGTGTTATTGGTTATGAAATCAGTATTTTTGATGCTGCAGCTGCCTTAAAAGCAGGTATCCAGTTAACGACTGACAAAGTTGCAGCAGCTCGATTGGCCTATGAAAATCACATGAGTGATGTCGCTTGGTTTGGCGAGCCTGAAACTGGTTTGCTAGGCTTCTATAATCAAACAGGTGTTGAGGTGATTACTTCTACGGTAGATTATACGACTGCCACAGTAGAGGTCATTCTTGCCGATATCAATAAGGCAATTAAAGGTGCTTCTAATGCCTCTAAGTTCGATGGCAGTATTCAACCAGATACTTTCGTGATGCCTGAGAATAAGTTCACTATTCTAGCGAGCCGTATTGTTCCAGATTCAGCGGGTAAAACTTTCCTTGAATACATTAAGGAAAAGAACACCTTTGCAATGCAAGGTAAAACACTGACATTCACTTCTGAAAGTATGCTTGAAGGTAAAGGTGAAGGTGGTACTGACCGCAGTATTATTTATCGCCGTGATCCGAGCTGTATTACTTTCCGTTGTAATGAACTGGAATTCTTGGCAGCTCAACCTATCAATTATGTGATGCGTACACCGGGACACTATATGTATGAAGGTGTCTATTTAAAACGTGTCGATTCTCTCCGCTACTACGATGTTGAATAAGGATTACTAAACATGCCAAAAATTACTTACAGCGGCTCTCAGGCCGCTTTTTCTTTTGATGGAATTCAGGTCGGTCAAGGCCAAACCGTACAAGTTAGTGCTTCGGATCTCACAAGTATTTCAAAAGGTAAAGCCTTTAAATCACTCGTTGAAAAAGGTGAGCTCGAAGTTCAGGAAATCCCAGATGAAGAACCAAAGGCAGGTGGTAAAACCGGTGGCCGTGGTGGTAAAGGCGGTAAACAAAACGATTCAGCAGGTGATGCGGCAAAAACTGCAGAAGAAGCTGCTTTGGCCGCCGTGAAAGCTGAATTAACAGCGCTTGAAGTAACGTTCAGTGATGATGAAACACTTGAGCAGTTACAAGCTAAGTTAGCTCAGGCTAAAGAATAAGGTGAGTCTATGGACGTACAAACGTTTCGTGAAAAGTTCTCGACTGATTCGAGTTTAATGTCTTTGCCAGATGCAAAAATTCAGGATGCTTTAGAAGAAGCGGATCTGATTGTTTCTCAAATTGAGTTCGGGGCATTAAAGGAACGTGCTGTAGGTCTATATGCAGCACATATCCTTAAAGTAGGTATCTCAAGCGGCAATGGTGCTGCTTTTGGTACTGCCTCAAGTATGACAATTGCGGGCCAAAGTGTGAGTTATTCACGATCATCGAAAGAAGCTTTCTATGATCTCAGCATGTATGGCCAGCGCTATCTTGCGTTAAAAAATTCCATTCCAATCGATGATGAAGGCACAAACCCTAATCGTTTAGGCGTTGGTGCCTTTGTTGTATAGGAGAATCCCATGCCTTTTAAATATCAGGCACCAGAAGGTTATAAGCCAACAAAACTCGTTATTGCCGGGCAAAACCTAGATATCAAAAACGGCGTTTTAGAATCTGATAGTGACATTATCCATATTTTAAAGCCCTTAGGTTTTGAGCGTTATGTTGAAGTTGTTGAGCCAAAGAAATCGGCAGCATCTGCTAAAGAGTAATTAAGCTATGAGCGATTATCGTGTTGATGCTCAGGTCAATTTTGATGAGATGAATAATCGCGTTAGGTTTGAAATAAGACGCACGGTTAACGCTCTTACTTTGCGCTTACAGCGGATTGTTCAGGAAGACATGTTAAGTGGCCAACGACTCAAAGTTCAGTCAGGCCGCTTGCGTGGATCCGTTTCATCAAAGGTGGATGAGGATAAGGATTCCATTGAGGGAACCGTGGGAGCTGGTGGTGCTTTGGTGCCTTATGCGCCTGCACATGAGTTTGGTCTAAATGGTGCTTTGGGTGTTAAAGCACACCTGAGGACAATTAAACAGGCGTTTGGCCGACCTATTTCACCTGTTCAGGTCAATGTTAAGGCCCATTCAAGGAATGTTCGTTTTAGAGAATTGCGTTTCATGCGTGATTCGCTGGATATCGTGGCCAAGATTGTGCCGAAAAATATTGATGCAGCAATTCAACGAGGTATAGCAGGTGGATAGTGAAGCAATTTATCAGGCGTTGTTCGAAAGGTTAAGCACAAGGGTAGAAGGATTGATTACGGTAAGTCGCCGATTACGTCACTTTAACCATGTAACATCAGAACAGCGCCCAGCCATGTTTATTACACAAGGCAATCAGCAAGAAGTCCCGGTACATGGTTTAGATTCAAAAGTTGAACTAGCTGCTGAAGTTTATCTCTATATTCATGAATCGGACACTACAAAGCCGCCATCATCACAGATGAATATTTTCATCGATCGTGTACGTGAAGCTATTAAGCCAGACCATCCTGATTTTAGTGAGTATCAAACCTTAGGTGGTTTGGTAGAGCACTGCTGGATCGAGGGCACTGTAGAAGTATATGAAGCAGTAGAAAACATGCTGGATGACCAGGCGATTGCCATTATCCCTATCCGGATCCTCACAACCAATTAACAAAACTTTCATTTTATGACCGCCTCGATGGCGGTTTTGTCATTTTAGAGAGGTCAAAATAAATGGCTCAATATTTATTTGGTGCCGGCAAGATCTTTGCTACACCGATTCAAGATGTATATGGGCAACCGATTAGTAATCCCACACCAGTTGAAGTGGGGGTTATGCAATCCGTTGGTGTAGATATTAGCTATGACTTAAAAGAACTTTTCGGTCGTGGTCAATTCGCCGTAGACGCCGCACGCGGTAAAGGTACCATTAAATGTAAAGCATCTTTCGGGCGAATTAACGGTACTTTACTAAATTCCATTTTCTTTGGTGGCGTTGTAGCTGAAGGTGGAATCGAAACAGTTTCCCAAACCATTAATGGTGAAGTGATTCCGGCTGGTGGTACTGTTACACCGGTTGTTCCTAACAGCGGTACATATGTAAAGGATCTAGGCGTAACAGATGCTAAAGCAATCCCACTTAAACGTGTAGCTTCAGCGCCAGCAACAGGGCAATACAGTGTAGATGCGGCAACCGGTGCTTATACATTTGCTGCTGCCGATGCAGGTAAAGCGGTATTTATTAACTTCCGTTATTCAGCAATGGTAGCTGGCGCTAAGTCAATCACTGTATCTAACCTAGATATGGGTTATACGCCAGAGTTTGCCGTTGACCTGCAACGTGACTACAAAGGTAAGTTCATGCATATGAATTTCTTCCGTTGCACCAGTAACAAACTTGGGTTCAGTTCAAAACAGGATGATTACGATATTCCTGAGTTTGAATTCCAGCCTATGGCTGATGATCTTAACCGTGTTTTCAAAATTGATTTATCGGAGTAATACCAGATGCAATTTAAGCAAGTTGATAACCCGCGTGGTAACCCGCTTAAAATTAATGGCCAGATTTGGATTTTTGCGCCGTTGTCCTTAGGTACTGCTGAAAAGCTGATGCCAAAGCTTAAAACCTTTGATCCAAGTGACTTTGCTTTAGTGGTGGATGTTGCGCATGGTTCTTTAAAGCGTAACTATCCTGACATTACACGTGAATTTGTTGCTAATGAACTGCTTGATGTTGGTCACGTGAACGCCGTATTTGAAACGGTCATGGGGGCTTCTGGTCTGGTTTATACGGGTGAAGACGAACAGGCCACTGATTCGGGGGAATAGACTGGGAGGAGCTGTACACGCATTTGGTGCTGACATTGGGCAAGGATTACGACTATGTACGTAATGAATTGGATTTCCCAAGAGTTAAAGCATTGAATGCGTATCACAAACAGTGTCCTCCCAGCCATGTCGGCATTCAGCGTCTGTGTCGGATCCTTGAGGCATTTATGGGGATTGAAGACAATACAGATTCAGGCGATACGCAAAGCGATGATGAAGATGATTTATTTGCGGATCTGCAAAACTTTCCTCAGGGTGGCTAAGGCTGCCCTGATTGATTTATATACTTGAGTTGGTTAAAGTTTGTGTGAACTTTATAACAACTTGGATATAACCATGAAAACAGTATTAGGGGTGAGTCTTTTAGCTTTGACTTTGGCTGCTTGCGGTGGAGGTGGCGGAGGTGATTCTTCATCTTCCAATAATGAGGGTAACAACCCACCAGTATCAAAAGCTGAAGTCAAAGGTATTTACACTGGAAAGACCAATCAAGAACAGAACGTAGTCGGATTAGTGGATAAAAATAATAAATTCTGGTTCTTATATTCAGCACCTTATTCTTCTGGTATTGCTGGATTCATGACTGGAAACTTCACTGTTTCTGGCAATACGATAAAAGCCAATAGCGGGAAAGACTTTTATTTTGGTGGTGCTACCGTTTACAATACATCAATTAGTGGAACAGTTGATTCCAAGAAAAGCCTGAAAGGCACAATCACATACTCGCCTTCAAATCAGGTTACATTCGATACCGTATATGAAACGGATTTAAACAACACAGCATCCAATCTAGCGACAATTGCAGGCACCTATTATGGAGAATCGGTGATTGTGCAAGGTATTGAAGATGCGAATTTAACTATTTCAAATACGGGTGTGATTTCAGGTAAGGGACAAAGTGGCTGCACGTTCTCAGGGAAAATAGCAGCTGAAGAAAATGCACCTTACTACAACGTTGATTTAGTTTTCGGTTATTCACCTTGCTATCTGGCAGGACAGTCAGTTAATGGTGTGGCTTATTATGATTCAGCTGACAAAACTTTATATGCAGTGACTGAAACAAGTAACCGAGATAATGCAGTCTTATTCTTGGGTACGAAAAATTTAAGATAAAAATTCTGATTATCCATAGTTTTTAATGAACCGCCTTAATGGCGGTTTTTTTATGCCTATAAGAGAGGAATTATGAGCAACAATCGAGTGGAAGTGCACGTTGGTGCGAAGACTTCCGAACTTAAAAAAGGCATGAATGAAGCCGAAAGTATTGTTAAAGATACGGCGCAGGAGATTGAAGTCACAGGAAAAAAAGTGGACTTTCAGATTGACGTATCTGGTGTTCAAAAGACCTTTGATAATCTCTCAACCAATATCTCAACGCAGATGCTGGGCTTAGGTAAAAAAATTGCTGCTGGTATTGGTTCTGCCTTAGCTGCAGATGGGTTGGTCAGTTTCACTCGCAATGCAATTAGTACCGCTTCAGAAGTTCAGAAAATGTCTGACATGCTGGGTGAATCAGTAGAAGACTTCCAATACTTTGCCAAGGGTGCTCAAACAGCTGGATTGTCATTAGAACAGTTCGGCATGATGGGTAAGGATGCGCTGGATCGTCTCGGTGAAGCACGCCGTGGTGAAGGCGAAATGATGGACTTCTTTGAAAAGGTTGCGCCTAAAATTGGTGTGACCATCGACATGTTCAAAGATTTAAGTGGTCCAGAAGTTATCCAGGCATATTACGATGGTTTGGAAAAAGCCAACTTATCGCACGCTGAAATCATCACATACATGGAACAAATTGTGGATGATGGCAGTTTACTTATTCCACTACTCAAAGACGGTGGTGCGGGCTTTAAAAAATGGGGTGAGGAAGCCAAGAATGCTGGCGCTATCATGTCTAAAGATATGGTGAACAACCTCGGTAAAGCTAAAGAAAATCTTTACACACTAGAGCTTCAGTTCCAAGGTTTTCAGGCAATGCTGATCAATTCAGTAACGCCTGCGGTGACAGCTATTGCGCAAAACTTTGACAATATCAAAGCTGTAGTCATCGCTTTAGGTGCCGCTATTTCAGCAAAATTAGTTGTTCAATGCGCCGTATTGACTAAAGAGTTTGTGATTGGCGTTGCCCAAGGCATGGCTTATCAAATGCAATTGTCTGCGCTTCAGGGTCAAGCGATGCGTACTGCTACGGCAATGGGTGTACTGCGTAGTGCGTCAGCATTGCTCGGTGGACCTGCTGGCCTAGGTATGTTGGCACTTCAAGGTGTAGCGGCAGGTGCTGCATTTCTTTACATGAAACGAAGCAGTGATGAAGCTGTACCTGCTTTAAGCACACAAGGCAAAACAGTTGCTCAACTCCGTGAGGAATATGAAAAGCTTGATAAGGCTCAGCAGCGTGTATTGATGCGACAAGCCACAGCGGATCTAGCAAAAGCTGAACAAGGATTCCGTAAACAGGAAATTGCATTACTAGGCTTGGTGCGTGCGCTTATTAGTCACTCTGATGCTTCTGAGGCTGATAAGAAGACGGCGAAAGACTTATATGACCAATATTTGCAAGGCAAACTAAATGCGGATCAGTTGGCTACTGGTATCAACAATCTTCGAACTGTTGAGGCTAAGCACAAAACAGGCATTGATGAGAAAGCAGCTGCTGTTAATAAAGAGCGTAAAGCGGTCATTGATGCGCAAGGTGTCTTAAAAACTTACAACGACGTTGTTAAGCAAGGCACTAAGGACAACAAAAGCCATACCGACTCGATTAATGATAAAGCGAATGCATTAGCCAATTTGACTGCAAAGCAAATGGAATATGTTCGTGAATCCAACAAACAGTCTGAACGAGAACGCTATATTCAACACAACATGAAAGTTGGAGGTGTGTCGCGTGAGCGTGCTGAGCACATGGCAGATGCTCGTGATAAGGCTGGTATGGGATACTCCGCTAAAGACGGCGCAATGCCTGAAGCTGTTAAACAGGCTGAAGAAGCTGACTGGAAGCGTAAACAAGCAGCTGAAGCGCGTGAGGAGGCTGAAAAGAAAGCTGAGGAGACTCAAAAACGTCAAACTAAGGAGCTTGAAAAACAGCAACAGATTTTACAGGTTAATGCGCGTGTAAAAGCGAATGCTGAAAAGTTTAACTATTCAGGCTTTGAAGCCAAGTATGGCTTGCCGAGTGGCATGCTATCAGCTCTTAACATGCAAGAGACTAAGGGTCGAAATGTTGAAGGCGTTCAGACTAAATACGGCACGGCGAAAGGCAACTTTCAAATGCTGGATATGACCGCCAAACGCTTTGGCGTATCTGATCCATTCGACACAAAACAAGCAGCTGAAGGCGCAGCCAAATACATGCGTTTCTTGCTAGATAAGTATGGTGATATCAACAAGGCTATTTCTGCTTATCACGCAGGTGAAGGGAATGTTGATCGTGGTACCGGTATTGGTCCAGTAAACCGTCAATATGTCAAAAATGTTAAAGGCTATATGGCTGGTGTTAATGGGGTTAAGGTGGGAACAGATGCATCCGCGTATGAAAAAACACTTCAGGAGCAGGTTAGTAAGGCTGACGAGGCTGAAAAACAAAAGCTTGCACTTCAGTATAAATATGCAGATGCACGAAAGCAGATTGCTATTGATCTTGATAATGACATTAAAGAAATTGAAAAGTCGACACTTTCAGGTGATGAACAAATTAATGCAATTGTCATGGCCAATCAGCAAGCTTCTGACAAACTCAAAGCAATTGATATTGAAAATCTTGAGCACCGATTAAGCCTGAATGAGCTTGAGATATCAGGACGTGAAATCCTAGCTGATCGTATTTACGAAATTGAAATGGCTCAGCTTCAAGCACTGTTTGATGCTGGAAAAATTTCAAATGTTGACAAGGTTAATCTTGAAAAAGAACTTCAAGATAAGCTGACTGCAGTCAAACGGATTGGCTTAGAAGAGCGACTTGATCTTGAGATGCAATTAGGTGCACTGACAGGTGATCCAAAAGGCATTGCTACAGCCAGTAATAACCTAGGTGCTTTAGATCATCAAAAAAGCCTTTCCGATATAAATCAACCCAAGAAGTTGGACGATGCTCAATTAGCTGATTTTGAGGAAAAGTTTGGTGGTTTAACTTCACGTATGTCTAGCCTTTGGGATAAAGGCATCCAAGCTATGTTGAATGGCACACTTACCTGGAAAGGTGCCATGAATGCCATATTCTCTGAATTGGCTGCTGAGTTTGTTCAAAACATGATTACAGCACCAATGAAAAAATACGCTGCGAGTTTAGCTACTCGATTGGCTGTAAAGCTTGGATTCATCAAAACTGAAACGGCGGCAGAAGCTTCTGGCCAAGCTGCTCAAACAGGGGCAACCATTGCAGGTGAAGCAACACGTACCAGCGTTACTGCAGCAGGTGGTTTAGCACGTTTAGGCTTAAAAGCAGCTGAAGCTATCAAAGGCATCATGATGTCTGCATGGGAAGCAATGGCCGGAGCTTTTAAAGCGATGGTTGCAATTCCATATGTCGGTCCAATTTTGGCCGTTGGTGCGGGTGCGGCTGCTTTTGGTTTGGTTGCTGGTCTCGCGGGCAAGATTAAATCTGCTCGAGGCGGTTACGACATTCCATCCGGTGTAAATCCTGTTACTCAACTGCATGAAGATGAAATGGTTCTACCTTCACAACACGCGAATACAATCCGTGAAATGGGAAAAGCCTTGCGTAATGGGGCAAGCTTTGGTGCGGCTGCAGCTGCTGAAGGTGGAGGTGGCACTAATGTATTCAATATTAATGCCATAGATGCTAAAGGAGTTAGAGACTTCATGAAAAAGCATGGTCGTGACTTGGCCGGTGGTTTAAAGGGGTATAGCCGGAATTTTGGTAAATAGGTGATTTATTATGTCTGATGCAATTTTTCCGGAATTACCCGGTCTTGAATGGGACTTATCAAAAGCTCCGATGTTTAACACCAAAATCATGACATCAATAAATGGTCGTGAATTAAGAGCAAGCTTTCAATCCTTTCCAAAGTATGAAATTTCACTGTCTTTCGGTTTTTTGCGAGAAAGAAGTGGTAAAGCTGAATTACAAGTTATTGAGAGTTTTTTTCTAGAGAGAAGAGGGTCATTTGATTCTTTTCTCTATAAGATGCCTGAAGATAATGAATTTAATTGCACATTTGTTGGTGATGGCATTACACAGAAGTTTCAAATTTATAAAACTCTCAAAACTCACAAGCAAAACCCTACGTTTCCACATTATGTGAATCCTCAAATGTGGAATCAGTACTCAAAGTTAATGTGGACAGACGAGCAGAAACTCATGTGGGGTGATGATTACATAGGTTGGTGGGAAACAGAAGCCCAGATCGAAAAGATAGTCCTAAGTCATACCGAACCAAAGATCTTGGCTTTTAATCAAAGCATGTGGAACCGAAACACGATTAAATCTATGTGGGTCAGTGATGATGCTTTAATGTGGAAGCAAGGCGTATTTGAGATAACTAAGGATGGATATCTGATCCTGTCAGAACCTCTTGCTTTAGATCAGGAAATAACTGTTTCAGGTACTTATTATTACCGATGTCGTTTTAAAGAAGACACGCAAGAATATGTAAATTTTATGCATAAGCTTTGGAAATCAAACAAAGTTGACTTAATTGGTTCATTGGGAAATAAGGTATGAGAAAAGCATCAGATAAGCTTATAAGATTGTTGGATGCAGATCAGTTTATTATGGCTGATCTATATACCATTACAACAATACAAGGTATTGAATATCATTACACAAATTACGATGTTGATTTGGTGGTAGATGGCAAGGTGTTTCAGTCAAATGGGCCAATTATAAGTCGGGAAGGTATTAGTCTCTCACTTGGAATTGAAGTCGATAATTTATCAATTACGATTGAAACTACTGAAAGTACAATGTTTGGTGAGGTGCCTGTCGCTCAAGCATTCCATAACGGTATTTTAGATGGTTCTCGCTTTAAGCTAGAGCGTATTTTCATGGATATCAATACCCCTACAGATACTAGTGCTGGAACGATGGTTTTATTTGAAGGGCGTATTATTGAACCTGAGTTTGATCGATATGAGATTAAAGCGAGTGTGGTTTCGGAAATAGATGATTTAAAAGTACAAATGCCACGTAATTTGTATCAACCGGGTTGCTTAAATACACTTTTTGATCAGGCTTGTGGCTTATTAAGTTCAGAATTTGCAGTTGATACAACCATTGGTGCTAACAGTACTTTAAATAGAATTCACTGTGATCTAAGTCATCCTCAAGGCTGGTTCACTCAGGGTGTTGTAGAGTTTCTTGAGGGTATTAATGTTGGTATTAAGCGCACGGTGCGATTGCATGAAACGGGAGCATTACTTCTTACGTTGCCGCTTTTAGAAATGCCTGCAATTGGTGAGGTGATTCGTGTATATCCGGGTTGTGATAAACGACTAGATACTTGTGACAATCGCTTTAATAATCGCGCTCGCTTTAGAGGCGCACCATATGTTCCTATTCCTGAAACTTCAGTCTAAGTTTTAACAAAATTTTAATCCATAGCTCTGCATTTGCAGGGCTTTTTTTATGGAAAAAAGAGTATGAATGATTTATCTAATGTTGTATTTCCAACAATCCCTACCGTTGCTGAATTCATAGACCCAACTGTTACTGAAGCAGGATTTAAAGATGCTTTAAAACGCTTGATTGAGTACATAGAAACTTTGGAACAAAAAAGTAATTTTGATAAGAAATATAATTCTGTTTCAAAAGATCTATTAAATGAAATTAATGCTTTAAAAGCCCTTACAAGCGTTTATTTTGATCGACAAAATACTTATCCATTTAATGTTGTTGGACGCTACTTTAAAACGGGTGAATCTGATAGAAGCAAAAACTTTGACATTCATACCGTTAACTATGTAAATACAGGGCTTATTTATCTTGATCAAGGCGCTACAATTAGTGCATCGATCTTACAACAGAATCGCAATAATTTTTCCGATGTCGCCTCATTACTAGTTTTTGACATGGATCTTAAATTAGTTGCCGATTTATCTATACCGAACACAGGCCCTGAAGAGGTCGAAGAAGTTCAATACCGCTATACAGCTCCATTTAATTGTTATTGTGTAGCAACAACAGTTCACTATGCAGGATCACTTTATCCTACACGTTTTGCAACTGTGACAGGCAATCATTACCAGCTTACAGTTTTAGATCGTAGTTCATACTTCGATAGATATATCGTTCGGATGATTGCTAACTTACGATATGCAAATGCCAAAATGGTGAGTGAAGGGAAAACAATAACTTTTGAGTTTAATGAGCTTGGTCGTTACTATGAAAACGGAACCCATGACTTAAATGGGGGCGGTGATATTTATACAAATGCCTACAGAAATACAGGTTTAATACCGTTGGAAGTAGGGGATCAGATTAAGGCAACAGTTCTTAATCCAGACAGCAATATTCCCGCCATGGTAATTTTTGACAAAGATTTGAACTTTCTAGAATCTTTCAAAAATACTGAACAGCCGGGTGACTCATATCCATTTGAATACTCTTATACTGCGACAAAGCGCTGTTTTATTGTCTTTTGTTCCGTTAATCCAGCAAACCGTGCATACATAAGCGGACTGAAGTTGAAAGCAGATTTAACCCCTGCGGGTACTGATCAAAATTTATCATGGAGCAGACCCCAAGAGAATGTTTTTGTGCGGAATGATAATTTATCTAGGTTGGCTGCAGAAAAAATTGAAGAGAAAATCCCTTTTCTCGCACCAGGTACTGGTTACACAGCAGCTGGAATTGAATTCAATCAAAATGTTTCTCCAGAGTATTGGTCTGCATATAAAAGTACGGGAAAGATTGCAGTAAAACATGGCGATACTTTTGAAGCTGTAGTTGATACGGATGAACCTGCCGGAGTAATGAGCGTACTTAACTTGTATGACTACAACGGGAATTTCATCAGATGTGTTCATTCAATTCCAGATTTTGGTTCGCAAGGCATTAAATCTGCAAAAATAAACTATACTTGTGATCATGAGGGATATATCACCATTACAAGTATTCATCGTGACGCTCCAAATTTAAAAGAACTATCTAACCCATATGTTATTAAGAATCGTACTAATCAGTTTAGTTCAAAGGTAAAGCCACTTAATACGAACGTTGTACAGAACACGCTATTTACTTTCCCAAAACCTACAAGCGTAATCCAAATAGACATTTTTGCAGACAAAGTTTTTCCGCCTGAGAGTAAAGCTGAGGGTTCGATTAATTGTAGATTGAAGCTAAATGTCGACGGGGTTGTTAATGAAAGTTATGCCCAATATGCGGTACAGGGGAGTAGTTCTGCTGTGTATCCGAAAAAGAACTTTAGTTTTGGTTTTTTTACGGATGAAAGTTTTACTACTGAGCGTTCAATAAAATTAGGAGATTTGATTCCTCAACAGGAACTTGTTTGGAAAGCAAACTGGATTGATGCAACACATAGCCGGAACATTCTTTGTAATAGACTATGGGAGGAAATGGTTCAATCAAGAAAAGGTTTTCCAAAGCGTGAGGTAGATCGCGCGTACCTCAACCAGTTGGGTGTGAATTCACTTGATACTGGTGCTATCGGTCATGTTGATGGTTATCCTGCTGTGGTTCGTTTAAATGGCGTTTTTTATGGGATTGGTACATTAAATATTGGCAAAAAACGAGACAATTACAATTTGGACAAAAGCAATAAAAAGCATGTTCAATTTGAGTTGCTGGGAGGGGGTATTGATTTCACAGCATCTGCACCGCCTTACGAAAAACTAGGCCTTAGAAACCCTAAACTAAACGGTTATGAAGAAGGCGGACCGATTAGTGACGCTACTGTAAAAGCTTCCATGCAGGCGCTTTGGGATTTTCACCGTTTGCCAATAGCTGAACGAACTGCTCAATTCGACAAATATTATGATCGTACAAATGTTGTTGATTGGTATTTGCTTGTTGAGTTTACTGCTGCAGCAGATTTGCTTGATAAGAATTCAATTTTGACAACTTGGGATGGTACTCAATATTGTTGGATGCCTTATGACCTTGATACGACTTTCGGGCTTCATTGGGCAGGTATTGGGGTTGAATATGCTTCAAATTGGAATTGGGACGCTAACAATATCATTCCTATTGTTAAGCCAATTATTCTTAATGATGTTATTAAACGATATGCTGAATTAAGAAATAAAGGAATTTTTAACCTTAATACTGTTTATCGAATTGAGCGTGATATTGAATCAAAATTCAGTCTCAATCTCTTTAAGCAAGAGCAACAGCGTTGGCCCGATATTCCATCGAAGGATCTCGGAGGGATTTGTCAAATAATGGCTTGGCTAAAAGAACGGATTAAATATCTTGATGCAAAATATGGATATTTAGATCAAGGAGTTTTAGCTCAAAAACTTTGGAACCCGCCAACATTGGCAGCTGGTGCAAGTCAATCAACAACATTAAATCTTTCAACGGCGACTCTTGGTACTCAATATTTAGTTGATTTTCAGTTTGACTTAAAGGGTACACAAATGACTGCTGAATGTAAAAGTGCAGGTGTAGTTACTGTAACACACGTGAACAATTCAGGTGAGCAAGTCAATCTTGATGAAGGAGCTTTGAGATTAATCGTATGAAGAAGTATGAACGTATCTTTGTAGTGGGCGACTTGCACGGTAGTTACGATAACCTATGTCGACATAGGTTTCGATTTTAAAAATGATCTTTTGATTTCGGTAGGTGACTTGGTTGATCGGGGTAAAAAGAGCCTTGAGTGTATAAAACTACTCAATAAGCCTTGGTTCAAAGCTGTTCGTGGAAATCACGAACAAATGTGTATTGATGGGATGCTGAATCATAAGATTCGCAATATACACAAAGATGAGCGTAACGGTGGTGAGTGGTTTTATAAATTATCTAAAAGTGATCAACTAAAGATAATTGAGCAACTAAAAGAACTTCCGCTCTATCTAGAAATTGAACATAAGGGAGAGCTTATTGGATTTGTTCATGCAAATGTTGAGCAAAACGATTGGCTTGAGTTTAAAAAATCGTTTAATAAGCAAGATATAGATGATGTTCTTTTAGCTATGAATTTGGCCTTGTGGTCAAGAAATCGATTTAACGATCAAACTGGAATTTACCGTAAAGTTAAAAATATTGACCGTATTTATCTGGGTCATACGATTGTTGACTACCCTGTCATTAAGCATAACTGTCACTTTATAGATACAGGGGCTTATAGGACGGGGAACCTAACTATTATTGAAGTCTAAAAACTAATGAAAGTCTTGGAATTTTCCAAGGCTTTTTTGTATGGACCAAATTCTATGGCGAAGAAAGCTAAAAATTTAGAAGCAGTACAAGAGGCCCTAACTTGGTTGGGTACTCCTTACCATCATCAAGGTCGTGTGAAAGGTGTGGGAGTTGACTGCGGAACTTTGATTTGTGAGGTCTATGAAAAAGTCGGATTGATGGACCATTTAGATCCACGGCCATATCCACCTGACTGGCACTTACACCAGATGGGGCAACGTTATTTAGAACTCATTTTAGGTGTATGTGATCCGGTCGAAGGTCCTCCACAACCGGGTGACATCGTTTTATATCAATTTGGCAAGTGTATCAGTCATGGTGCAATTGTTATTGAATGGCCGCAGGTCATTCACAGTTATCTCCATCAGGGAGTGATTATACAAGATGGAACAAAAGGAAGTTTAGCCCGGCGAATTGCCGGGTTTTTTCGTATGAAGAGGCTTAAATAAATGGGTGGATTATTTGGTAGTACTACAATTAGTACAACGGATACCCGAATTAACTCTATGCGGATCCAACAGTCAGCATATGGTCTTTGCCAGCCATTGGTGTACGGTAAAACACGGGTAGCAGCTAATATGTTTTGGTATGGGGATTTTAAAGCAACACCTCATACAACGGTTCAAAAATCTGGAGGTAAGGGGGGTGGTACAAAAACCAGTAACACCACTTTTAGTTATAGTGCTTCTCTTATGCTAGGTTTATGTGAAAACCAGATTAAGAAGATTGGCCTGATTTGGGTTGATAAAGAGCAATTTGTTCCTAAACAGGAAGGTACTATCACGTTAGATCCAATCGACCAGTTAAATTTTGAATTATTCGATGGAAATAATAATCCCCCGTGGGGATGGTTACTATCAAAGCATCCAGAACAGGCAATTAACTATCCTTATTTGGGATATGTAGCATGTGCTAATTATGAGATGGGGAATAGCGCAAGTCTTTCAAACCATAATTTTGAAGTGATCAGTACGATTACATTATCTGACACGATAGATGACGCTAATCCGGCAGATGTTATTGAAGATTTCATCACACATCCACGTCATGGTGCGGCCCCAAATCTTAAAATTGCAGATCTTGACGAATTTAGAACTTATTGCCGAGCTGCCAATCTTTTAATTAGTCCAGCTTTCACAGAACAACGACCAGCCTATGAAACTATCAATGAGATTGTTGAGGCAGTAAATTGTGCTGTGGTACCCAGCCCAGATGGCTTAAAGATCCGTTCTTTTGGGGACTCTGCAACTACAGGTAACGGCGTTACGTTTATACCTGATCTCACACCAGTTTATCACTTAACCGATGATGACTTTATTGGCGATGATGAGCCAGTACGTGTACGCCGCAGCCGTGACACAGATGCTTATAATCATGTGCAGATTGAATATATCAACCGTTTTAATCAATACAATACAGAAACTGTAGAAGCAAAGGATCAAGCAAATATTGAAATGTTTGGTCTACGTACTGAAGATCCTGTAGAAAACCACTTTTTTTGCGACCCAAAAATCGCCCGTCATGCAGCACAATTACGACTACAACGCTTGTTGTATGTGCGAAATGAATATGAATTTGATCTGGGGTGGAAGTTTTGTCGATTAGAACCAATGGATATAGTTACATTAACCGATAGCGCTTTGGGTTTAAACCGTTTTCCAGTTCGTATTACTCGAATTGAAGAAGACCAAGAGGGTCGTTTGGCTGTGACTGCAGAAGAGCTGGCAGTTGGTTCAAGATCTGCAATTGAATATGATCTTCAAGCATCCAATGGCTATCAAGGGGGGAATGAAGAACCGGGTAATGTTAATGCACCTATTATTTTTGAACCTCCTTTAGATCTTTCAGATGGTAAAGTTCAAGTATGGGCGGCGGTGTCGGGCGGCATTAACTGGGGTGGCTGTAATGTGTGGGCAAGTCTTGACAATACCACTTATGAAATGATTGGTACCATCTATGGCTCTGCTCGTTACGGTCGGCTTGTAGATGCCATTGATACTAGTGCCACATCTATGCAAGTTGAACTTAATACGGCAAGCCAGATTTTTAGCGGTACACTGGACGATGCAAATGCAGATCAAACACTTTGCAAAATAGGTGATGAATACTTTAATTATCAAGTGGCCACATTAAATGGATTAGGTCTTTATACATTAAGTGATGTTTTACGTGGCCGTTTCGATGATGCACAAAATCATAATACCGGTGAACCATTTGTGCGTTTAGATAAAGCAATATTCAAGTATAGTTTCAATGAAAATCTTGTAGGTAAGCAGATTTTCTTGAAATTTACTAGTTTTAATGGGCTTGAACGTAAAGAGCAAACTCTTGATGAGGTAACAGCATATAGCTATACGCTAAATGGAGGGAAACCATCGGGTATTAAGGGGCTTTCCTTGCAATCTCCATTTGTCGGGACAACATTCAAAGTACAATGGCAAACTTCAAGTGGCGTTACAGGTTATCGTGTTCAGATCTGGTCGAATGGCGTAATGTTGCGTGAAGTTGATACGACAAATTCAGATTATAGTTATTCAATTGAAGAAGCTAAGCGAGATGGTTTGGGCCGTTCTTACACAATCCGTGTTGCGAGTAAAAATGGTGACCAACTTAGTGCCTTCGCTGAATTAAGCATTAGCAATCCTGTCCCTCCAGTGTTATCTAACATATATACATCTGCTTCGACGAACTCTATAACAGTGAGTTGGATTCCTAGTGAGGCTCCAGATCTTAAAGATTATGCAATTTGGCTCAGCAATAATCCTAACTTTGACCCAACAACAATGCCTCCTACATGGTCAGGCTCAGAGATTACAAAAACGATAGGAGGGCTACAATCAACAACGCCATATTATATACGTGTCGCTGCACGGGATGTATGGAAGGATACAGTCTGGAATTATTCAAATCAGATTACTCAAAGTACTTCTGAAGCTTAATTTAAATTAATTCGTTAGCACCCAATCGGGTGCTTTTTTATTGCCAAAAATCTGGAGTAAGGCATGGAACCAGTTTCAACAAGCGGCTTAACAGCACTTTTAAAATTCTACGGTGCAGCAATTATGGTGACTTTAGCGGTTGCTTTAGTTGCAGCAGTTGTATTAATGACTCGTATGCCACGCTCACCACAAGAGTGGGCAGTTGGTTTGATTTGTACGGTCGTATCAAGTCTTGCTGGCGGCTCATTCATTATTGTGAAGTGGGGGCTTCATGAATGGGTTACTGATGTATGGGGGAT
>ENA-OWOG01000254-OWOG01000254.1-gut-metagenome-genome-assembly--contig:-NODE-254-length-24981-cov-34.725948_pt1 | contig 24981 bp, 20 predicted proteins | sample MGYA00248249_ERZ651793 | MGnify/ENA primary metagenome ERZ651793 (study PRJEB26908, sample SAMEA4031700) | gut metagenome | biome: gut; feature: normal infant; material: stool | place: China | collected... | reverse complement strand
TTGCGAGTGCGGCGTCTAATTTTTCTAATAATAATTGGATTGGGTCATCATTGGTAATGAGGTATAAACCGCGCATACTCTACTCTCGCTTTTTAAAAACTTCGCTAGTATAACGGATTTATAAGTCATCATAAGTACCGATTGATATAGGCTTATCAGTACCAATCGGTATATTAAAAATAGAAATAAAAATTAACTTGGAATTTTATCGTGCTTGCGATCAATTAAACTTAACCGACCAGTCGCAACATCAGAGAGCATTCGCCAATCAGAAATAAAGCTATAAAGCGGTTGTTTAAAACTGGCAGGTTTATTTTTCTCAAACATAAAATGTCCAACCCATGCACATGCATAGCCAGAAACTAAACCATAGAGTGCGTATTTGGCCTGTTTCTTACGAATAGCTTTTGAAAAAAAGTATAGACCAATGCTACTGCCCACCGCATGTAAGCGTCTACTCATAATGTTACGGTGTTCAGTTAAATAAAAACGATAAAATTCCTGATAGTTTTTAATAGGTAATTCAAACTCTGGCTGAGTTTCATGATTAAAATTTACGGGTGCATTCACGATCATCTTCCTGATTTTTATTTGATCAAAACATCACCTGATTGTACACCTAAATAAAAGTGTAGCGTCATATGTTTGATTGTAACTTTCTCTATCAAAAACATTATTTTTAGCGCTAAGCTATTATACTTATTCAAGATAGTTTAAATACCTGATTCAGGGAGATCTGTTATGGTTGAAGTTGAGCTTAAGTTTCAGTTACCTGAATCGAAGAAAAAAACCGTCCAGCAATATTTAAAAAAACATAAAGCACAGAATATTCATTTACAGGCCAAGTATTACGATACGCCAGACCGCCTACTTGCAAAAAATGGTATGGCCTTACGCTTACGTAAAGAAAATGATCTGTGGGTACAAACCTTTAAGGCTGCCGGCCAAAGTCATTTACATCGTGTCGAAGAAGAAGTTTTTTTAGGAAAATGCGATCAAGAACCTGACTTAAACCTTGAGTTATATAAAGACAATAAAGCCGTCACAGATTTGATTACTCAAGCTTTAGGCTCTGAAGTCGAAAAGCTAAGCTTACAGTTTGAGACTGATGTACAACGTACCTATCATGTTTTTGAAGCAGATGACACGGCAATTGAAGTCTGTCTTGATGATGGGGTCGTAAAAACAGCAGATGCACAAAGCAAAATTTGCGAAGTTGAGTTCGAACTTAAACAAGGTGCAGTTAAAACACTTATTCAATTTGCTCAGCAATGGATTAATCGTTATGAACTTTGGCTCGATGTGAGAAGTAAAGCCGAGCGCGGTAATTTACTCGCATTGGGGCAAGCTGCTTCACCGGCTGTTCACGCAAAAAAACTGAACTTAGATAAAAACATTTCAGCAGAACAGGCACTCAAAAAGATTGTAGAAAACTGTTTGGGACAATTCTTGCCTAACATGGCCGCAATTGCCGATGGAGTTGCCGAGGCTGAGCACATTCATCAGGCACGTGTAAGCTTACGCCGTTTACGTAGTGCACTAAAACATTTTTCAGCATGGTCAGACGAGTTAAACCCTGTGTGGGAAGAGCAAATTGCCGAACTGTTCCGTCAGCTTGGGGACACGCGAGATGAAGATGCCATTCGTACCGAAATTTTACCTATGATTGTGCAGCATGGTTCACCTGAGCTTTTACTTCCGCTCTCTGAACAGCCATTAAAAGATCTTGCCACACTGTTTAAATCAGCAGACACCATTAAGCTTATACTTGCCTTATTAGCATTTGCCTATTCAGAAGAAGAAGATCAAAACGCCAAAGGAAAATTGAAAAAATATATAGGAAAAAGCTTAGATAAGTTACATCATCAAGTGGTGAGTAATGCCGATCATTTCACTGAACTTGAAGTCACCGAACAACACAGAACGCGCAAGAAAGCCAAACAGCTTCGTTACTGCATTGAGTTTATATCGAGCTTATATCCTCGTAAAAATGTTCAGCAGTTTTTAAAACAATTACAGCCTGTGCAAAATACTTTAGGACTTTATAACGACTTATTTATTGCCGAAGATCTATTTAATAAAGCGATTGAACACGACCCACATTTTTGGTTTGCATTAGGATGGGTTAAAGCCAAACAACCTTATTTACAAAATCAGTCTGCCGAAGCTTTGCAAAAATTTAAACAGGCAAAAACATTTTGGTAAGAATCTTGAAGTCGCGGCAAATATGCCGCGACTTTTATCTATATTTACCAAATACTTTCCATACACCGTTATCTGCTAATGGATCGCTATAGCTATCACTACGCTGTTTTCTTGGTTTATCGCGAGCATCGACGAGTTTAAAGTGTGGCTCTACCCCTAACACAATACCATTGGTATAAAACCGTGAACGCGTATATTCACTTTGACCATGCTGGAATACATACGTCCGTAAATCAATAAATTCACGGTGTGCAACTAGCGCTGCTGTATCATCACTTTGCAACCATTCTTGCATGGTAAATATCTGGTTTGTGTCAAACTGCCCACATTTTTCAATAAGACTTGCAACACCACGGAAAGTTTTTGATTCTTTTGCGCGTGTTTTATTAATCCGAATTCGGTCTACATGGAAAAAGAATAAGGGTAAGTTTAGATGGCTTGGTAAATGAATTGCATCTGGTAATTCATCTTCCATAAAAGGTTGAAAAAGCTCTTGTGCCCTTTCTATTAAATCTTTCCATTGTTGGTAATAGGCCACAACTTCTTCTTGCAAACCATAATAAATTGGCAGCCCTTCTACATGCTCCAAATATTGGGGTGGAAAAATATGCTGGCGTAATAAAGCAATGTCTGTTTTTAGACTTTGAACGGCAATTGCATCTTGCATATTATAACTCCCAATACTTAGGCTATTTACAGACTAAGGCAAAGGTTTTGTTTCCGCAAGGCTTTGCCTATAATAAGCAGCTCTATTTTTGCGGGAATAAGTCATGTCTCAAAAGATTAATGCAACAGATATTACTGAAGAAGAAGCGTTAAATGCTGTTTTCTTTGAGCGTGCGGATGAATTCATTAAACAAGCAAATGATTTTTGTCGCCCGCCAAAAGGCCAAAAGCCAGACCCGGCCGAGCTTCGTGGTCAAGTGAGCGCAGCCATGTTATTTGCAACTGCTCGTTTTAATACATGGGTGGCTGCCAATAATTTTAAAGATGGTAATGAAATGCGTGATGCAAAAGATCAGGTGATGTCTTATCTTCTTCAACAGTTCCAAATGATGCTTGAAGATAACTTTGATGAGTATTGTGAACAGTTCGATAACTACTTACGTTTCCGTAAGAATGAAGATTTTCATACTCACAAACACGACCATTAAAATATTTTACCACTCAAATAAAAAGCCACATGAAGTGGCTTTTTATTTGGCAATTATTTACTGCTTTTGTGCTTGACCATACTGGTCAGCCATAACTTCAACAAGATTTGAAGGTTTAATATATTTTTTAATAACTGCGTTCACATCAGCAACCGTTAACTTTGTTAACTCTTGATCATGTTTAACACGGTCAAGTAATGTTTTACCTGACTCAAGCTCTAGATTTAGCATACCATGAATATTACGTTCATCTTCTAAGGCAGTAACACGTTTCTTCATGATATCCGCCTTCGCTGCTGCAAGCTCTTGCTCTGTAATACCATGAGTAATTAAGTCATTTAGAACCTTATGAACTGAAGCAGAAACTTGTGCCGAGCGACCAGCCGTATAATTTGCACTAATGCTTAACGCACCTACATTCGTGTCTCGATCTAATTGCAAACCAGTACCAAAACCATATACCAATGCATTTTTTTCACGAAGCTCTTGAGCCAAACGTGATGAAATTTGAGATTCACCCAAAATGTAATTCATTAAAATTAATGCAGAAGCGTCAGGATGATTTTTCCCAACCGGTAAGGCAAGTACACTTTGATAACTACCAAACTCACGCTGCTCAGATAAGACATGTACTTGCTGGGCAGGAAAATCAACATGTTGAATCAAGATTTTTTCATACGGTTGTTTGCTATTCCAGCTTCCGAACTCTTGATTCAATAGCTTTTTCATTTTTTGGGCATCAAATGCACCTGTAATCGCAATTTGCGCATGATTCATGGCAAAGAAATGCTGATAAAGCTCTTTCACTTGCTCTTGAGTCACATTCTTTAATTGTTTTTTAGCCAGCTCCGGTTCAAAGTGATAACGCAAATCACCCGGCTGGTATTCTTCTACCAAGCGAGATAATGTTAGACCTGCTACCACATCCGGTTCCGTATAAGGACGATCAAGACTAGATAAGCTTTGAGATTTAATTAAGTCAAATTGAGATTGTTCAAATTTAGGATTTTTCATGACCTCTAGAACAAACTTGAAAAACTCATCGAACTTTTCAGTTTTAGATTGAATATTAATGGTCATGCCATTGCCATCGGCACTCGCATAAGCTGCGCCACCTGCATCAATCGATTTATCGGCAATATCTTGCAAGCTATATTTATCAGAACCGCGAAGCAATAAATATGAAGTTAAATCAACAACCGTACCTTTATCGAATAAAGATTTTTCAGTACCAAAATCCATAGTAATGGTGGCATAGGTACGATCATCACGGGTTTCTACAGGGAATAAAGCATACTTCATCCCATTTTTAAGTTTTCCGCGAATGATCTTTTTCTCATTACTCTCGGCATATTGCTTAGACGTTTTTAAAAACTCGGCAACTTCTTGTTGATAAACTTTCGGATCTTTTAAAGGCTCTGCTTTAACATCTGTTTGATCTAATGTTTTAGGCTTATCTTTTGCGTCGAGTTGTAATGCTTTCTTTTGGTCTTCTGGTGTTGGCAAAATATCGCCATCAATACGATGACCTGCAACAAGGAACTGTTTTAAGGTTTGATTTACCTCATTGAGCTTCACTTTATCAATTGAATCTAAATCTTTAAAATATTGGTCCCATTGCCCATCCGCTACAGTGTAATCACTTAAACGGGAACCCAAAGCAACGGCATCTTTATTGACTAACTCACCTTGCGTTTTCATTAAGCTTTTTACACGATTTAGCTCAGTCTCTGTAAAAGGTTTACCCTTTTCAATTCCAGAGAGCAAAGCGCTTTCAACTTTTTTAGGGTCATTTTTTGGTGAATAAATAGCACCTAAAAATACGACGTTAAAATCTTGATCTAGCCATGTTGATGCCTGAACGTCTGTACTAACACCTGTTTCAACCATATTTTGGTACAAATGACCACTTGGCTGCATGGTATACAACATAGGTGCGAAAGCCAGTTCCGGTTGAATTTTTGTGTTTTTACCATCCATATAGATATGGAATTTGGCCAAATCACTACCCTTTTTCACCACAAACTCACGGTTTTTGAGTTTTGTAGAATCTAACACAGGCACTTGAACAGGCTTAGGCACAGCTCGCGCAGGAATTGGGCTAAAATATTGGTCTATCGTTTTCAAAACATCAGTTTTATCAAACTTGCCTGAAATCACCATGACCGCATTATTAGGCGCATACCAACTGCGATAGAACTGGTTCAACTCAGGCATTTTAATTGACTTAAGCTCAGGTAAATCACCAATCGGTAATCGACCTAGATATTGATTACCATAAGCCGACTTCCACATTTGATCCATCAAGACAGCAAAAGGCTGATCCATACGGACTTCACGTTCACGCTTTACGATTTCAATTTCAGAAGGCACAAATTTTTCTTGTAGAACTAATTTGTCCATGCGCTCAGATTCAAGGTACAGCACTTGATCGAGTGCTGTTTTTTCTGGACGGACAATATTGGTGTATTTGGTTGAATAGTAATCCGTGCTCGCATTCGTCATTAACGTATATTGATCTAAACGGCGTTGGAATTCTTCACCTTTTACATTTTGCGTGCCTTTAAATGCTAAATGTTCGAGTAAATGTGCTAAACCACTTTTACCCTGTGGATCATTTAAAGAACCCGTTAAATAAATGGTATTAATAAAAATTTTATTTTCTTTGTCATTCGGCGCAAGCACTACCCGAAAACCATTATCTAATTTATATTCCTCAACATTTTGCTTACTTTTTACTAATGTTGTTTGTGCAAAAGAGGCAGCACTTAAACCAAAAATACATAGGGAGAGAGTCAGTTGTTTAAACTGCATAAACATATAAATACCAATTAATTTGAATAATAAAAAATCAATAGTTGTGTGACTATAGTAGGAAATTTGAGCTGACTTTCATAGTAAAGATTTGAAAAAAAAGCCGTTTATTTAAACGGCCTTATATTTTAAGGAAAAATTTCGGCTTGCATATAAAGTTTGCCATATCCCGAAATTTCAATACGTTCCTGATTTAAGACATTACAATACAAAACGCCTCCACGGCTAGAAGCCTGATAGGCCACAATATTATTTTTAGCGAGTTTCTCTGCCCATAGTGGCGCTATTGCGGTATGAATTGAACCAGTAACCGGGTCTTCATCAATGCCTGCGACAGGTGCAAAATAACGAGAAACACAGTCATATTGATCGTCAGCTTTTGAGGTGATTGCAACATCCATTGCTGTAGTTGTAATTGCAGTCCGCTTACCTAAGGCTTTAAGTAAGTTCATGTCAGGTTGCTCATCTAACACATCTTGCACTGACTCATATTCAACAATGTAGGCTTGAATATTTTGATAAACCGCTTTAAACGGTTTTGTTAATGCTTGACGTAAAATAGCCGGATAATCTTCAACTTGCTGAGCTTTACGAATTGGAAAATCCATTCTGATTTTGCCGTCTTCATCTTGATGAACTACAAACAAACCTAAGTTTCGTACATGAAAATTAAGAGTCTTTTTCTCAGTAAAATCTTTAAATAATACGAAAGCACTCGCAAGAGTCGCATGCCCGCAAAAATCCACCTCAACCGTTGGAGTAAACCAACGTATTTCATAATTTTCAGAGTCTATAATTTTTACAAAAGCAGTCTCAGATAAGTTATTTTCAAGTGCTATCTTTTGCATTAAATCTGCATCTGGCCACTCTTTTCCAACAATCACAGCAGCCGGATTTCCACGAAATAACTCTTTGGTAAAAGCATCGACTTGATACATTTTCATGTTAGTGCTCTCTTTCTTAATAGGCTCATTTTCGAAAATTATTTAAAAGAAAAACAGATACAGTTTTTTAAAAATTAACATCACAGTCGCAAGTTACACATATAAAAAAACGGCTCATCCAGAGTGAAGAGCCGTTTAATATTAACTCTTAATGATGTTGAGTTAATTCAATTTCATCTTCGCTATTCATTATAGCTTTGTCGGTCTGCCCCATAAATTGGCTTGTAACTACACCAGCAGTCATCGAACCATTTACGTTTAACGCAGTACGTCCCATATCAATGAGTGGTTCAATTGAAATAAGAAGAGCAACCAATGTTACAGGTAAGCCCATAGCAGGAAGTACGATCAATGCTGCGAAAGTTGCACCACCACCAACACCTGCTACGCCAATTGAACTTAAAGTCACAATACCCACTAACGAAGCAATCCACATTGGGTCTAGGGTGTTAATACCCATAGTTGGCGCAACCATGACTGCGAGCATGGCTGGATATAAACCCGCACAACCATTTTGTCCAATAGTGGCACCAAAAGAAGCAGAGAAACTTGCAATAGACTCAGGCACACCCAAACGACGAGTTTGCGCTTCAATGCTCAGTGGAATACTTGCAGCACTTGAACGACTCGTAAACGCGAATGTTAGAACCGGAGCAACTTTCTTGAAGAACTTAAGTGGAGAAACACCGGTCACAGTCAAAATAATGGCATGTACGACGAACATAATCGCCAAACCTAAATAAGACGCTACCAAGAAACCACCTAGGTTTAAGATATCTGCGACATTTGAACTTGCCACAACTTTCGTCATGAGGGCAAAAACACCATATGGTGTAAGCGTCATCACTAAACGAACAAGCTTCATTACCCAAGACTGTAATGTCTGAATAGCTGTCAGAATACGTTGACCTTTTTCTGCGTCATCTTTCATTAGGTTGAGTGCTGCTATTCCTAAAAAGACAGCAAAGATAACCACGCTAATAATTGAAGTCGGATTTGCACCCGTTAACTCAGCAAAAGGGTTACTCGGAATAAAAGAAAGAATAAATTGCGGTACGCTTAAGTCTGTTACTTTACCCACATAGTCGGTCTGAATTGCAGTAAGTCGAGCTGTTTCAGCCGCTCCTTGTACCAAACCTTTGGCAGTTAAACCAAACAAGTTCGTCACAAATACCCCAACCAGCGCAGCGATGAGTGTGGTAAATAACAAAGTCCCGATGGTGTAGAAGCTGATTTTTCCTAAAGAAGAAGCTTGGTGTAGCTTCGCTACCGCACCTAAAATCGAAACAAAGACCAAAGGCATCACGACCATTTGTAAAAGTTTTACATAGCCGTTACCAACAATATTAAACCAGCTAATAGATTCAGCAAGAATCGGATGGCCACCGCCATAAATCAAATGTAGTCCTAAACCAAACACTACACCTAAAATTAAGCCAGCTAGAACTTTTTTAGATAAGCTCCAGTCCGTTTTACGTGTTTGGGCGAGTAAAAATATTAACCCGACAAAAACCACAATATTGATGATTAAGGGTATATTCATTCCCAAACTCCAAATTATTGCTTGTGTCATCTTTTAAGGGGGCATATTTGACCATAGCCGGCCTATATAAACTACCCTTTTCAACAATTTTCTAGCATGCAGATCATTACCGATCTGAATGAGAATATAAAATGACTTTTAAATACATATATATCACTTTTAAAACATAAGTTACGTTAGATATTTATGTATAAAAATTAAGCGCATTTCTGTATAAATTGTTGCTCAATAAAACAAATAAATTGCTTTAAATTACTGCCCCACGTTTCAGGAGGCTGGGCGACCAAATAAGTAGTGAAATGTGCAGATTCAGTGTTAATTTCAAAACAACTTAATGAGACTTTATCGGCTACTTTATTCAGATATGACTTTGGCAATAAAGCAAAACCGACACCTAATTCCACACAGCTTACAATGCCATCCAGACTGCCCATTTCCATAATTTGCGAAGGTGGCACACTGTGATCATTTAAAAACAACTCAATTGCATGCCGATAGGAACATCCTTGTCGAAATGCAATAAATCGAGTCTTTGCGAGGGTGGCAATGTCGGGAAAATCAATTTGTTGTTTTGGGCAAACCAAAACCAGTTGTTCTTGCCACACCGGAAAACTATATAGCTCTGGAATCACATATTTAGAAGCGACAAAAGCACAATCGACTTCTCCTTGTTGCACAGCATTTAACAAATATCCTGTCGGGTGAGTTTGAAGTTCAAGCGGCAAATTCGGATGTTGCTGCATACATTCATTAAGCAATTGCGGAAGTCGTATTGCTGCTGTCGTTTCCATACTGCCCAAACGAATAGTTTCATTCGGGTCAATATCACCTTCTCGGAAGATTGTCTTCGCTTTATTATGCAGTGCGATCATTTGCACAGCATAACTATGTAGCTGGTGTCCTGCATTGGTTAATGTAACGGGGTTATGACGATTTAATAAAATCACACCTAACTCTTCTTCAAGCTTTTTCACGTGGCTCGTGATATTGGATTGAACCGTACACATTTTTTGTGCAGCCAATGAAAAACTTCCACTCTCTGCAACCGCTAAAAAAAACTCTAAAGACTTAAGCAACATGCCACTATCTCAAAACAAGATAATTAATATCATATTAAATCATTTCTAATGATAAATAAACTCGCTTTTAATAATAAAAAAATTGAGAGATTTCTCATGTCTACATTCTATCGAATGAGCCTGCTTGTCTTTTTAGCGACTTGCCTAGGAATTGGTATTTTTAGATTTTCCTATACCGCACTCATGCCTATTATGATTGTGCAATATGGATGGACTCATGATTTTGCAAGCTATTTAGGAAGTGCAAATTTATTGGGCTATCTGGTTGGCGCATTATTGGCACTGTTTAGCATTAAAGAAAAATCTATACCCGCTTTGATTATAACTTCGGCGGTTTTAGGTAGCTTAAGCCTACTCTGCTGTTCTTTTATACACATGTCTTTGGCTTGGTTTGTTCTCTGGCGCACCATTTCAGGTATCGCAGGTGGCCTACTCATGATTTTGGCACCTAGCTTTGCCATGAAAAATATTGCAATTAGCCAAAGGCTCAAAGTCAATTTTTTAGGGTTTAGTGGTATTGGCGCAGGCGTATTATCTGCCACTCTCATTATTCCTGCACTTAAAAATATGCCTGTTCAATATGTCTGGGAAATTTTTGCCGCCATTTCCATTATTGGCAGTTTGGTGCTTTTTCAGTTATTAAGGCACCCACCTACCGAGTCCGTTCAAACGGCCAATCAAGCTCCTCAAAACTTCAAACATTCACGTTTAGGACTGGTCATTATTATTGCTTATATGTGCAGTGCTTTTGCATATATCCCACACTCTTTATTTTGGATGGACTATTTATCGGGAACCCTACATTTTCCATTGCAACAACGAAACTTATTTTGGGTTCTTTATGGGGTTGGAAGTTGTATTGGCGCCTTTGTGGCGTATTGTTTAAGCCGCCTTATTGGATATTTGCAGGCAATTAAATGTCTATACGGTGTCTATTGCTTGGCAGTTGCCCTACCTTTTTTTTCACATGCTACTGCTTTGCTCACTTTATCGTCCTTTCTTACAGGTTTACTCACACCTGCCACCGTATTTATTAGCTCTTATAGCCTGCTACAGATTTATGAACAGCGTTATCAAAAAATCTGGAGCCTTGCCACCATTGGGTTTGCCAGCACTCAGTTATTAGGTGGCGTAGTGATTAGTACCTTGCATCACTTGCATTGGTCTTATGCACACCTGTTCTTAATGGGTGGCATTGTTTTGCTATTCGCTTTAATCCTTTTAGTTCGCACCCGTTCTTCCATACCCACCACTCTCGGAGAAACCAAATCATGAAAACTCTGCTCTTTCCTTTATTTCTAGTTGCTTTCGTTCTTATTATTCAAGCCCTAGATCAGAGTTATCAAAAGAAAATCGGGATACCTAAAACTGCTAAACATCCCGAATTTATGCAATAAAAAATGCCCCGATATATCAGGGGCTTTTCCATTGAGTAGTCGTATATTGTCAAAATAAAAATTAATGAATAGATCAGTAGAACAAACCGCATAACAGCTATTTTAGTACGCTTATTAAAAACGCTTAACTGACAAAAAATGTCATATTATGTCAATGTAGAGAGCTATTTTCTAATCTATATTCAGTCAAAATTTATAATTTTTAATACTTAAAATTGAGCAAAACATGAGCAATAACAATTATATTGATGAGCTTTTAAAGCTCTTGGCGATGTTCGCTTTTATCGGTGTTTTATTACTGGCATTTAAATGTCAGACCATCTTTGCACTGGATATGACAACATCATACGAAGTCTCTGTAAGGATTGTTATCTATATTGTCACAGCAGCTATTTTGGGTTTTTTAACACGCAATCATATTGAGTTTACAACACAATTTTTAATTGCTGTTCCATTTGCATACTTTTGGCTAGAGCCAATTCTTGACTACAAGGCCATTCAAACTATCCCAGATGTTCCGTTTTATCTCTCGGGTCATGGTCAAAGTTTAGGGCTACTCATCGTGATCATATTTTGTTTTGCCTTATGGGTATTTAAAGAAACAAGCTCAAACTCGCTTGAGTCTCAAAATGTCTAAATGAGGATTTTTAGGGAGTTTTATAAAGTTAAAAATCGTCACTGTACTCTATGTTTTTATAATATATATTTTAAGCAAATTAATTTATATCAATTAAAAACTCTAAAAATGTTCAATGTATCAAACCCAGCAAATGCCGTTGTTGTAGGTATTATCGCAATAATTGCTACAGTTAGTCTTCTGATATGGAAGTTTAATTTTTATCTCGGTATAGATATATACACCAGTGGAGAGGTGCTATTTAAAACATTATTGTATGCCGCCCTAATAGGACTATTTAGTTACTATTTTCGCCATACAATTAAAATTAGTAATACAGTGATTTTATCATTACCGCTTTTTTTCTTTTGTATTCGGCCTATTCTAAACTACAAAATGACGCATACCATTGGAAATGTACCACTGTATGCAACACATCATGGGCAAGGCTTAATATTGCTGAGTTTAACGATATTAGCATGTATATTGTGGGCCTATACGGCTAATTCTTAGCTAAAATTTTAACGTTTAATATTCTTATTTTTTATTATTTTTCAAAATTATAAATCTAAAGACTTTAAAAGCCCTCAATTGAGGGCTTTTCTATGAAAGTTTAATCTTCCATGTGCTGAATTATGGCATCGCCAAATTCTGAGCAACGTAACAAGGTCGCTCCCGGCATTAAACGCTCAAAATCGTAAGTTACGGTTTTAGCTGCAATCGCTCCTGAAATACCTTTAATAATCAGGTCCGCTGCTTCTGTCCACCCCATATCACGGAGCATCATTTCAGCAGAGAGAATAATTGAACCCGGGTTGACTTTATCTTGCCCAGCATATTTAGGTGCAGTGCCATGCGTTGCTTCATACACTGCAATAGCTCCACCAATATTCGCACCTGGCGCAATCCCGATTCCCCCTACTTCTGCTGCTAATGCGTCGGAAATATAGTCACCATTTAAATTAAGGGTTGCAATTACAGAGTAGTCAGCAGGACGCATCAAGATTTGTTGCAAGAAAGCATCTGCAATCACGTCTTTAATAATGATGTCTTTACCATTTTTAGGGTTCTTAATTTTAACCCATGGGCCACCATCGATTAATTCACCACCGAAACGATCTAACGCTAACTCATACCCCCATTCTTTAAAGGCACCTTCGGTATATTTCATAATGTTGCCTTTATGAACAAGAGTCACCGAAGGTTTGTCATTATCTATTGCAAACTGAATAGCCTTACGAACTAAACGCTGTGTTCCTTCTTTGGAAACAGGTTTAATACCAATACCACATCCTTCAGGGAAACGAATTTTTGTGACCCCCATTTCTTCTTGAAGGAATTTAATGACTTTTTTAGCTTCTTCAGAATCTGCTTTCCATTCAATACCTGCATAAATATCTTCCGAGTTTTCACGGAAAATCACCATGTCAGTTAACTCAGGATGCTGAACGGGTGAAGGGACGCCTTGGAACCAACGCACAGGACGTACACATACATACAAATCCAGTTCTTGACGTAGTGCAACATTAAGTGAACGAATGCCACCACCGACTGGTGTAGTTAAAGGGCCTTTAATTGAAACTACAAATTCACGCAGCGCTTCAAAGGTTTCTTCCGGCATATAAGTACCGTAAATTTTATTGGCCTTTTCTCCGCAATACACTTCCATCCATTCAATAGAGCGTTTGCCGCCATAGGCTTTTAAAATTGCCGCATCAACAACTTTTTTCATTGCCGGTGTAATATCTACACCAATACCGTCACCCTCAATGAAAGGAATAATTGGATGATTTGGTACATTCAGTGACAGGTCTGCTTTTACTGTAATTTTATCACCGTCGGCAGGAACCACGATCTTCTGATAACCCATTATGTAGATTCTCCCTTTTATAATATTTAACTAACCAAACAAAAATAATTATCGATAAACAATACTTTCAACTTTTATTAACGCATAATAGCTTAATCGAATTTAACCCTTTTTGAGATTTATGTGGGAAATAAGCAAATTTCGCACTTAAATATAGCTCAATGTTTTTACCGCTTATTTGAAAGAAGAAGTCATTTTTTATGAAAATCGTCATTCTCAACAAACCATATGACGTTCTCTCCCAGTTTCGTAAAGACGAAGCACACATGACGGTCTCTGACTTTGTAGATGACCCGACTTTGCGTATAGCAGGCCGTCTTGATATGGACTCTGAGGGTTTAGTTTTCTTAACTGATCATGGTGGTTTGAATCAGTTCATTACCAACCCTGCGAATAAAAAATACAAAACGTATTTAGTTCAAGTTGATGGCGATGTAACAGAAGAAGCACTCGAGCAGCTTCGTAAGGGTGTAGAGCTTAATGATGGTATGACTTTACCAGCTAAAGCAATTAAGGTAAGTGAGCCTGAATGGTTATGGGACCGCGATCCTCCTGTACGTTACCGTGCCAGCATTCCAACATCTTGGATTGAAATCTCTATTTGTGAAGGTCGTAACCGCCAAGTTCGTCGCATGACCTCTGCGGTAGGTTTTCCGACTTTACGTCTCATTCGTACAAAAATTGGTACGATTGACTTAGTTCAATTGGGATTACAACCGGGCGAAACCAAAGAAATTGAGCCTCTACTCTACCCAGACTTTAAAGATGTTCCGGCTGAACAACCTTATCGTTCACGTTCATATGTGAAAAAACCGGGTGGCACTGGCGGTAAGCCAATGGTTCGCAAGAACAAAGATGGTTCTGCGAAAAAATCTGGTACAAAGCGTATTTGGCAAATGGATGAAAGTGAAAAACCGCGTCGTAAGACTAACGGTACAACGCGTCCAAATACCAAAGCACCACGTGGTCGTAGCCGCAATAGCCGATAAAAATATTTAAGTTTTAAAGCTCACGTTAGTGGGCTTTTTTTAATGACTTTTATTTTATAAAAATAAAAAGCCGGTGCTTATGCACCGGCTTTTAGCTATGTACTAATGAATTAGTAATTAAGCCTGAACAGTTGAAAGCGCTGCATTGAATGTAGCACTTGGACGCATTACAGCGCTTACTTTCGCTGGGTCAACTGCATAGTAACCACCGATATCAGCTGGTTTACCTTGTACTTGAGCAAGTTCAGCAACGATCTTCTGTTCGTTTTCAGCTAATGCTTTTGCAAGTGGAGCAAATTTAGCTTTCAACTCAGCATCTTCGTCCTGTGCAGCAAGTGCTTCTGCCCAGTAAAGTGACAAGTAGAAGTGACTGCCACGGTTGTCAAGTTCGCCTGTACGACGTGATGGAGACTTATCATTGTCAAGCAATTTACCAGTCGCTTCATCAAGTGTCTTCGCAAGTAACTTCGCACGAGCATTATTTTCTTTAATACCCATTTCTTCTAAAGAAACTGCAAGCGCAAGGAACTCACCAAGCGAATCCCAACGTAAGTGGTTTTCTTCAACAAGTTGTTGTACGTGTTTAGGTGCTGAACCACCCGCACCAGTTTCGTACATGCCACCACCCGCCATAAGCGGAACGATAGACAACATTTTCGCAGAAGTACCAAGTTCCATAATTGGGAACAAGTCAGTTAAGTAGTCGCGTAAGATGTTACCGGTTACAGAAATTGTATCGAGGCCACGAACTACACGCTCAAGTGTGTAACGCATTGCACGTACTTGAGACATGATCTGGATATCAAGACCAGTCGTATCGTGATCTTTTAAGTACTTCTGTACTTTCTTGATCAATTCATTTTCGTGTGGACGGTATGGGTCAAGCCAGAAGATCGCAGGCATGCCTGAGTTACGTGCACGAGTTACTGCAAGTTTTACCCAGTCACGAATCGGAGCGTCTTTCACCTGACACATACGCCAGATATCGCCTTCTTCAACATTTTGAGTCAATAACACTTCACCAGTGTCAAGATCAGTAATGTTTGCAATACCTGCTTCAGGAATTTCAAAAGTCTTGTCGTGAGAACCGTATTCTTCAGCTTTTTGAGCCATCAAACCAACGTTTGGTACTGTACCCATTGTTTTTGGATCAAAGTTACCATGCCATTTACAGAAATTGATCATTTCTTGGTAAATACGGGCAAATGTTGATTCTGGCATTACTGCTTTAGCATCGTATTGCTTACCATCAGCACCCCACATTTTACCACCAGCACGAATCATTGCAGGCATAGAAGCATCTACGATGATGTCGTTAGGTGAATGGAAGTTAGTGATGCCTTTTGCTGAGTCAACCATCGCAAGTGCAGGACGGTGTTCTTGGCAAGCATGTAAATCTTCAATGATTTCTTCACGTAATGAGGTTGGAAGAGTTTCGATTTTCTCGTATAACCCAGCCATACCGTTATTTACGTTAATGCCTAATTCGTCAAACAACTTACCGTGTTTTTCGAAAGCTTCTTTATAGTAGATTTTCACACAGTGACCGAAAACGATCGGGTGTGAAACTTTCATCATTGTCGCTTTTACGTGTAATGAGAATAAAATTCCTGCTTCACGGCAGTCATCAAGTTGTTTCTCATAGAAGTCGCAAAGCGCTTTTTTGCTCATGAACATTGAGTCAATGATTTCGCCTTCTTGAAGCGCAACTTTTGGCTTAAGAACAATGCTCTTACCACTGTTTGTGATAAGTTCCATTTTTACATTGCGTGGACGGTCAAGTGTCATTGACTTTTCACCGTGATAGAAGTCACCTTCTTCCATGTGTGAAACGTGAGTTTGCGACCATTGTTTCCACTCGCTCATTGAGTGAGGGTGTTTCTTAGCGTAATTTTTAACGGCAGCAGGAGCACGACGGTCAGAGTTACCTTCACGAAGAACAGGGTTTACTGCTGAACCTAGGCATTTGCCATAACGAGCTTTGATTGTTTTTTCTTCTTCAGTCGCTGGGTTTTCCGGATAGTCAGGAATTGCATAACCTTTAGATTGAAGTTCTTTAATACATGCTGTCAATTGCGCAACAGAGGCACTAATATTTGGGAGTTTGATAATGTTAGTATCTGGATCTTGTGTAAGACGACCTAGCTCAGCAAGGTTGTCGGATACCTTTTGCTCTTCACTTAGGTAGTCAGCGAATTCTGCGAGCACACGTGCAGCTACAGAGATGTCACTTTTAACAATCTCGATACCAGCTGGCTTAGTAAAGGTCTCAATGATCGGCAGTAGCGAATAAGTCGCCAATAATGGCGCCTCGTCAGTCAGTGTGTAAATGATGGTTGACTTTTCACCAGCCATATATAGCCCCTTCCGTTGAATTGAGTTTTGAGGACCGAGCTTTTGGCCCAGTGCCTACGAACCGATATGCTTAAATAAAACCCTGAGAGTATCGGCTCTCATTGGCTTTCAGTCAACGAAATATCCAGTGATAACGACATTTCGCAGCGAAATAATACATAATTTAAATCTATCGATAATAATCTTATACCTAACTTATGGTAATAAATGCGCTTTTACCAACTTTTTAGGTATAGAACAGTCTTAAATTACATGAGATATCTTTCAGAGTTCTGACAATTATTATACTTTTCATTCAAAACAAACTCAAAGATAAAGACTCTTTCTATGTTTTGAAGTTAGGAAAAAACAAAAACCGATGCACGAAACATCGGTTTTTTATAAATTAATTAACGGTTATTTAGGCTATTAACCATTTGTCAGCTTTACTTTGATCTTCAATAATAAGTTCAACTTCAGTTAAGTTTATGCTGTCACTTGTAACTTCAAACGACAATAACTCATCACGGCGGAAAGCCAAGACTGAGTAATTACCCTTTTGTTTAGCATATTTCTCAATAAGTTTTGTGGTCGCTTTTAGTCCATCAATTGCAATAATGACATCATTAGCAGAAATACCCGCTTTAGCACCAGCTCCCTCACGGTGAGCATTTTGTACTAACACACCTTCAGGCTTATCAGCTAGCTTTAAACCATAAGCTAAAGTCTTATCATTTTTAAGCGTATAACTTAAACCAAACTCAGGGAATAACTGATCGAGTGGTAACTCTTCAGTAGTATTAATCAAATGATTGATTTGCTCTACCCAACTATCGCCTGTTAGCTCTTCGCATAAATCAAAAATTGTACGCTCATTAACCTGAACACCGTTTTGCGTGTTTTCATACAATCGACGCATTAAGGCATCAAGGCTAGAACCACGTAAACGTAAGCCTAAGTCCAAACACAAGGCAACTAATGCACCTTTGTTATAATAGCTCGTGCCTGCATTATTCGAATTTTCATCTTGACGATAAAATTTAATCCAAGCATCAAAACTTGATTCTGCTACTGTTTGAACAAAACGTCCCGGGTTTTGCAAATAGCGATCAATCTGTGACTTCAACAAATCTAAATAAGACTTTTGGGAAATCACGCCACTACGTAATAAAATTAAATCATCGTAATACGAAGTAAACCCTTCAAAAATCCACAGTAGCGAGGTATAGCCTTCTTGATGCAGGTTGTAGTTCGCAAAATTTTCTGGACGGATAAACTTTACTAACCAAGAATGAAAATATTCATGACTGCATAAACCTAAGAAACGTTGATAATCTTTCGAAGGTTCAGTAGGTTCATTCGATTTCGGTAAATCATCTCGTGGAGTAATCAGACTTGTGCTATTGCAATGCTCTAGCCCACCGTAACTATTCCCTGTTGCCATGGTCATGAAGGTATAGTTTTTAAACGGTGCCGAACCAAACAGATCAATTTCGGCTGCACAAATTTTTTCAATATCCGTTTTTAAACGATCAACATTCGTAGCGTGAGTACCTGAAATTACAAACTCATGTTCAATTCCATGCGTTTCGAAGCTAAAACGCGTTTGATCAGCTAGTTCAAATGGACTATCAATGAGTTGATCATAATGATCAGCTTTTAAAGTAAAACGTCCTTTTACTAAACTTTTTGAAGCTAATCCTGTTGCTAATTGAAAGTGTTTTAATTCATCCGGCAAAAAGATTTCTAATTCACATGCAGATTGTTCTTGGCCTTCTAAGCCTAAACACACACAGGCAGGGTTAATATATAAACGCGTTTGATCTACATAAGCGCCACGTACTGATAAATCATATGCATAAACATCATATTCAACAGTAATTAACTCGTGATCGGTGTTAAATAAACGCCAGCGATTTTTTTCAGTCTTTTTAATATTGAGCATGCGTCCAGCTTCATCATAGGCCTTTACTGCCTCGATGTGCTTAGAAAACTCTCGAATGAGATAACTGCCCGGAATCCACGTTGGTAACCATAGTTCCTGATTTGGATTCGCTAAAAAGCGAATTGTCACGTGAACAAGGTGTTGTTTGTAATCATCGAACTCAATTTGATAATGCAACATAAATTCTTCAATTTAAAAATAAGAACGGTTTCACATTAGATTATCACTTTTTTGTATCGACTTGCGTAGATGTATTTTTTGGCAACAATTCACACTAGCCTTCTACAAAAAAAAGGCATAGCATGCTGGGCATCTGTGTTCCGTATTTGCCAGTAAACGTCAAGGTCACCTAGTGAAATTCTTCCTATCTCTTTTTACGCTGTTTAGTATTTTCTGTACTACTCTTACCAATGCTGCTCTACTTAATATTGCTCCTGAAAGTGTTGAAGCCGCTGCATGGACAATTGTAGATACCCAATCTGGTCAAATTATTGCTGAGCATAATAGTCATGTACAACGTGCGCCAGCATCTTTAACCAAAATGATGGTGGCCTACATTGCATTAAAAGAGATTAAGGCTGGAAAGTTAAAACTGAACGAAGTCATTACTGCAACACCAGTCGTAAGCGTGGTGCAGTGGGATGAATCACAAATGTACCTCAAAGCGGGCGAGCAAATTTCAGTTGATCAGCTCTTGGCTGGTTTAATTGTTATGTCTGCAAATGATGCAGCTGTGACTTTGGCTGAAAAAATTTCTGGTGATGTGCCTCATTTCGTACAACGTATGAATCAAGAAGCACAAGCACTGGGTATGAAAGACACGCACTTTAGTAACCCTGCTGGTATTACAATGCCGGATCATTACACGACAGCTCATGATTTGAGCTTATTAAGTCAGGCAGTGATTCACCAGACCCCTGAATATTTACATTATTCGAAAATGCCGAGCTTTAGCTACAATCAACGTTTTCACCACGCGACGAACCTTGCGCTCAAATACGATCCATCTGTAGATGGCTTAAAAACTGGCTATACCAAAGCAGCAGGTTATAACTTGGCTCTAACAGCTTCACGCCCTTCATTTTCACCGAACTTACCGCAAAGACGTTTACTGGTAATTGTCTTAGGTACACCAAGTGCTGTGAAACGTGCTGAAATTGCAGATAAATTAATGAATCTTGCTTATGCTTATACACGTGATGAAGTGGTTATTCCTGAGCAAAAATTAATTGCTGAATTGCCTGTTATTAAATCAACTTTAAAAATGTTTAAAGTAGAAACTAAGCAGCCAACCATTGTTACGACTTCTTTATATGCTGAGCCAACACCAATTGATTTAAATACGTTTGATTATGCTACACAGCGTATTCAAGTTCTTGATAGCAATCAACAACCTAAAGTTATTGCTCCACTTGAAACAACTCAAACACGTGTAAATATTCAGTTAAATGAGCAAAAGTTAACAGCACCGTTAATGAAAGCAATGAATTTGGCAACAGTTTCAATTTATCAAAATAACCAGCTCATTCGCAGTCTTCAAATTGAAAATGATGTACACATTGAAGAAGCAAATATTTTCCAAAGAATTATGATGTGGTTCTCAATCTTTTCATCAAGTGAGCACAGTGCAGCAAAACTCTACCCTATAGATTCGCACTAAAAACATCAAATTGTGCACAGATGCACAATAAATTTTATAAAGAAAAGATGGCATAATTCAGCCATCTTTTTTTTATAGAAAAATAATTAGGTGATAAAAATGACCCAAAACTTACATCATATTGTTATTGTCGGTGGTGGCGCTGGTGGTTTAGAACTCGCCACACAACTTGGTGAAACTTTTGGGAAAAATGGTAAAGCCAAAATTACATTGGTTGACCAAAATTTAACTCATATCTGGAAACCATTACTTCATGAAATTGCGGCGGGTTCTTTAAATCCTCACGAAGAGCAAACCAATTATTTTGCCCATGCAGAGAAACACCACTATGAATTTGTGTTGGGAACATTAACAGCAGTAAATAAAGATAACAAAATAATTGATTTAATTCCCCCTCAAGTCTCTAAAGAACAAAATATCCATATTCAACAACTCAGTTACGATACACTGGTTTTAGCGCTTGGTTCAGTATCAAATGATTTCAATACACCCGGTGTTCGTGAAAACTGCCATTTCCTCGATAGCCGTAAACAGGCGGATATTTTCCAGCAAGATCTTTTACATTTATATATCGAAGCGCAAAATCAACCCGATCAACGTACATTAAATATTGGAATTATTGGTGCGGGGGCAACAGGTGTCGAACTTGCGGCTGAACTGATTGAAACGACCAAAAACTTTTATCGCTATGGTTTGAAAAAGATCCATCCGAATCAAGTCAAAATTACACTCATTGAGGCCTCAGAACGCATCCTCCCTGCCCTAAGTGAAAAAACAGCTGAGCATAGCGCAAAACAGCTTCAAAGAATGGGTGTTGAAATTTTAACTAAACACCGTGTTGAAAAAATTGATGAACACTGTATCTATTTTAGTAATGGTAACCAACTCAACAGTGATATTACGGTATGGGCAGCTGGGGTAAAAGCACCAAAAGTACTTGAAAGTCTTAGCGATTTCGAACGTGACAATATTAACCGCTTAATGGTCTATGCAACGCTGCAGACCTATTCCGATCCTAATGTATTTGCATTTGGTGATTGTGCCCATTGCCAACTTGATGCAAGACACCCGCCTCTCGGACCACGCGCTCAAGTTGCTAGTCAACAAGCAAGCTTTTTAGTCGATGCTATGGCTGCTAGACTAAATGGTCGATCACAACCGATGTTTACTTTTAACGACAAAGGTTCACTTGTGTCTTTAAGTCGTAATAAAGCGGTTGGAGAATTACTAGGGGATGTCAGTGTCCAAGGATATATTGCCAAAACGATGTATGTATCTTTATATCGTTTACATCAAGCAACAATTCACGGTTACACTCAAGCTGGACTACTCACAATGAAAGATTTACTTACAAGACGAGTACGACCAAAAATTAAGCTGTATTGAGTTGAATTTTTTAAGTTCATCCCTATTTAGATAAAAACGCATTAGAAAAAGTGTTAAAGATTGAGATTTTGTAGTCTACAAAATTTATTTTTCACTTTATGATGTACGCTTTAATTGATTGAATGGATCAAAAACATGACTGCAATTGCAAATAACCACGTGGTTTCATTCCACTATAAATTAACAAACGCTGAGGGTGAAACACTTGATCAATCTCAAGGTGAACCACTTGCCTATTTGCATGGCGCAGGCAACATCATTCCTGGTTTAGAAAATGCATTAACTGGTAAGACTGTTGGTGATAAATTCACTGTTAACGTACCAGCTGCTGAAGGTTATGGCGAATACAACCCAGACCTAGTACAAGAAGTTCCTGCTCAAATGTTCCAAGGCGTTGATAACATTCAACCAGGTATGCAATTCCAAGCTCAAACAGATGACGGCGTTCAAATCGTTACTGTTAAAGCGGTTGAAGGTGACAACGTTATTGTTGATGCAAACTTCCCACTTGCTGGTCAAGATTTAACGTTTGAAGTTGAAATCGTAGAAATCCGTGAAGCTTCTCAAGAAGAATTAGATCACGGTCACGTACACGGTGCGGGTGGTCACCACCACTAAGTCTTCTTTTAGAAGATAATAAAAGGCAAAGCTTCGGCTTTGCTTTTTTTATGTCTTTAATTTATATAATATTCATAGAGTTAATTTATTTTTAGGGACTTGCATGTCAAATGCTTATCAGCTCATTTGGTTTCGCCAAGATTTGCGTATACATGATCATGCAGCTTTATGGCACGCCAGCCAGCAAGGACCTTCACTCGGTTTAGTCATCTTATCGCCAGAGCAATGGAAACAACACGCCGATGCTCCAATAAAAATAAGTTTTTATTTACGACAACTCAGAACGCTTCAGAAAGAGTTAGCAGCACTGCATATTCCACTAGTTATTCAAGTCATTCCCGATTGGAAAGAGATCGCAAACTTTATTTCTGATTTCAGCAAGAAATATAATATTGAAAATGTGTATGCCAATATCGAAATAGGCGTAAATGAATTAAAAAGAGATAAAACGGTACAAGACTATTTAAATCGGCATGGCAAAGAACTATTTTTATTCCATGACCGTACTATTTTTCCTTTACGTTCAATCCGTAACCAATCACAACAACCATATCAAGTATTTAGTGCATTCAAAAAAGCTTGTTATACAAAGCTCGACACAAGCGGTTTACCTCAATGTTATCCGGTCCCTAATAAACAAAATGAAGTACCACTAGATTTTTTACAGGGGAAAAATATTGATTTAGACGAAATTGAAAAACTATTTTGCTCATCTCTCTCAAAAGAACAGCAAGATTTATGGCCTGTTGGCGAACAATACGCATTAGAACAATTAGATCAATTTATTGAAGAATCGGTTTGTCACTATAAAGTCGAGCGCGATTTTCCTCATATACAAGCTACAAGTAAGCTTTCACCTTATTTAAATATTGGTATTTTATCTATTCGACAGTGTTTACAAGCACTCTTTCGCAATCAACATGGCAACTTTCACTTAGTCAATGAAGGCCAACAAACATGGTTAGACGAACTTCTTTGGAGAGAGTTCTACCAACATATTTTATTTGATTTTCCGCATGTTTCTAAACACATCCCGTTTAAGAAAGATACTCAGAAGATTAAATGGAATCATAATCCAGAACATTTAACCGCATGGCAAATGGGTCAAACCGGTATTCCTATTGTTGATGCTGGGATGCGACAACTTTTACAAACAGGCTGGATGCATAATCGAGTACGTATGATTACGGCCATGTTTTTATGTAAAAATCTTTTGATTGATTGGCGCATTGGTGAACAATGGTTTATACAACATTTAATTGATGGTGACCTCGCCGCAAATAATGGCGGTTGGCAATGGTGTGCCTCAACAGGAACAGATGCCGTACCTTATTTTCGGATTTTCAACCCAATTGCTCAATCAAAGAAGTTTGATCCGGAGGGAGAATATATTCGCCAATGGATAAAAGAATTGGCTCATTTGGACAATAAAACGATTCATGAACCCTACTCAAGCAAAACCGATCTTGGTTTAAATTATCCAAAACCCATAGTAGATTTAAAGGAAACACGTCTTAAAGCAATTGAAACTTTCAAGAACATTTAGATAACAATTGAGTCTGCTCTGTTTCTTTTTGATTAAAAATTAATAACAAGGTTTGACTATATAGTGGCTTTAATCTACAAATAAACATAATAGATACCTAAAAAGGACAGAAACAATAACTACTTCGCAAATCAACACCTTTCATTATAAAAGTATAAAAAAATTAACATTACAAAAAAGGTAGCATAAGCCACATGCAACAAAAACACCCCGGTAGAACACTCGTCTTATGGATTATCGCAGCTCATCTATTTATGGGAATGGTTGCATACGAGTGGCTGCCCTGTGAGTTTTAGAGGAAGTTGGATTTTTATTCTTCTTCTTTTAATTTCAGGTGCTTTTTTAGAAGTCGGTTTGTCTTTAATTGTAGGTTTAGTGGCTTTTATTGGAGTTGCCGTATACTTTTTACTCGACTTAGGCGCACAAACACATATTGAACGTCAGTTACTTTTACTATTCATTATTCCCCTAATACCGCTCTTTCTAAGTGCCGTACGCCACAATATTGAAATCAATGTACAGAAATACCGTGATATTCAAAGCTATGACCGAAATTATCGCCGCGATATTTTCCCGCTCAGTGCTTTAAAATACTTTCAGCGTAGTTTTTTTAAATTACTTGATCACCACAATGTACAAGATTATGAAGTATTCGAAATTCGAATTCTTAATCGCAGTCTGATTAAAGAAATGTTAGGCGATGATGTCTGGAAAACAACTCAAAATGAAATGATTAAAATTTTGAGCCAGCATGAACCCAACGAGATTGTTTTCCAGTTTGCAGATGATGATCTGGAAAATATTTACAGTATTATGATTCGCCAGCAGAAAACAGAAGAAGACCCTGTATTCTTAAAAAAATTAAAAGAAATTACGACTTT
>ENA-OWOG01000253-OWOG01000253.1-gut-metagenome-genome-assembly--contig:-NODE-253-length-24998-cov-38.107740_pt1 | contig 24998 bp, 26 predicted proteins | sample MGYA00248249_ERZ651793 | MGnify/ENA primary metagenome ERZ651793 (study PRJEB26908, sample SAMEA4031700) | gut metagenome | biome: gut; feature: normal infant; material: stool | place: China | collected... | reverse complement strand
AGAGTAAGTCATCGCCAGCTCATTATTCTAAACACCCCAATCTCAAAAGAGGTTGGGGTGTTTTTTTATATGGGAAAGGGGTAAAATTGGCTAGGTAATAAAAATAAACTGTGTATTATCTAACTGAACAAACTTAGCCTCAATCAAGCAAAAATGTAGCACTCAACAGAAGAAGGCTTCTTGAAGTATAAAGAGCTAACTTTGCAAGAGAGCTCTCTTTTAATAATAATTATTTCAACTGCCTGCGAGCATGTTTAAGAGCAGTACGAAGGCCTTCTTCTAGTGTTGGATGATAGAAAGGTTTCTCTAAAATATCATTTAAAGTTAGCTTTTCTCCAATAATCCAGCTTAATAGATGAGCCATATGTTCTGTAGCTTCGGTAAATAACTCTGCACCAAGCAATTTCTGACTTTCTTGCTCTATATAAACTTCAATAGCACCCTTATTTTTCCCGAGTACGATAGCTCTTCCTTGTCTTTCATAAGATGCTTCACCTGTAACAAAATCTACTCCATTATCTTTAAGTTGTTTATAACTTTGTCCCACAATTGCCATTTCTGGATGACTAAATACAATTCCTAATGGAGTAAGTGTCTTAACTGCGTTTACCTGTGGATAATTTAAACAGTTATAAACAACTTTTTTACCTTCATGGGCAGCTTCATGTTGTAAAGGCGTAGAGGTGTACGCATCACCAGCAATAAAAATTGGATAGTCATCTAATTGTTTAGTTTTTGCATTTACAGGTAGTAATTTAATATCTTTAAAAGACTTATCAATATTTTCTAACTTTAGCGTGTCAAGTAAGCTCGAACGACCTGTTGCAGATAATACGTACTCAGTCTGGATAGACTCCTCTTTTTCATTAATTTTATAATTCAATATAACACCATCAGAAGTAGATTTAACCTCATGAGGCAATGTCTCAAATAAAAAATTTAACTCTTTACTCAGTTCTTCTTGAGCGAGTTGTTGTAGCTTAGGACTAGTAAATATCCCAATTCTTTTACTACGAGCAAATATAGTGGTTTCTACACCCAAACGATGCATGGCTTGGGCAATTTCTAGGGCCATTACTCCACTTCCAATAATAGCGATAGACTTGGGTAGGGTGTTTAATTCAAATATTTGATCTGTAGTAATAAGACGATCATCTAATTCTTGTTTCCAAGTTTGATCATAATTAGGTGTAGAGCCTACTGCTAAAATAAAACTTTTTGACTGATACCGTTTACCATTTACTTCAATAGTTTTTGCATCAATAAAATGAGCTTTACCCGAAATTTTATGTTCAGTGGGCCATTGTTCGACATCTTTTACTGTGGCCTTAGTAAAACGATCACGTAAGGTGCTCACATGCTCCATAACCTGATCAGTACTAATATCTGCTGAAGCACTCAGCCCAACCTCTTGAGCATTTTGTATATCATGCATACGGTTTGCAGTAGAGATTAAGACTTTACTTGGCATACACCCTACACGTGCGCAAGTGGTATCCCATGGTCCATCATTTATAATTAAAATATTGTTGGTATGTTTAACGGCTTCTTTGTATGCGCTAATACCAGCAGTACCTGCGCCAATGATGATAATATCGAACATTATAAATTCCAATATCTATAAGTTTTTCACTTAATAAGTTACATAATAAAACTCAATGTAATTTATGTTTACAGAGTATGGTGAATATGATTACACTAATAATATAAATAATTAAAAAATCTTATACCTTTAGGAAAGATTGGGGAAATGAAAATTATGTATAAAAAACAACTTACCTTAAAGTTGTCGGCTATTGCTGTGTCAATTATGTTAGCAAGTTGTGGCGGGGGAGGCGGTGATGGCTATTACCAAAATGGTTCATCAAATAACTCATTATCTGGAAGTAATAATAGCGGATCTCAGCAAGCGACTGCTACAGCTTTAAAGATAGAACTAGATAAATTATCAGTTGCCGCAACGAATGATACTTTAACTGTTACTGTTAGAGCTTTAGATAAGAATAAAGGCGGTGTTGCTGGTGCTAATGTCACTTTGGAATTAGATGATCCAACAAATAACGTATCTATAGAAGGCGTATCTACTCAAACTACTGATGCGGCAGGTAATGCTATATACATTATAAAAACACCAAAAACATCGAGTTCGATAAATGAGTTGGTGAAAAATGGTTTTAAATTAAAAGTCTCTACGAATAATGGTACGCTTACTCAAGAACAGACAGTGACAGTAACAGGTAGCAACAGTACTGTCGAAGCTGATACTACGAGTATTGTATTGTTTGATGCTACAAAAACCTCTCTAAATGTTAGAGGTGATCAAACAACCGTCACATTAACAGCTGTAGATGCAAATGGTGCAACTTTAGCAAACCAAGCGATTACACTTAAAGTTAGAAATTCAGTTTTAAATGGTGTCAAATTTACTCCTAATGCGACACAAACTGATGTAAATGGTCAAATCACCTATACTTTATCTTTTAATGAAAATCAAAGAACCTCATTATATAGTGCTGGTCAGTTCGTAACAGATGATCTTGTTTTAGAAGCAAACTTTGGCCAATCTACAAAAATTTATACTTATAAACTTGATGTGGTTAATTCTGATGTACCAGTAGCAGTAGGCGCTATTGCCGTAGCATATAATCCGACCACAATGGAAGATTCAAGTGATGGAGTCTACTACTATAAAAATATTTCAGTACAAGTGACTGATGTGGATGGTAAACCGATACCCAATCAAGATGTAGTCATGGGCGTTAATGCTCTTGCGTATTATAAGGGTCGATATGGGTTTGTTGATACTTCTAATCCAACTGATGGTAAACCAGATGAATATCTTCCTGTTATTAGAGCAGCCTGTACATCACCAGTCCAAGCTGTAAATGTGAATGGGGACGTTATTAATCAATTAAAGCCGCTTAAAGAAAATTCTACAGTCCAAGTTGTATCGTATATCAACAGAGCAGGTACCGCTGCAACCAATAATAAATATACGACAGATGCAAATGGACGTTTTGATCTTAAAATTCAATATCCTAAAATTTATGCATCATGGTTAACTGTTCAGTTAACGGCTAAATCTACAGTTTCGGGAAGTTTAATTAAAGGTTCTACATCCTTAACTTTAGGTTATTTAACTAAAGATGTCAGCCTTACGGATCTTAATGGCCCAAATATGGAAAGTCCATATGGAATAGATCCAAACTGTTCAAATGGTAATTAATATAAAAAGAAGCAGCCTTTGAGCTGCTTCTTTTTTAGAGTTGTGTTCCCATACTTACCCCGACAGTAGGGCGTACTTGCATAGATGAACACGCGCTGAGAATAAAGCAGCTTACTAATAACAAAATCAATTTATTCATAAAATAACTAAGAAAATAAAAAGTGACTTAACAACTTTAGCTGAAGACAGTTTGTATATCTGTTGAATTGATGCAGTTGTATATTTCTTTTATTAAAAAAGCTCTATCTTTAAATAAAAATAGAGCTTATGAATTTATTTATTCATTTAATCATCTAACAAATCCATTTGTTTGGCTAATTGATAAAGATTGTTTGAACGGTTTCCAGTACGGCAGAACATGAGAACCGGTTTTGGAAGTTCATTATAGTGATTTGCAAAAGTACGAACATCAAGTTCAGTAATTTGGCCAGCTACAACAGGCTGATAAACATAATCTAGGCCAGCTTGGCGTGCTGCTTCTTCAATTTGAGCACTGGTTGGTTGTTCTGGACCACCTTCCATGTCAGGACGGTTATTAATAATAGATTTAAAGCCTTTTTCTACAACTTGACCCACATGTTCTGGGCCAATTTGACCTGCGAAACCAACATTCTCTGACATTTCGTCACTCCAAAATTTAATAAAACCTCTTATGCTGTATCATAGCATTAAGCTTAACCTGAGATACAAGACACTAAAACGTTGTTCCTACATAGATAAAATTTATGTAAAAGAACAGCTCTAGATTTTTAAAAGGCGATTAGGATGTTTTTTGTAAATTCATTACTTCGACCATAATGCCACGGAGCACATATGCACGCTTATACGGTTGAGCCTTTATATGTTCCATGTGATCAGGAAATGATCGCAGCTGACTTTTATATTCCAAAAACAAATAATAAATCTGCGGTAATTATCATGGCACATGGTTTTGCCGGATTGCGTCAATTCAAACTCATCCAATATGCCCAGCGTTTTGCTCAAGCTGGCTATGCGGTTATTTTATTTGATTACCGATATTGGGGCGGAAGTACAGGTAAGCCCCGAGAGATGATTTCTATCAACTCTCAACTAGAAGACTGGAAGACCATGATCCAATATGCTTCTACGTGTAAATTTATAGATAACCGAAGAATTGTATTGTGGGGAACCTCCTTAAGTGGGGGATATGCTTTAAGCCTAGCTTCTGAATTAAAGAATATTCAAGCCATTATGGTACAAATTCCATATGTTGATGGTGCTGAAACAGCAAAATTATACCCATTACAGCGTTATCCCCAAGCTTTAAAGTTGTCGAGCCAAGATTATATGGGTTCAAAAATGGGCCTTAACCCTAAAAGGTTGCCTGTGGTAGATCAATATAAATTGTGCTTTATGCCAACAGCAGATAGCTATTATGGTTATTTATCGATTGTGAATCCGGATTATTACTGGAGTGGAGAAGTCCCGGCACGCGTGTTTTTTAATTTGATGCGTTATCGCCCAATTCAACTTGTGCGTCAAATTAATATTCCAGTTTTATTTATTGCGGCTCAGCATGATTCTTTGATTCCAATTGAGTCTAGTCGTGAAGCTGCGACTAATATTGCTCCTTTTGTGAGTTATCATGAATGGGATATGAAACATTTTGATATCTATCACGGTTCATGGTTTGAAAAAGCAGTGACGACCCAATTAGAATTTTTACATCAGCATATAGGAGTGATGTAAATGATTATTGTATGTGCATCGTGCGGTGCAAAAAATAGAGTACCAGAGGAAAAACTTACCGCTCAACCGAGTTGTGGACAATGTCATCAGCCATTACTCCCGCTTGAGCCAATTGAGTTAAATGAACAAAACTTTAGCAACTACATCACAAATAGTGATCTGCCTATTTTGATAGATTTATGGGCAGAATGGTGCGGACCTTGTAAAATGATGGCGCCACATTTTGCACAAGTTGCAAAACAAAATCCACGTGTCATTTTTGCCAAGATTAATACCGAAGAGTCTCCTCGCTTAAGCCAAGCATTTAATGTGAGAAGTATTCCTACCCTTGTATTAATGAATAAAACCACAGAAGTTGCTCGAATGAGCGGCGCATTACGCGCGCCTGAATTGCAACAGTGGCTAGATCAACAACTTCAAACGAATTTCGGGAGCTAAGGTGTCAGAAGCTTATACCAAACCAGAAGGAATTTTATCCTTACAAACGATTGCCATGCCAGCAGATACTAACTGGAGTGGTGATGTGTTTGGTGGGTGGATCGTGTCACAAATGGACTTGGCTGGAGCAATTCACGCGGAGCGTTTTAGTCGTGGTCGCTGTGCTACGATTTCCATTAATCAGATGACCTTTTTGGTTCCGGTAAAAGTAGGCTTTGTCATTAGCTGCTATACCAAAATCCTAAAAGTGGGTAATACCTCTATTCAAATGCAAATTGAAGTTTGGGATAGCCATGATGACTCTCGTGCCCCAATTCGTATTACTGAAGGGGTCTTTACCTTTGTTGCAGTAGATGTAAAAGGCAACAAACGTCAGATTCCTGAGGAAGCGAAACAGAAATTTCTTGCCTCTCAAGAATCGTAATAAAAAAGCCCAAATTTGAATTTGGGCTTTTTTATATCTTTATTTCTTACGTTTAGGTAACCATGCCCATAACATTTGGCATTGAATCGGTTCATTACCTGCATCATCAATGACCGTAACTGGAATAACAAGTTCACCTTTCTCATGATCAGCAATATATTTTTGCTGTTCGGTAGAGAGAGTCGCTGTTGCTGTTAAACCACCTTCAACCACTTTTAAATAATCAACATGTAATGATTTGATTAATAAAATACGGTTATCTGGAATATGTAAACCCGTTAGAAAACCTGTTGCAGTTTCTGCCAAAAGCGCCATAGCCGCAGCATGGACACCTTTAATATGGTTCTGCATATTTTTTTGATTCTCTAAGCGAACCGTCACATGGTTTACATCTACTTCCAGATAGCGAATGTTTGCTGTACCCACCATTGGCACAATGCGGCCAAATGCCTTACTCCAAAGCGTACTCCGAATACCTTTAGGGAATTTTGAAGTTGCTTTTACCAGTTTTAATAGACGATTGGATTGAGACATGGGATTACCTTAATTGGGAATGTCATGCTAAGACATTAATCTTTAAAGTTATTAAATTGTAATGGCAGACCAAATTGTTGTTCACGTAAAAAAGCCATCACTTGTTGTAAAGTGTCACGCTTTTTATCAGTTACACGGATTTTGTCACCTTGAATAGATGATTGCACTTTGATGCCACTTTCTTTAATGGCTTTATTAATTTTTTTTGCTGTATCAGAGTCAAGGCCATCTTTTAGTTTAATCACTTGTACAAAATTTTTGCCTGATGCTGTTGCTTTCTGTGGGTCAAGCGCTTGCACATCAATTTTACGTTTATAAAAGTGATTTTCTAACATGTTATAAACTTGTTCACACTGGAAATCACTTTCTGTACTGATTTTTATCTCTTTATTTTTTTCATTTAATTCGATAGAAACATCATGACCACGGAAGTCAAAACGTGTTGCAATCTCTTTTTGGGTGTTTTGTACAGCGTGATTAACTTCAAATAACTCTAATTCGGAAACAATATCGAAAGAAGGCATAGTTTAGACCTTTACAAAGTGAAAGAATATTTGAGATGCTAAGAGGGTTTTCTTCATTTGCCAAGTGTTGTTTACATCAAAGGAGTGCACAATGATCCGTAAACAAGAAATTACAACATTTGAGTTCCCAGAAAATGCTGTTATCTGGGATGTCCGTGATTCAAGTGCTTATGCAGAAGGGCATGTTAAAGGTGCGGTAAGCCGCCCAATTAATGATTTAAATGCTGATATTTTGAACCAGGTCGCTGCGGATCAGCCGATTTATATTTTATGTGGTGGTGGTAGCAAAGCTCCTCGTGCAGCTGAGAAACTAGAAGGCTTAGATGCCTCGCGTGAATATGTCGTGCTGATGGGAGGGACGCGTGCAGCTCGTGACGCAGGTTTACCTCTAGAGCAGGGCGCATAAAAAAAGCACCTTCGGGTGCTTTTTTATTGGGACCAAATTTTCTCAAGTGCACTATTGAGATTTAAAATAAGGTTTCTTAGGTTTAACTTTCTTTTGAAAACGTTGGGCATCTAATTTCTGTAATAGGCTTTTGGGAACAGGACAAGCTTCACCTAAAATTTGGGCCACTAAAACTTCACTACAAAGCGGCGCAAATAAAAAGCCCTTTGAGCCTAAACCTGCAAAAGTAGAAATACGGCTTTCATTCTGCATTTTTCCCACAACTGGAAAATAATCTGGACTTTGAGCACGAACTGATGCTCGTCCTTGCCATTGTTCGACTGGCGGTAATTGTTTTGCATAATGAGGAAAAACGCTGTGGATTAATTCAAAGTTATGCACATGGTCATCAAGCAGTACTTCTTGATCGTCTCGGTTTGGGTAGAAAGAAGCCCCTAGAATAAGTTCAGACGTATTCAGTTGCATACAATAACCGCCATAGCTATAGGCTTCGTGTAAAGGTAAGGTTGCAAAAGAATTATCAACCCAGCTCACCTGTCCACGTATAGGTTTTAATAGCGGATAATTTTCAAATAAAGCAGCACTTTCTCTGGCGCAGCACACCACGACATGATCAGCCTCTAAAGTAGTTTCATTACCACTTTTTAATTGAACTTTATTTTCAAAAGAAACAAGTGTCGTAATATTGGCAATTTTCAGTTCAATACCTGGATGTTGCAAAATTTCATCACGTAATTGGTGCGGAGAAACTGCTCCAGCTTCGGTCAATATAATGTGTGGATAGTCCGATTCAAGTGAGCTTGTTTGCTGTGTGACAATATCAGCAGGATATTGATTAGTAAGATCGAGAAGATCTTGTGCATTTTTTAAAGCCATTTGTTGTATTTGAATCGGGCGAAAGGCTTGAAAATTTTTATAGAAATTTAATGCATGTTGCCAGCTTAAAGTCATGAGATGCTCATGGCTTTGTTCAATTGGGCATAGTTTCGGATTAAGCAATGCCAACGGATTGCCAGAAGCACCCGATAACGGCGCTGTACGCTCAAATAGAGTGACCTGATGCCCACGTTGAGCAAATGCCCAAGCTGTGCTTAAACCTGCAATTCCAGCGCCAATTACGGCGATACGCTGCTGAGTAAATTGGAAAGTATCGCTAACTGGTTCTAATAAAATTTCTTCACTTAAAGGTGCTTTCCAAATGGCTTTAAGCATTTCCCTTTTATGCCCAAAACCGCGAGGACGAGAAATATCGATTCCGTGAGTCTTTAGCCCACGTTTGAGGACACCAGCTACACTAAATGAGGCAAAGGTAGTGCCATAGTCGGAAAGCCGAACAATATTATTTAAAACATTTTGTTCCCACATGTCCGGATTACAAGAAGGCGCAAAACCATCTAGAAACCAAGCATTCACTGCCTTTGTTTTTACCATACTTGGAAAAATATCTTGTGCATCTCCTAACCATAGGTCGATGCTGAAGCGCTCTTCTGGAAAACTTAAACGATGGCAGCCTGCAAGAGGTAAGGGATATTGCTCAATAAGTTGTTTGGAAAGCGGTTTAAGTTCATCCCATACATTTAAAGCACGAATGAGATCAGCTTTGCTTAAAGGAAACTTTTCGACGCTAATTGCATGTAAATGACTGTGGTTATTTGGACGTACTTGTTGCCATAGTTGCCAGAGCGCAAGAATATTTAAACCAGTGCCGAACCCAGTTTCTCCTACACTGAAATATTCAAAATCTTGTAAATTGGCTAATCGTTCTGATAGGTCATTGCCATTTAAAAATACATGCCGTGTTTCAAGCAGACCATTATCTTTAGAAAAATAGACATCACCAAATTGTTTGGAAATGGGAACTTCAATACCATCAATAGATTCCCAATCCAGTTCAGCAGTTTGTATACGGTTTGATTTGTTCATTCGGTTTAATAAGTCGCTCAGGATTACCACTGACGTCGACGTTTGGTGTAAACATAACTCGCAATAAAGAAGCCAAGTAGTACGCCACCTGCAAGAGTTACTGCGCCATATAAGAACATTTGAGCACTACGTTCACTTTGTAAAACTTGTACCTGAACAGACAAGTTATCGTTCTTTAGCTGCAATTCTTGGTTTTGTGCTAGCGCTTCAAGGTTTGCATGTTCTAGCTGTTTTAGACGAGATGCTTGATCTTGAACTAAAGCCTTAATTTTTGCATCTTGCTGTTGCTTGTTCTTTGCGATTTGTTCTGCTGTAAGCGGTTGTGTTGAGGTTGGTGCTGTTGTAGTCGCGGGTTTAGCTACAGTTGCAGAAGTAGGTGCTGGTTTAGCATTCTGTGTTGACGCTGCAGTTGGAGGCGTTGCTGGTGTCGCAGCAGGTTCAACTGCTCCGGCAGTTGAACATATCAAACACAAGCCAAGAAAGCTTTTGGTTGCAAGCTGCATGCGTTTACCCTTTTGGAAATGCTTTATTAAATGGTTTGACATCAACATGACTATAGATGCCTTCTTTCAAAAATGGTTCTTCTTTTAACCATTCATCTAAGGCTTCACGTGTATCAAACTCTACAATCATGGTGCTGCCATAAAAACCAGCTTGCGGGTCATTAGGGTCTTTTGGCATCGCTCCAGCAGCAACTAGACGACCTTCATCATCAAGTTTTTGCAAACGTTCGATATGTTGAGGACGTACTGCTAAACGTTTCTCTAGAGTTCCTTCGTTATCGGTACAGCTTAGAACAAAAAAAGGCATGTCATCGTATCTCTATAATCAATCCGAAACCACATTAAGCATCTGGTGACTTAAAATGTTTACGTAAAATAATGAACTGAATAATGATAAATGAAAACATTACAATCATGTCACCAAATGCAGTAAATTCGCCCCAATATTTTCCGCCGTGGAATAAAAACGCAAAGAAAATATGTAAACCAGACATCACGACAAACATAGCTGCCCAAGCAAAGTTTAAATTTTTCCAACCTTTTTCGCTTAAGACTAAAATCGGATCAAATAAACGTTGAATAAGAGGCTTACGGTCTTTACCAAACCAAGGTGAAACTAAGAAAGCACCTGCAAAAACTAGATTCAAAATAGCGGCCTTTAAGCGGATGTAAAAATCATCGCTCAACATAAGGGTAATACCACCAAAAATGACTGTCATGAACAGCACAATCCATTGCTGTTTATCTAGACGGAACTTTTGCATGATGAACAACGCACCATACACTACCAGCATTGAAATAATTAAACCGGTAGTAGCAACAAGAATATTATTATTATCAACACCGCCAGCAGACCCGATCAGTTTGAGTAAAGGATGCTGTGTATCGGCTGGATCAACTGTCTTATATAAATAAAAGAAAATAATTAATGGAACAAAGTCCAGTAGTGCTTTCATGTTAGAGTATCTGATCAGGTTTGGTGAATGGCATAGTATAAAAGATGCAAGGCATAGATTTACATACACATAGCAATATTTCTGATGGAACTTTGTCTCCAGAATTGCTAGTGCAAGCTGCTGTCGATATGAAGTTGCATACTTTAGCGTTAACCGATCACGATACGATGGATGGATTACAGCGTGCAAGAAATGCTGCACAACCCCATGATTTGCAAATTATTTCTGGTGTGGAGATTTCAAGCCAGTGGTCACGACCAAGCACGAAAAAAAGCTATGGCGTACATATTGTGGCTTTAAATATGCAAGATGAAGCTCCAATTTTAGAAGCATTAGAACAACAAAAAAGAATTAGAGCACAAAGAGCAGAAGTTATTTGTGAACTATTAAAAAAGTGTATTGGCTTTGATATTTATCAAGATGTGCTCGATAAAGTTGAAAATCAACCAGACCGGATTACCAGAACCCATATTGCTAAAGCCTTAGTTGAAAAGAATGTAGTGAGCCGTCCTCAACAAGCTTTCGATCGTTTTTTAAAAGAAGGGAAGCGTGCTTTTGTAAAGTTTGAAGGATTGGGTTTAAAAGAAACCATTGAGGTTATTCATAACAGTAAAGGATTTGCAGTTTTAGCTCATCCAACCCGTTATGATTTATCGGCTACAAATACCCGGTATTTGATTGAGTTATTTGCAAGTTGTGGTGGAGATGCGGTGGAGTTGCCGCCTCCAGTAGATCCTTTATCTACTCGCCAAATGATTGATCGTATGATTGACCAGCATCATTTGGCCATTTCAATTGGTAGCGATTTTCATGGTGAAAATATGCCGTGGATTAAATTAGGAAACACCCCTAAACCAGCGAGTAACCAGCAAGGCATTTGGGAACGTTTTATCTAATCGCATTTTAGAGCAAGTTGTTATCTTGAGCTTGAATTGGAGGAGGTGTGGGCTTACCAAGTGTCCCCAAAAGCTCAATTTCGATACTACGTACCATTGCATCTAAAGGTAAATCATTACTTTGCGTGCCAAATGGTTCTTCAATTTCGGTACTTAAAGCATCAAGTCCTAAAAATGTATAAGCCAGAATTCCAACCAGTAAAGGCGTTGCTAAACCAAGCAAAGATCCTAAGCTAAACGGCAACATAAAACAGAAAAAATAAACAGTACGGTTAAGCAAAACTGAATAAGCAAACGGAATAGGAGTATTTGCAATACGGTCACAGCCAGTTTGTACGACACTTAGATCTGCAACATTCTTATTCATTTGAGCATAAATAATATCTGAAATTTCCCCTTCTTTAAGCGCTTGTAATAATTCCCATTGAATAAGGCTAAGCGTATATTGAGGTGCGTTATTTTGTTGGTAAAGTTGGGTTAGTGCTTGTTGGCTCATGCCACTGGTTTGTATTAGCTCGGTGGGGTTGGCTGTTTGACGGCGTAAACGGTCACGTAATACATTGGCAAATACAATAACGTGCTGAATGACACGTTCACGGCGGGCTTGAGTTAAAATCCGGCAGTCACGGTCGAAATGTCGCGAAGTCGCAATCAGGACCCCCCATAATTTTCGGGCTTCCCACCAGCGGTCATAACATGCAGTATTCTTAAAACCTAAAAAAATAGAAAGTACAACACCAATTAAAGTAAAGCCAACTAAAGGAATTTCTGGAAAACGATAGAGGTTAATATATTCAACCCCACCAATGATTGCCGAAATCAGCATTACTACCCCTAAAGAGGGTAAAATTTTAGGTAATATCGTCCCTCGCCAAGAGAATAAAACTTTAAAAATACTGGGCTGTTCACGAACAATCATTTTATTTTAAACGTCGCTATTTTTGTTTTGATATTCTAAGCTTAGTGAAGCTTTGTCAATATCATTGAACGGCTATTGAGGTAGGGTTGAGCAGTTGTTGTTCAGCAAATGAAAAGCTGCCTTCTGGCGAGATAATAAAATGGTCCAGCAGACGAATTTCAACAAGCTGACAGGCCTGTTCAAGTTGTTGTGTGAGTTTAATATCTTCGAGAGAGGGCTGTGCGGAACCAAATGGGTGGTTATGTGCTATTACTAATTGGCAAGCGTGCTGTTGTAAGGCATAACGTAAAGTTTGATTCACTGAAACAGCGCAGTGTTGAACTGAACCAAAAAATAACTTTTTAAAATGTAGTTTTCTCAACTCGGCATCTAAGCAAAGTACGGCAAAGACTTCTTGTTTTTCACCTTTTAATTCGTAACGCAAATAATCTAGAACTAAATGAGAAGAATGAAGGCTTAGCTCAGTCTGACTAAAATGATAGTCGAGATAACGCCGTCCAAGCTCTTTTACGGCCAGTAATTGGGAATACTTGGTAGCTCCAATACCATTAAATTGAGCTAATTCATTGTAAGATGCATCGAAAACAGCGTTTAGACTACCAAACTGTTGAATCAGTAAACGTGCGAGCTCTACTGCTGAATGTTGACGTGAACCTGAGCGAAGAAAGATCGCGAGTAGTTCAGAGTCAGAGAGACTTTGAGGGCCTTGTTGTAATAACCGTTCTCTTGGCCGTTCTTGTTCTGGCCAATTTTTAATAGAAGTATTCATATTCCCCAGCAATATTCTGCTTAAAAATTTATTTTGTTTGCCCAATCAATCTTGGGTCTGCGCGTATTTAATGCTATTGTGAGCGCCACTGCAACAGAAAGGTATCCTGTTCGTGAGCTTTGATTTAAGTGTTATTCCTCATAAAAACATTGTTTTAGCTGTTACAGGTGGGATTGCTGCCTATAAGAGTGCCATTTTGGTCCGTCGTCTTAAAGATTATGGTTTTGACGTTCGGGTTGTGATGACACACGGGGCTCAAGCATTTATTACACCTCTAACTTTTCAGGCTCTTTCAGGAAATCCTGTACATACCGAGCTTTTAGACCCTGAGGCTGAAGCTGGAATGGGCCATATTGAATTGGCTCGTTGGGCTGATTTATTACTGGTTGCTCCAGCAAGCTGTGACACATTAGCTAAGTTTGCTAATGGTTTGGCAGATGACTTACTCAGTACTTTATTTTTAGCAACTAAAGCGCCTGTGTGGGTCGCTCCTGCGATGAACCAGCAAATGTGGGCTGCAAAAGCAACTCAGCGTAATTTACAAACTCTGGTTGAAGATGGCGTACATGTGATTATGCCAGATGCAGGGGAGCAGGCGTGTGGTGATGTAGGCTTAGGCCGTATGCCGGAACCGGAAGAAATTGCAAGGCAAGTGGCGGGTTATTTCCATCAAGCCCAACGTGCAATTGCTGAAAAATTTGGGTTGTTGGCAGGTAAGCGAGTTGTAATTACTGCCGGACCAACCCGTGAGGCGATTGACCCTGTCCGTTATATCTCAAATCATAGTACTGGTAAAATGGGCTTTGCTTTAGCTGCGGCATGTTATGCAGCCGGTGCAAAAGTCACGTTAATTGCTGGTCCCGTAAGTTTAGATACTCCAAACGGTGTTCAACGTGTAAATGTTGCTTCGGCTCGACAAATGTTAGATGTCAGTATGGAGTCGCTTGAGACTGGCTGTGACATCTTTATTGCGACGGCGGCTGTAGCTGATTATCGCGTCGCTGAAGTGGCAGAGCATAAAATTAAGAAAGCAGGGGATGAGCTGAATGTTTCCCTTGTAAAAAATCCGGATATTGTGGCAACCATTGCAGCTCAGGAAAAACGTCCATTTATGGTGGGCTTTGCTGCCGAAACGCAGAATGTTGAAGAATATGCAGCAGGGAAACTCGTTGCTAAAAAGCTAGATATGATTGCATGTAACGATGTTTCTCGCGCCGATATTGGCTTTGCTTCTGATGAAAATGCGATGACAGTATTTTTTGCTGAAAGTTACCATATGAAAAAACGTGAGTTAGAGAAAGCATCTAAGCAAGAAATTTCTCAACAATTGGTTGAAGCTATTTCGGATGCATTACGCCGTAAATAATTTTTGAACCAAATAAAAAAACCGCGAATAAATCGCGGTTTTTTTATAGTCTTATTTAGACAATCAAGGGATTTCATCTTCAAATTCAGGTTTGACCTGAACAATGAAGTCTTGACGGTTAAGACCTCGCCATAAGGCAAATGCTGTACCGATATAAATCGAAGAGTAAGTACCGACAAAGACACCGACAAACATTGCAACAGAGAACCAGTGTAAGCCATCACCACCTAAGAACATCATTGCAAGTACTACAAGCAATAAGGTCATTGAGGTATGGATGGTACGGCGTAAAGTCTCAGTTAACGCAATATCAACGATTTCACGTGGAGTTGCACCTCGAATTTTACGGAAATTTTCACGGATACGGTCTGAAACAACGATGTTATCGTTAAGCGAGAAACCAATCACCGCCAGTACCGCAGCTAAAACTGTCAGGTCAAATGGCCATTGGAATAAAGCAAATGCACCAATAATGATGATGATGTCATGGAATAAAGACATCACGGCGCCCATTGCGAGTTTGAACTCAAAGCGAATGGTGACATAGATCAGCATTAAAATCAGCGCAAGTGCAACAGCGCCAGCCGAACGAACATAAAGCTCGTTACCTACCTGACCACCTACAGAGTCCACTTTATGAACTTCTGCTGCATTGTTTGGTAATTGCACAGCTTTGGTAATGGCGTTATTAAGATCTTCAACCTTAATATCTTGTACTGGCATACGAACAAGTAAGTCTTTATTACTACCTAAAGTTTGTACTACAGCATCTTTAAAACCAGCTTTATCGAGAGCCTGAATAACTTCTGCCTGATTTGCTGGCTGAGCATAGTTAAGCTCAGCTGAAACACCACCTGTAAAATCCAAACCTAAGTTAAGACCTTTGGTCGCAATAAAGAAAATGCTCGCTAAAGTAATAAGGATCGAGAAGATTGCTGCAGGTTTAGCAATCTTCATGAACGGGATGATTTTTGCATCATCCGGACGACCATATTGTTTTGAAGGCTGTTGAGTCACTTTAGTCATCATAGATCTCCTTAAATGCTCAACTTTTTCAAGTTACGGCGTTTACCATAAATGATTTGTACAATCGCACGCGTTACTGTAATTGCAGTAAACATTGAGCAAATAATACCGATCATTAATGTCACGGCGAAACCTTTAATCGGGCCAGTACCGATTGCAAACAGAATGAATGCAACAAGGAACGTTGTTAAGTTCGAGTCGAAAATGGTGTTATAGGCTCGATCATAACCCGCCACAATGGCCTGTTTAGGTGAGGCCCCCCAGAGCATTTCTTCTCGAATACGTTCACATATCAGTACGTTGGCATCGACGGCCATACCAATAGTAATGACGATACCCGCAATACCCGGTAAGGTGAGGGAAGCACCTATCCAAGACATAATGGTTAAAATCATTGCCAAGTTAAATACAAGTGCAAAGTTCGCGATTAAACCAAATAGACGGAAGAATACGACCATCCAGATTGCAACAAGCAAGAAACCGATTTGCGTTGATAGTACACCTTTATCAATGTTTTCTTGACCAAGGCTTGGACCAACAACACGCTCTTCAACGAAGTACATTGGCGCAGCTAAAGCACCGGCACGAAGCATTAACGCAAGTTCAGATGCTTCTTGAGGTGAACTTAAACCAGTAATACGGAAAGTTGAACCTAAAACGGCTTGAACGGTTGCGGCATTAATCACGACAGACTCGGTATATGGTGTACGAACTTCTGTTTGAGCACCAGTTTTTGGATCTGTAACGTAGCTAATCTTTTGTTTATTTTCGATGAACAATACCGCCATGCGTTTTCCAACTGCATTACGGGTTGCATCTGACATCAGCTTACCGCCAGCACTGTCGAGCGTAATATTTACTTCGGCACCACCAGAGTCTTGGCTAAAGCCAGAACTTGCATTTTGAACGCGTTCACCAGTCAAGATACGGTTACGTTGCAACAACAGTTGGCGACCACTATCTAAAGACTGATAAGCAAAAACTTCCGTACCCGGAGGTAACGGTTGACCATTATATTTACCCGTATATGGATCAATATATTGATCATTTAAGTCAGATACCAAACGGAATTCGAGGTTAGCAGTACGGCCTAAAACACGTTTAGCTTCTGCTGTATCTTGAACACCCGGTAATTCAACGACAATACGGTTGCTACCCTGACTTTGTACTAAAGCTTCTGCAACACCAAGTTCGTTAATACGATTACGTAGTGTTGTTAAGTTCTGATTAACTGCATAAGACTGAATTTCTTGACGACGTACATCAGTATAAGTGAGCTTTAAGATTGAACCTGTCGTGCTCGCTAATGCCTGTTGGGTATATTCATTACCATTACGGCGTAAAAAATCCATTGCTGCATCACGATCCGCATTGTCAGCAAACTGAACAGTGATCACATTATTATTTAACGCAAGATTGTTAAATTTAATTTTGTTTTCACGGAACTGACGACGCAAATCAGTGGCAGAGGTTTCCATACGTTGGGAAATGGCTTTGTCCATATCTACTTCAAGCAAGAAGTGGACACCACCACGTAAGTCCAAACCAAGTTTCATTGGTTTCGCCCCAATTTTTTGCAACCATTCTGGAGTTGTTGGTGCAAGGTTTAGGGCTACAACATATTGATCACCTAAGTCACGGCGTAATACTTCTTTTGCTTTCAATTGCGCTTCAGAAGAGCTGACACGCAAGAGAGCAGCATTATTTGTAAAAGTATTATCGTGGCTTGCAATATTTGCTGTTTTTAAAATTTGCTCTGCTTTTTGCACCACACTTTGATCAATTTGGGTACCAGCTTTGGCACCGGAAATTTGAACGGCGGGCTCATCCGGATATAGACTAGGCAGTGCGTATAATGTACTGACTACCAGAACAACCAGAATCAGTAAATATTTCCATGCAGGGTAACGCATTCGCTTTCTTCTTAAATGAAAAAGCCGTGCTAAAGCACGACTGTTTTATGATTAAAGGTTATTTAGAGTGCCTTCTGGTAATACAGAAATTACGCTGGCACGCTGAATTTTAACTTCTACACCACGGTTAAGTTCAACAACCGCATAGTCACCTTCAAGTTTAGTTACTTTGCCCATTAAACCGCCAGCAAAGACAACTTCGCTACCAACACCCAAGCTTTCGATTAAAGAACGGTGTTCTTTTGCACGTTTTGCTTGAGGACGCCAAATTAAGAAATAGAAGATTGCAACGAATACAACAATCATCAAAATGTTTGGTAAAAGGCCAGGGCTTTGGGCTGCTGCTGGAGCTGCATGTGCAGTAGAAATGAACAAGCTCATTTTAATTTCCTAAAGTTAAAAAATATGAGTCAGATACCTGACATAATCCTAATTCGTTTTGCAATTTACCTTGTCTTGAGGTTGAGCGCAAATCTCGCTTATTCATCGACAGGGCATGGTGGAACTTCTAATCCGCGGCGGGCATAAAAGTCCTGAACAAATTCATCAAAAGTGCCATTGTCTAATGCATCACGCATACCTTCAGTTAAACGTTGGTAATAACGTAAGTTATGAATGGTACCAAGCATAGACGCCAACATCTCTCCACACTTCTCAAGGTGGAACAGGTAAGCACGAGTAAAGTTCTTACAGGTATAGCAATCGCAGTGTGGGTCAAGTGGTCCTTGGTCATGACGATATTTACTATTACGAATACGTACCAGACCATCAGTGACAAAATAATGACCATTACGTGCATTACGTGTTGGCATTACACAGTCAAACATATCGACACCACGGCGCACCGCTTCAATGATATCTTCAGGTTTACCTACACCCATCAGGTAACGTGGTTTGTCATGCGGCATCTTGTTTGGAAGATAATCTAAAACCTTGATCATCTCTTCTTTTGGTTCACCAACTGACAAACCGCCAATTGCGTAACCGTCAAAGCCGATTTCAAGTAAGCCATTTAAAGACTCATCACGTAAGTCTTCATACATGCCGCCTTGAATAATGCCAAATAACGCATTTTTATTTTTAAGTTCATCGTGGTGATGAGCCTTACAGCGTTTTGCCCAGCGCAAAGAAAGCTGTAATGATTTTTGTGCTTCTTCATGTGTCGCAGGATAAGGCGTACATTCATCAAAAATCATGACAATGTCAGAGTTCAATACATGCTGAATTTCCATTGAAATTTCAGGCGATAAAAAGACTTTTGAACCATCAATCGGAGAACGGAAAGTAACACCTTCTTCCTTAATTTTACGCATAGCGCCAAGACTAAATACTTGGAAGCCGCCAGAGTCAGTCAAAATTGGCTTATTCCATTTAATAAAGTCGTGCAAGCCGCCGTGTTGCTTGATCACTTCAAGGCCCGGACGCAAATATAAATGGAAGGTATTACCTAAAATAATTTGTGCCTGAATATCTTCAATATCACGTGGCAGCATGCCTTTGACTGTACCGTAAGTCCCCACCGGCATAAAAACAGGGGTTTCAACAACACCATGTTCTAAAGTTAAACGACCACGACGGGCACGACCCGACTGACCTAATTTTTCAAACTTCATTTAAAAATCCTGAACAATAGCAAGCAATGCCGTAGGGCAGTGCAAGGGCGAAAAAACAGTTCGCTGCTAAAAAGAGGGCTATTTTCCTTGATTCTGCGACGTAGTTCTACTACTAAATGTAGCTGACTATAAAATCGGTCAAATTTCTGGGTGACCGATTGTTTTTTTATTTCGACTAAAAGTTCGGTTTATAGTCAAAATTGTCAGTAACCAAGTTATCTCGAAAGGGACGAATTGTTTTTTTAGATAAAGTCATCGTATTGATAATATTATTTGGGAACACTTCAATCTGATTATTAAATACTTCGACGTTGCGGTTAAAAATGCTGATTGCCGCGCCGACATTTTCGTTTTGTTCCTGAATATCATCCATCATTTTGCTATAGAGCGTATCTGCTTTTAGTTCAGGATAGTTTTCAACCACGACATTTAGGCTGCGGATTAGCTCTTTACTCATTTTTTCAATCTGTTGTAATTGAGCAATATCAGTATGATCGACATTCAAACTTAGAATTTGCTGACGTAAAGCAGTTACTTGTTCTAAAGTTGACTTCTCGAACTGAGTATATTGATTGAGTGTGGTTTCTAGTGCTTCAAGTGTTTTTACTTTCTGGCGTTCGAAATTGGCAACCTCAGCCCAAGCGCGTTTGGTCGCATTGAAATAACGCACAATGTTATTGCGAATGTGGATGCCCCAAGCAATCAGTACAACGAAAATCCCAAAGAAAATGAATAAGCCTGTCATTTTTACTCCTCTTATTGTTATTCCCTCATTATGCCCTCTAACTTCTTATTTTTTTAATAAGTTGTCAGTTCGGCGGTACGAGAGATTTATTTAATTAAATTAAGCATGAATTCCTGAAATTTTTCATATTGCGGCATAGTCATGGTACGTAAGTGACCACGTAATGCGGGAATATCACGAATTTTACTACGTTTACTGGTAGCTTGAAAAAGATCTTGCTCACCGAGATAACATAATATTTGCTCTTCATGATGATAAATTAAATCACCGCTAAAATGTTGAAAAAAATCATAAAGTTTTAACGTTAGACTTGGACTCATTTCTTTAGCTAACTGGTGCTGGTCGGTTCCGAAAATACTCAGTTCTTGGTTAATAAGAATGTCGCTACTTTGCCATTTGCTTAAGTATGGTTCAAAAAAGCGAGAGTGTTGATTACTTACAGCAATACCTAAAGCTGGCATTTGAAAAATAAAAGCTCCCCATAAGTCTTTATGAATCTCTTTTACTATTTTTTTATCGCTGTTCTGGTCTTGAAGAATAGGTAAATTATTTACATAGTGATATTTAAATAGCAACACTTGATGATCTGTAATGCCGTCATTCCATGTTACTGAAGCAAACTCGGTAATTTCATTCGCTTCATTGCCTCGGTTAAAAAGTGGAAAGTGTTGTTTTAATTTGCTTAAGACTAAAATGGGTTGGGCTTGTATTGGAAGATAAGCTGGTAACTGCTGAAACTTTAGGCCATAACGTAAAGCAGTCATACGCTGTTCTAAATAATGAATAACTTCAGTTAAAGGTTTTTGCGGTTCATAGAGCAAATAGGCGAGGAAACCAGTTAAAAATGCCCATAATAGACTCCAACTATATTGAATATGAGGATGAAAAAAATATCCAAATAATAGCGTCGTAATACTGCAAATACTTAATAAATAAGACAGGGTATTCACAAAACGAAGGTTATGATCTTCACGCCATGGATGTAACGCGTTTAAGAGTTCTTGATCTGTTTGTGACTTTTGTCCAGCATCCCAAAGTCGGGCAATATTACGAAAGACTTGTGTATTTTTTTTACGTCTTATATGAAGTGCTTGTTGTATGGTATCAATCGGCATGAAAGTAATGAGTTGATTATCATAAAGTGCTAACTCTAGATTATCTTTTAAATTGAAAGAGATAAATAGAAATAAGTCTTAAATAATTACTTTTATGACTTCGGTATTTGAGTTTCATCAATGAAATGCTGCAATATATTTGCAAACTGCTCAAATTCTGGCATTGAAAGAGTTTCAAGGCATTCAGCAAGCTCACGTACACTAGTGCCATATAAACTTTGCTGGCGTAAAAGATTTACATTACAGAGCCAACATAATGCAGATGTTTCAGGGTGTACATAGAAGTCCCCTGGGAACCCTTCCAACATTTTCTCTAATAATAACAACCGATCAGGGCTTAGAAATTTTACTAAGTCCAATTCATTAATTCCGCTTTGTTGGTATTTTTGATTAAAACGGATATCACTTGATTCCCAAGCTACTCCTAAGCGACAAGCCTTTTTCTGTTGACTTGAAATGCTGACTCCGCGAACTGGAAAATTCTCTAAAATGATGCCGTATAAATTGTAGCTAACATCTTTTAGTTCCCATTTACCTTTTGAATTATAGGCCATCTCTCGATTGACATAATGGTATCTAAATATTTTATAGGGGTGAGTTGTTTCTCTTACTTGCCACTTGCCGAGTATTGCAGTTAAAACTGAATTTTGTTGATTGCCTAACTTAAACAAAGGAAAGTCTGAAGCGGACGTTCCTTCTTTAGGTAGGTTATCTTCAGTTGCAAATTTGAAATTATATTTATGTTCATAATAATAAGTTTGGATATCTTGAAGTAGGCAAATCAGTTCGGCCGTCGATGCTCTATGATAAAAACCATAAAAAATCGCAAGAATGGCAAAAGGGAAGAAGTAAATCGAGATTAAAAAGCCTAAGGCCATACAAACTAAGGCGAAAATTGTAGCATTCCAAAAAATATAATTTCGAATATCAAGTTGTTGGGGGCCTGTCCAATTCTTTAATGAATAAACAAGAATATCAGGTGGTAATTGCTGATTAAGTAAATTTCTTAATGCCTCAATATTTCTTAAAGTAATTTTGTTATGTGTATTTTGATTGTCAAAAGCACTTTGAATTTTTTGAAAAAGCAGTTTCATAAATTTTATTATTAATCGAAATTGGTAGGTGGGTCAGCTGGGTTAAACTTCGAATTAACTTATAAGATTTAACCCAGCTTTAATTTTTAAACTTCTAATTTATCAATCAGCATTGCATCGCCATAACTAAAGAAGCGATAGCGATCTTTAACGGCATGTTCGTAAGCAGCCAAAATATTTTCTCTATTTGACAATGCTGAAACTAACATGAGCAGGGTAGACTCAGGTAAATGGAAGTTAGTAATTAATCGGTCTACGATACAGAACTCATAACCCGGATAAATAAAGATTTGCGTATCACCAGTCCATGCTGCGATTTTTCCGCCATGCGCTTGAGCTGCACTTTCTAAAGCTCGTGTTGCAGTTGTACCGACAGCAATCACTTTATTACCGCGTGCTTTAGTTGCCAAAATTAAATCAATGGTTTCTTGAGGAACATCACACCATTCACTGTGCATAACATGATTTGTAATGTCATCAGTGCGTACAGGCATAAAAGTACCTGCACCGACGTGAAGAGTCACAAAGGTTTTCTTAACGCCTTTTTGGTCTAACTTTGCTAACAACTCTTCGTCAAAATGCAAGCTTGCTGTTGGGGCAGCCACACTGGCAATTTTTTCTGGATTATGGAAAACCGTTTGATAGCGTTCAGTGTCAATTTCTTCTGCTTCACGATTGAAGTAAGGCGGAATAGGTAACTGACCATATTGCTCAAGTACTGGCAAAATTGGTTGTGAAAACTCAACGACAAATAAGTTTTCGTGACGGCCACGCACAATCACAGGAATATTGTCTGCACCGACAAAAAGCTCAGCCCCTGCTTTAGGTGAATTGCTCGCTTTAATATGGCAATACGCTGTGGTGTGGTTCAGCATACGCTCAACCAAAATTTCAATAGCACCACCTGTGGCACGTTTTCCTTTTAGTCGAGCTTTCATGACTTTGGTATCGTTGAGTACCAATAAATCACCTTCTTCGAACAGATCAATAATATCTGTGAACATATGATCGTGATATTGGCCCTTAGCATCTAAATGCAATAAACGCGAAGCACTACGTGTTTCGAGTGGGTAACGGGCAATAAGTTCATCGGGTAGTTCAAAGGAAAAGTCAGACAGTTGCATATTCAGGAAAAACACCGCAAAAATTACGCCTAGTATAAACTTTTTCGCTTTTTAATGGCTGTGCTTCTGGCCTAAATCATGAAAAATGTTTAAATGATCTAAAAGTGAACGATAATATTCACTTAGGGTTTGACAAGTTTTGCAAACGCGCTAATATACGCAACACAAACATACTTCCTCTCCCGAGGTGGTGAAATTGGTAGACGCGGCGGACTCAAAATCCGCTGTCAGAGATGACGTGTCGGTTCGAGTCCGACCCTCGGGACCAGTTACCTAAAAAGGCTCTAAGCACATTAAGACTTAGAGCCTTTTTTTATTGTTTAAAATCAATAATCTGCGTTAACCATTCGTTCAAAACTCAATGACTTCATTAGCCTGATTTCAGGTGGTCATTCTGGCAAATAAGTCCCTAAATGAGTACCTGGTTTTCCCTTGTTTTCATGGTGAAATCAGATGGCTAAAATTACTAAACCTTTAACAGCAAGGCAAGTTGAGCGAGCTAAACCAACAGACAAAGAATACAGTCTCTTTGATAGAGATGGTCTTTATCTTGTAGTACGTCCTTCCGGTGCAAGAACTTGGATGCTTCGTCTGCGAGATGATTTTGGTAAAACTCACAAGATCAAGTTAGGAACATTTCCTGAAGTACCATTGGCTCTAGCTCGAGAGAAGTGTGCTGAATACAGACGATCAATCGCTTTAGGTAAAGAGGTTGATGAGGTTCTTGGGAGAGGTGAATACAAGGTCGATAAGGTAAAGCACTCTCTTGAATCTGTTGCAAGAGAATGGCTTGAACAATATGCCAAGCGCAAACCATTAGAAGAACATACAAAGCATAAGCGCATTCGTAAACTAGAAAATCATCTATTCCCAATGTTAGGTCATTATTCAATTGATGACCTTCGTCCCAAGCATCTTCGTAAAGTGCTAAACCATATCTATGAAAAGAGTGCTGATAATGCTCAACGAATTAGAGCGGACCTCATTCTCATCTTTAGCTATGCAGTGCAATACGGTTTAATTGAAGTAAACCATGCAAGAGAGATGGAGAGTCTTGATCTCTCAGCTCCTAAGAATCATAGACCTGCATTACCACTACACCGATTACCTGAGCTGATACGGCGCATCAGAGCTGATTCAGGGGATGAATTGACAAAGCTATGTATGGAGCTTGGTTTACATATTTTCATTCGCTCATCTGAACTACGATTTGCTCGTTGGGATGAGATTGATTTCAATAAACAACAATGGGTATTGCCTGCAAAGCGAAACCAAGTAAATGGGATCAAGCACTCTGATCGTGGAGCTAAGATGAGAGAGCCACATATTGTGCCTTTATCTGATCAAGCTATTGCTTTGCTGTATCAGGTAAAGAAGCTAGGAGGAAACTCTGAATTGGTTTTTCCAAGTCCTTTTTGCAGCACCGTCTTCTTGAGTGAGAATACCTTTAATGTTGCTTTACGACGTATGGGATATGACACCAAAAAGGACATCTGTTTTCATGGTTTTAGAGCGATGGCACGATCAGCCTTGGGTGAGTGTGGCTTGTTCCAAAGAGATGCTATTGAGAAGCAGATGAGCCATCAGGAGCGCAATAATGTAGTAGGTGCTTACACTCATGTTGCAGAGTATCTCTATGAGCGCAAGCGAATGATGCAGTGGTGGAGTCAATACTTAGTGGATATTGAAACCAAGGGGAGCCTGTAAATTATTTTGTGTAAGTTCCATTTTTTATAAATGATCTTTTAATCGATCATCGAACTGAATCGTAAAC
>ENA-OWOG01000252-OWOG01000252.1-gut-metagenome-genome-assembly--contig:-NODE-252-length-25020-cov-4.056970_pt1 | contig 25020 bp, 21 predicted proteins | sample MGYA00248249_ERZ651793 | MGnify/ENA primary metagenome ERZ651793 (study PRJEB26908, sample SAMEA4031700) | gut metagenome | biome: gut; feature: normal infant; material: stool | place: China | collected 2015... | reverse complement strand
GTGGGCATTGGTGGTTTCTTTTTTATTTGTACACTTTTTCTAATTTTTAATTCCTTTTTTTAAAACCTGTAACCGAAACCTGCCGTTTAATGGTTGTTATTCTTGGGGGCCCCTTACTTTCTTGGTGGGGGCCCCAGTCGCCAATGAATCAGAGACTCACTTGGTGACGGCCTTCTTCAGCAGGGAACCGGCGGAGATACGAACACCGTAGGTTGCCGGGATCTCGATGGTCTCGCCGGTGCGCGGGTTGCGGCCGGTACGAGCGGCACGCTTGACGCGCTCGGCGGAGAACAGACCGGTCAGCTTCAGGCCTTCGCCGGACTGCATTGCCTCGACGAACACGTCCTGGAAAGCGTTCACAGCTGCCTCAGCCTGTGCCTTGGTCAGGTTGGACTTCTGAGCGATCTTCGAGACGAGATCAGACTTGTTGTATGCCATAAAGCATCCTTCTTGGGTCAGGGGACATCCTGATTACTCTGATGTCCACGTTCATTACGATATTAGCGCACCTTACCGCCGAAAACCGCATTCTATAAGGGTTTTGGCGAGATTTTTTAGAAAAACGGGCCAAAATGACCGGTCACGAATCGATTCTAAATCAGATTATGCCTATCAAGCCACTTCATGGCCAACGCACCGACCGGGATCCGTAGCCAGTAGAAGGCAATTCGGTAGACGAGAGTAGCGGAGACGGCGATCGTGGAAGGAACCCCTACGGCGGTGAACGCCACGGACAAAGCCGCTTCGACCGCGCCCAAGCCGCCCGGTGTTGGCACTGCGGAACCGAGCGTGTTCGCCAAGAGAAAAATAAAGGTCGTTTCCACGGGATTCGTATGGTATCCGAATGCCAGCAACGCGGCCCAGAATCCCAAACCGGTACCGATATTGAGAATGAGTGCGCCCACGATGCCGAAAAGCAGTTCCTTCGGCCTGGTAAGCACATCCACCAGATTGCGCGCATACGACATGACGATCGGCAGATACTTGTCCGTGACCAGATGACGCACCGGCGGAATCGCCATGCCCGCAGACACGATCAGTGCAACGATGGCGATTACCATGATCAACGTATTGGTGGGAATCATGCCGGAAAGCGTGTTACGGCCGGTGAATACGCCGATGACCAACAGCAACACTATCGTAGTGGCGCCCTGCACCGCCCAGACGGCACTCATGATGGCGGTCGCCTTGGTATTGCGATAGCCGCTTTTGCGAAGGAACTGCAGATTGACGAATGCCGGGCCCACGCCCGCAGGCATGGAAACCGCGGTGAATCCTGCGGCCATCTGCGAACACATCAGACCGATGGGATTGCGCTTGTCGGCATCCATGAATCCGCCCAGCGTCATGGCGGAACCGAACCAAGCCACGAACCCGAGAGCCACGCAGACCAACGCCATGGCGAGATTCGCCTCTTTGACGGCCTTGATCATCTCACCCGGCTGAACCTGCGTGAACACGACGTACACGGCCACTACCAGCAGTGCGATGGCGATGAACGAACGGAAACTGAATCTCGAAAGCGTGACCTTTTCCATGGAATCGGCCATTTCCTGCGGAGCGAGGGCGGAGATGCGGTCGCGAAGCCGCACCAGTAATTGCTTGTCCCATCCAGGCAAGGCGCGGGTGGCGGCAGGGGCGGCGGCCTTCTGCACGAACGGGGCCAGATCGATGAGCCGATCGTCGCCCCATGTCCGACGGGCACAGGCCATGGCACGATCCACGCCATTCAGCGCGCTCAGCACAATCAGCAGCTGCACCTTGTCGAGCGCGAAATTTGGCGCACTGCTGCCGTAGTCGCCATTCTGCCAGCCGGCGATCACCGGAGTGCCGTCCTCCATGCGCGAAAGCGTGTTCGGCGTGATGCGACGGTGGGTAAAGCCATGGCGGTGGGCCTTGTCCAGATACGCCATGAACTGTTCCATGTCACTGTCGCTCATGGTATTGAGATTGCATTCCAAAGGCATGCGGCCGGAACGGAACACCAGAATCGAGGATTCGCCGTTGTCGGCCACGCCATAGACCCCCGGCGCGACGAGACCGGCGTTATGCAGTCCCAGCAACATGGCGTAATGATGATGGATGACGTCGATGGAGGAACGGTCCCGGCGCATGGACACGCCGGTCAGCCGAATCCATTGCCACAGCTGATTGAGATATCCGGCGACATGCACCTGATTGTCGAGCACGGATACGATGAAACGGTCGCCGTTGGCGTCAACGGCATCGTAGATGCGGGAGTTTTCGATGAGATCGTCATCGAGAATGGCCTGCAGCATGCCCGAATCGGCACCGGAATCGAAACGGCGTGACAGGGAAGCGACGTCGATGCCGATGGAACGCAACGACTGCACCACCTGCGAACCCCATGCTCCGTTGGTCTGCGTACCGATGGCGAAACGAATCAGCATGCCGATGATACGGCCGACCGCGAACGAGACCAGCACTCCGGCTACGGAATTCCACGACAGCACCACCAACAGCACCGCCACGGTATAGAGGACGTTCCATCCCCATTTCACGGCGGATCGTGTGCGTCTTGGGCCCGCGGCGGTAAGGAACGCGGCCATGGCCGCATAGAAATCAGGAAGCAGACCGGTGCCGGTAACCGTGCCGTTGGAAAACAGGGAGGCGATCAGCAGCGTATTGCGAGTGCCGGTAATCAGTGCAGACACGCCCCAGACAGCGGAGAATCCAAGAATCAACGCGATGGCCGAGGTCACGCTCTGCAGCCACTCCTTGGCAATCAGCAGCTGCAGCAGTACGCTGACGGCAATGAACACGATGGCCAGTTGCTGCAGCAGGGAAGCCGGCACGTCCATAAGCCAGCTTACCGCGTGACTGGCCGAGCGCACGTCCGACTCGACGCCGGAGGCCGTGCCATGCAGGTAGATCGAGAACAGGATGACCACCACTGCGATGATCAATGCGAATCCGGCGTGCAACAGATCTGCGAAATCCCGGCTACGACGCGGCGGAATATCATCGATGCGCACTTCATGCTTGCTGGCGGCGGGGGCGTGAGACACTATGACATGCTCCATACATACGGTTAGACAAAGACGGTGACTGCTGCCGTCATCGCTTTCGATGATACAACTTGGGGCGGCTGCGGGGGAAACGCAACCGCCCCAAGAGGCTTATGACCGTACGTGAACCGGATCAGCGGGCGAAATCGACCAGTCGAGAGGCCACACCGGTATACGTGGCCGGAGTCAGTGCCTTCAGACGTGCCGCAGTGGCCTCGTCGAAGGACTGCTCGTCGATGAACCTCTCGACGGCATCCTGGGAGATTTCATGGCCGCGCATCAGTTCCTTGACTTTCTCATAGGGCTTGTCCATGCCCGGCAGGCCGGCCAGCTCGCAGGCGCGCATGGCGGTCTGGATCGGCTCGCCCAGCACTTCCCAGTTGGCGTCAAGCTCGGCCTGGATGGCGATGTCGTTCGGATGGATGGAATTCAGTCCGCCCATCAGATTGTTCAGTGCCAGTACGGAGTAACCCAGGGCCGAACCGATGTTGCGCTGCGTGGTGGAGTCGGTCAGATCGCGCTGCCAGCGGGATTCGACCAGTGTGGCGGACAGGGTGTCGAGCAGCGAGCAGGAAATCTCCAGATTGGCCTCGGCGTTCTCGAAGCGGATCGGATTGACCTTATGGGGCATGGTGGAGGAGCCTGTGGCACCCTTGACCGGGACCTGGGCAAACACGCCACGGGAGATGTACATCCACACGTCCACGCACAGATTGTGCAGGATACGGTTGGTGTGGCTGATGGTACCGTACAGCTCAGCCTGCCAGTCGTGGGATTCGATCTGCGTAGTCAGCGGATTCCAGGTCAGGCCCATGCGGTTGGTCACGAACTCGCGGGACACGGCAACCCAGTCCACATCCGGGCAGGCCGCCAGATGGGCTCCGAACGTACCGGTCGCACCATTGATCTTGCCGAGGTATTCCTGATTCCTGACCTTGTTGAGCTGACGGCTCAGGCGGTACACGTACACCGCAAGTTCCTTGCCCAACGTGGTCGGTGTGGCCGGCTGGCCGTGGGTCAGCGACAGCATGGCCTTGTCACGGTATTCCTCGGCCTTTTCCGCCAGATGGTCGACGATGGCCTGCGCGCCCGGCAGCCATACGTTCTCGATACCGTTTTTCACGCAACGGGCAATGGACAGGTTGTTGATGTCCTCGGACGTGCAGGCGAAATGCACCAAGGTCTTGAGTTCGGTGAGCTGCGTCTCGTGACCGAGGGCTTCTGCCGCCTTGTCGAGCTGATCGTCGATGTAATACTCGACGGCCTTCACGTCATGGTGGGTCACGGCCTCATGGGCGGCATGCTGGACGATGCCTTCGGCGCCGAAATCCTCCGGAATGGCGCGCAAAAACGCCTGCTCCTCATCGGTAAGCGGCTTGATACCGGGAACGATGGTCTTGAAACCGTTGCCTTCGAAACCATTGGCAAGCAGAATCATCCATTCGACTTCCACGCGCATGCGCTCGCGGTTGAGCGCAGGTTCGCTCAGATATTCGACGAGGGGGGCGGTCTGCTGATGATAGCGGCCATCGAGGGGGGTCAGGGCAATTGCAGGGGAGATGTCAGTAAGATTCATGTTGTACAGCATACTTTTAGCCGTAAACGAGATTCCGTCGGTGTCCGCTCGCCGGTTGCCGATGACACGCCCGCGAGGAGCTCACTTGCTCATGCGGCCTTGCCAGTAGGTGACTTCCTCCAGATCGCCGTCGATGACGTTGCGGAAATGCCGTTCGTGGTTTTCCAGGGCGGCCGATCCCATATCGGAGGCATTCCGATAGGCTGCCTGATGGTATTTGAGCCAATGGGTGATTTCCTTGGTGTCGGGCGCATCCTGCACTTCGGTACCGGTGAAGAGAGAGCCGTCGTCAGGGGTCTGGCTGACCGTGCCCCGTACGGTGAGCCAGTGTTCGGTATTCGGATTGACCGCGCCGTCCAAGGCTGCGACCAGTTCGTCATCCATTTCCACGCTGGTGACCCATGTGCTTTCGGGAATCGGATGGTTGGCCACGGGGGAACCGGCGGTCACCACATGTTCGATGTCGTATGCATCCTTGAGGTCCGAAGCAAGCGTGGCCGCAACGATGCCGCCTTGGGAATGACCGATCATCGCCACCGGTTCGTCCGGACCGATGCCTGCCCGTTCCATGGCTTCGGCCACCATGCGGGCACTATCGGCCTGCATGCGTTGCTGGGAATCCGAACTCATGAGTTCCACGTTCTGCGGCCATCCGAACGGCGAATCCGGTTTGCCGTCGGTTCCGGGAATCGTGACCAGCCAGGCGTTGGATCCATCTTTTCTGCGGTATTTGGAAATGGCTATGGTGCCGTAGTCCAAGCCGCTGCCAAGATCGATTGTGCCGAGACGTTCTTCGGCAAGCCGCCGCAGATCCTCCATGGAATCGGCCACACTGTGCGATTCGCGCACCACGGTGGCATTGGCGTGCACTTGGGTGACGCTGAGCTCATTGCCTTGAATGAGGTCGTATCCGGGTGCCGTGACCTTGGCGATGCGTTTGGCCGCGATATTGACCTCATCGGTATGGAAAAGCCCTCGCAATCCGCCGAGACCTGCAATGGCGGAACCGGCACCGCTCATCATTCCTTCCTGCGCCCAATCCAGCGAATCCAATGCATGGATTCCATTGGGGTCGCCTTCTTTCGCCGAGCCAAAGACAAAGCCTCCGAGAGAAAGGAGGCCGGCCGCTGCAAGCGACTCCTTCGGGAATGTGGTAACCGTGGCTTGGAGCAATTCATTGAGTATGCGCCGGTTACGGTCATCCGCCTGGGCATACAGGGAGTGCGCCCTGATGACCAGATCGGCGAGCCATGTGAGCTTTTCCGCCATGACGTTACAGGCGCTTGCATGTTCGGCGCAACGTTTGATGATCCGATCGTAGGGGAACGATATATGGTCGTCCCCGTTGCAGATGATGCCGTTTCCGCCGAGCGCTGCGGCGAAGGGCGTGCCGTAACGCTGGGCTTGAAGCTGCAATACCGTTGCGTTCCATGTGTTCGACATGACCGCATATGTTCGGGAAGCGTCCGACAGGGCGGTGGCGACGCCAAGATATTGGTTGTAGTCGGCGGTCGAATACCTGCGACCTCCGCTGATGGTGGATGTGACCTGCCAACTCATGCCGCACCTACCGACCACAGCGTACGTGAAGTGGTCCGCAACGCTTCCTTCAGGGTGGTGGATAGGCGATGCAGTTCCGTAAGTTGACCACGGAAGGATTCCGCTGCGGTACCGTTCCAATCCGTCAACTCGCTGCGTGCAAGCGTGGACTCAAGCTGGTCGAGGCCCGCGCTGCATGATCTGATTCGCATATCGACAAGATTCTGACTGATCCGTATGCCGGTGCGGCACCGGCATGTTGTACCGGGCAGAGCGACGGACCCCATCGGCAACAGAGGATTCGCGACCGTGCCGGATGCGCTGTATGCAAGTGATGTGTTCATGGTGTCATTGAACACGTATGCACGATGAGGAGTGCAGGAAAAATGAGGTCGGTGGTCGAAGGACGCGCAAAAAACACGATGCCGGCGTGTCATCGTTGAAAAGACAACGGAAACGCGCCGGCAATGCGGTGGATAAGTCAATTCCGACCGGATTCCGTCACCATGGTTTGGTCTGGGTCGAAGATGAATCCGAATCCTGGTTGGCGGCCGAACCCTTGGATGATTCATCACTCGAATCAGGCGATGTGGATTGCGTGTTCTGCTGAAGGAGTTCCTCCACCTTCTTGCGTTGTTCCTCGGTCAGGTTGCCGCCGCTTTGCTGTTTGTCCGTATCGTTCTGCGAGGACTCGTTCTGGACGTTTGCGTCGGAATTCTGAGAATCGCTCGTTGCCTTGATTGTTTTGAGCGTGCGTTTGGTCAATTGCTCGGATACCGCACTGTTATGCTTGATCGCCTCACGCAGCTGCGGCAGCAGCAGCGCCCCGGCGGAAGCGGCATCCCGGAACTGTGCGTCCGTTTGCTGTTGTTGCGCGTTCAGTTTGTCGAGGTCGGGAGTCTGTGACTGACTGGTCTTGATGTTTTCAATCAGACTTTGCGTGGCCTGATTGTACTGGTTTGCGGCCACGAGATTCACGACGGCCAGCGCCGCGACGGCGACCAACGCCACGGCGATGATGATCAGTGCGACGCGTACCGGCAATGAGGCGCGCGCCTTACGCGGGGATGATGCATTCATAGCAACCTCCTTGATGACGCCAGCCATGCGCCGAGCTCACAGGATAACAAGAATGCCTCCGCATTCGCGAATGGCCAGACCAAGGGAGTGACACGTGTTCGCTGCTTGGCGGTCTGCGAGATGCGCCATTGGCTCGAGGCTTCTTTCGACATGCCGGAACTCATGGTGTTCGAGGCGTTCAGTTGCAGGGCGGTACCGCTGAGCTCGTCGGCGATGGTCTTCATGGTATCTGCATTCATGCGGGATATGCCCGGCTGGCCGGTTTCCGGATCGGTGACCCATTGCTGATCGGTTTCGCCAACGCCATCGACCGTGACGGGAATCTGGCCTCCTTGTTCGCTACCGACCGCCACGGTGAACGCATCGTTGAGATATCGTCGCAGTGAGGAGAAGGTGCGTCGGGTTTTCGAGGAGGTCTGTTCGCCATCGGAGATCAGATACATCACGATGGCATCATCGGGATGTTGCTCATGAATTGACTTGCAGGTCAGCAACAGCTGATCGATCGGAACGTCAAGCGTGGAGCCGGAGGAAACGGAGGTCGCTTCCGGGGCGAGGGTGTCGGCCCAATTGTCGATCGCCTTGGAATCAGGGGTCAATGGAACATCCAACGTACCGCTGGCGCCGAAACGCACCGCGGCGAAACTGGAATTCGGGTACAGGCCGGTGATGTCCTTCACCGCCTGCTTGGCCACATCCAATCGGGTTTGCAGCTCGTCGGAACCATATTGCGCATCCTTGACCGCCATGGAGCCGGTCACGTCGACGGCGATCACCACATCGGTGGCGTTGATCGCACGGTTATGCGTGGACGATACGATGCTGGGCGTCAGGATCATGACCGCAACCAGCAGGCAGATCAGGGTACGTCGCGTGCAGGCCCATACGGTTTCGTCGCTGTCGGCGCGCCGCCTTATGTGCAGCACGACCTCGATTATGGCGGCCGCCAGCATGACGGCGGCCAATACGCCGCCCGCCGGCCATCCCAGCGCCGGTGAGAAAGTCAGATCGTTCATCGTCTCAACCTCCATGCGAGCGCCAGCCAGATGATCGTCAATACGGCTAGGGCCAACGTCCACCAGCCGGGAGCGTCGACGAGTGAGGCCTTGCTGTTCGCTGCATTCTCATGGCTTCGGCGTGAATCGATCTGTTTGACCAGTTCGGCCACGGATGAGCCACCGGATTGCGTCAGGAACACGCCTCCGTGCGCTTCGATTTCGGATTTGAATGCGGAGGTCGTCTCGTCGCCTTCGCTTTGCTTCGGCCCGGAGAACAGGCCGTCCACGGTGATCTTCGCCTCGGAGGTCAGTTGCAGGGCCTCATTCAGGGTGTAGATGGGTGTTCCGGACACGACGTTGTCGGTGGCCAGCACGATGGAGGCCGCACGCTGACGGGCCGCATTGTCCGCATTGGCCTGACCATAAGCGAAACCGGGCAGCATCGCGGCGCAGCTGACCACACCGTCGCCTATCAGCGACGTGGCTTCCTTGCGGTTCTGCGTTCCCTCCAGCCAATCGGAGATCTTCTGGTAGTCGCTGTCCTTCATCTTATCGATATCGTCCTGTGATTCGACGCCCTTGAGAATCTTGCTGGCTTCGGTAAGCTGCTTGGAAACCAGCTCATAGTCGTCGGTCAACGGGAACACGGTCCGCGATGTCGAATTGAAGATGCTCAGACCAATGCGTTCGCCTTTGAAATTGCTTACCAGCTTGCGGTAGGTATCGATGACCTCGCGATCGTAGGGAAGCGTGGAACCCGATACGTCAAGGCACAGCACGATGTCACGGCTGCCGGCGCGTTCCTCACCCTCGTCGACCTGGCTCGGTCTGGCGACCAGGGCTACGGAAACGACCAAGGCCAGCGTCAGCAGCACTGCGGCCAGGCGAGACAACGTGCGCCACCGGCGGAAAAGGCGGGAGGCCGTTTCCGTGTTGAGATCGTCATCCAAGCTGAACGAACGAGCGGCGTCGATGTCATGCCTCTGCGCATGCGAGGCCACCAACATCAAGACGGCGATGACGGCGATGGCGCCGATGACGCCTGCGACGGCGGCCCAAGGCCAATGCCATGACAGTTCCATCTACCGCCACCTTTCCACAAGATTGGCCACCCATTCCCCGGCCTGTTCCACCGTTGCCTCGCGTGCGATGCCGTTGTTCGCGGCATCGGCGAATTCGGGCGGATACAACGCCTCGATGGTTTGACGAAGCAATGTGATGCCCTCCTGATTACCGGTGGTGCGCGGAGCGGCGTCGATGTCGGCGAGCGTGCGGTTGCGGATGTCGACGCCGGTGACGGTCGAAACGTAGTCCCGGGACAAGGCCGCCAACTCGGCAAACGCGTCCTCACGGCTGATTTCGCCCCTATCATGACGGGTCACGATGTCATCGATCCGTTGTCTCCACAGCGCTCTGTCCGTCAATTCGTCATGCCGACCGCGAGGTTGCCGACGTGCGGTCTTTCGGCTCGGACGGGACAGCCATATGGCCGCGGCCACCGTCATCGCGGCCAGAATCAGGCAGGTGACCAGCGTCACGATCAGCGGCATCTGCAGGTCGATCAGGCCCAACGGATTCAAGTCGGTTTCAGACAAATGGAGCGTCATGACTTCCCTCCCGACGATAGGCGTGCGGGGGAGCGTAGCGGGTTATGCGAAGACCCGGCCAAGGCCGTGGAAACCATGTGCACGAATTCGCCGAACATGCGCTCGCTGGATCCGGCATGAATCACCGTGGACCCGCAACGATTCAACTCCCGGCGCACGGCCGCGGCGAGATACCCGCGATGCGTACGCACCTCCTGCGCCGTTGTGCGGTTGCGCAGGAATGCGGGGACACGGCGAGGGCCGTTGCCGTCGAAGACATGCGTAAAACGTCCATATTCGAACGGGTTGATGGTGGCTACGTCGATAAGCACCATGGGATGCGTACGCGCAATGCGCCTTATGGCTTCGATATGGCGCTCCTGTAGGGCGTGCTCATCGGTGGCAAGCACCACCAGCGCTTCGCGGTCACGAATGCGACGCGCGTATTCCAGCAGCGCGTCGATATTGCGCGGACTGGACCAATCACGTTCCAATGCCTGATCCAGCGTCTGTTCGAATTGTGCGAAGCCCCCGTTGAAAGGTATCCGCGTGATTGAAGCGGAGTCGCCGAAGACCACGGACACTTCGTCGCCACGACGCAGACTCAACGCGGCGAACATGCACAGCGCATTGGCTGCGACCTGATACGCCTGTTCCCCCGAAGGGCAGGTGCCGGTCATCTCCTGGCCGACATCCAGCAACAGCCATGCACGGGAAGTCGACGGACGTTCCCTGAGCACCACCATTGGGCGGCCGACGCGGGCGCTGGTCTTCCAATCGATCTGTCGAGCCTCGTCGCCGGCCTCGTAGACGCGGATGTCCATCACATCATCCGATCCGAAGCGTTTGTTCGAGGCGTGGGCACCCTCCAGCACGCCCAGCGCCTTGCGAACGGTAGGCAGGCTCAACGTGGTTCCGAGGGCTTCGATCTTTCTTCGGATCGGATTGTCGGAACGGTTCTGATCGATCATGGAACGGGAACCGCCTGCACGATCGAATCGACGACCTGATCGCTGTTCACACCGTCGGCCAGAGCCTCGAACGTAAGAATGATGCGATGGCGAAGTACCTCGTGGGCGAAGGCCTTGACATCTTCCGGCACCACATAGTCGCGACCTTGCAACAGCGCATTGGCCTGTCCGATGCGGGTCAGGGCAATGGAGGCGCGCGGCGAGGCGCCGAGGCGTACCAACGAGGACAGTCCCTGCACCGGATGCGATCCTGCGCCGCGGGAGGTCGCCGCGATATCGACGGCATACTGCATGATTGCGTCGGACACATGTACGCGACGGGCGCATGAACGCAGGAACTCCGCGTCGCTGATGGAAATGACCTCGGAGGTGATGGCCCTCGGATCGAAGGTGTCGGAACCGCGACGAGTGAGCATGGCGAGCATGCGCTGCTCTTCCTGAGCGCTCGGATAGGTCATGACGGCCTTCATCATGAAACGATCCATCTGGGCTTCGGGAAGATTGAACGTGCCTTCCTCCTCGATGGGGTTCTGCGTGGCGATGACCATGAACGGCTTCGGCAGCGCGATACGCTGGCCGCCGATGGTAGTGGCGCCTTCGGCCATGGCTTCCAGCATGGCCGACTGGGTTTTCGCGTTGGAACGGTTGATTTCGTCCAGCAGTACGAAATTCGCGTGAATCGGACCGATCTGCGTGGCGAATCGTTGTGTGGAGAAATCAAACACCTGCGTGCCGATCAGATCGGATGGCATCAGATCCGGCGTGCACTGTACGCGCTTGAACGTACCTGACACGGAGGTGGCCAAGGTCTGAGCAGCCGTGGTCTTGGCAAGACCCGGCACCGATTCGATGAGAATATGGCCGCCGGCCACCAGCGTGGTGATCAGGGATTCGCGCAGATTCTCCTGGCCGACCAGGGTCTGGGCGAATCGGGCGCGAATCTGCGAACCCAGTTTTTTCGCGCGGTTGATGTCTTCTGCGGATAGTGCGACTGTGGTCGGTGCAGTCGGGGCCGGAACCGGCGCCGACTGGGGAACCTGCGGTTTTGGAGGGAATAAAGCCATGCCATCTACTGTAACTGGTTAAGCTGACGGCAAAGACCAATCGACAGGCGAGGATCCCATCGAAGTCAGCGCCGCGTTGGCGCGAGAGAACGGCTTCGAGCCGAAGAATCCATAACGTGCCGACATCGGACTTGGATGGGGAGATTTGATGATGAAGGCATTCGTGAGCAACGGCTCCAACGTCTGCGCATTGCGACCCCAGAGTATGGCGACGAGGGGCTTGGGGGTGCCGTCCGCGTTCGTCCTCGCGTTCAACGCGCGGATCGCCGCTTCTGTGACGGGCTCCCAACCTTTGCCCTGGTGGCTGTTCGGATGGCCGACCCCCACGGTCAGGCACCTGTTGAGCAGCATGACACCCTGCCCGGTCCACGGTGTCAGGTCGCCGTTGGCCGGCATGGGCAGGCCAAGGTCGTCGGTCAGCTCCTTATAGATGTTGGTGAGGCTTCGGGGAATCGGCCTGACATCGGGGGCCACGCAGAAACTCAGGCCGACCGGATGGCCCGGGGTGGGGTAGGGATCCTGACCGACGATCAGCACCTTGATGTCGTCGAACGGAATGGTGAATGCACGCAGAATGTTCTTGCTGGCGGGCAGGTAGGGGCGGCCTGCGGCGATCTCTCCCCTGAGGAAATCGCCCATGCGATGCACCTGCGGCTCCACATCGGACAGCGCCGTGGCCCAACCGGGCTCGATAAGTTCGGATAACGGCTTGATATGAGCTTGAGTCATGGGTATTACTGTACGACCCATGGTACGACCTTGTACGCCTATGTCGTGCGTGCATGGCTGGGGCACGCGACGCGAATTGGCCGCTGACTGCAGTGGTCAGTACACTTTCAGTGTAAGTGTGCGAGAAATGAGGTCGTAAGATGGCTCAAAAGGACAAGGAAACCTATGATTCCTATGCCAAGGATGCATTCGACAATCCCCCGGCGGGGCCGATGGGCGTCCACCGGGGTGCGCGATCGGCCGCATCCCGTGCCATGCCGTACGTCATAGTGGTCGTGGTGGCATTGCTCGCCGGTCTGCTGTTCTGGGGAATCTATTCCGGTGAAATCGGCAAGTTGAAGATGCCGTGGTCATCGTCGCAGGCAAGCTCGTCACAGACCGCATCCACCAAGAAGACGGCTACGGCCGAAGCACAGTCCAGTGATACGGCCACCGCCACGCAGACTCCGGACGCCACGGGGGAGGCGAGCGATACGGCGTCACCGACCGAGTCCGCGACGCCGGAGCAGATCGTGAACAAGGACACCCAGATCCGTGTGATCAATGCCACGAACGTCACCGGTTACGCACAAAGCAAGGCGAACGAGCTGACCAACGCCGGATATACGAGTGTGACCCCCAGCAACCCGACCGGTACGGTTCCCACGCAGACCGTGGTCTGGTACCAGAACGAAACCGACAAGGCAACCGCCGAAGATGTCGCCCAGACGCTGGGAATCACCAATGTCGAGCAGAGTGACGGATTAGTCACCCCGATTGTGGTAGTGCTGCTGAACTGAGAGCGCGTCACGAAAAACGCCGGGACCCCTGTCCGTATCGGGCAGGGGCCCCGGCGTTGGAAGAATACCGGAATCGCAGGGCTATGCCGTGGCGTCGAAGGGGCCGATGTTCTTGCCGATAGCGCAAAGCACGCACCTCGGTTTGGCACTCGAGGCCCGAGAGTGCTAATCTGCACAATTAGCACTCGAGGAGTGAGAGTGATAACTGGCAGCTGACGGCCGGCATCACGGACTCGTCTCCGACAGTGGGAACAATACCGTGTAGCCATATGTGGAGGAACAATGGCAAAGATCATTGCATACGACGACGAAGCGCGTCAGGGAATGCTCGCGGGCCTCGACAAGCTCGCCGACACCGTCAAGGTCACCCTTGGCCCGAAGGGCCGCAACGTGGTTCTGGACAAGACCTACGGCGCTCCGACCATCACCAACGACGGCGTTTCCATCGCCAAGGAAATCGACCTTGATGACCCGTACGAGCGCATCGGCGCCGAGCTGGTCAAGGAAGTCGCCAAGAAGACCGACGATGTCGCTGGCGACGGCACCACCACCGCCACCGTGCTGGCCCAGTCTTTGGTGCATGAAGGCCTGAAGAACGTCACCGCCGGCTCCAACCCGATCGCCCTGCGTCGTGGTATCGAGAAGGCTTCCGAGGCCATCGTCAAGGAGCTCGTCGCAGCTGCCAAGGACGTCGAGACCAAGGATCAGATCGCTGCCACCGCAACGATCTCCGCCGCGGATCCGGAAGTCGGCGAGAAGATCGCCGAAGCGCTGGACAAGGTCGGCCAGGATGGCGTCGTGACCGTCGAGGACAACAACCGCTTCGGCCTGGATCTTGACTTCACCGAAGGCATGCGTTTCGACAAGGGCTACATCGCCCCGTACTTCGCGACCAACGCCGAGGACCAGACCGCGGTGCTCGAAGACCCGTACATCCTCCTGACCTCCGGCAAGCTGAGCTCCCAGCAGGATGTCGTGCATGTGGCCGAGCTGGTCATGAAGACCGGCAAGCCGCTGATGATCATCGCCGAGGACGTTGACGGCGAGGCTCTGCCGACCCTGATCCTGAACACCATCCGTGGCACGTTCAAGTCCTGCGCCGTCAAGGCTCCGGGCTTCGGCGACCGCCGTAAGGCCATGCTGCAGGATATGGCCATTCTGACCGGTGCACAGGTCGTGTCCGACGAGCTGGGCCTGAAGCTCGACTCCATCGACATGTCCGTGCTCGGCACCGCCAAGAAGATCATCGTCTCCAAGGACGAGACCACCATCGTGTCCGGTGGCGGCTCCAAGGAGGACGTGGCAGCCCGCGTGGCTCAGATTCGCGCCGAAATCGCCAACACCGACTCCGACTACGATCGTGAAAAGCTGCAGGAGCGCTTGGCCAAGCTGGCCGGTGGCGTCGCGGTCATCAAGGTGGGTGCCGCCACCGAGGTCGAGGCCAAGGAACGCAAGCACCGCATCGAGGATGCCGTGCGCAACGCCAAGGCCGCCATCGAGGAAGGCCTGCTGCCGGGCGGCGGTGTCGCTCTGGTCCAGGCTGCCGCCAAGGCCCAGAAGGACGTTCAGCTCGAAGGCGACGAAGCCACTGGCGCCGCAATCGTGTTCCGCGCCATCGAGGCCCCGATCAAGCAGATCGCCGAGAACGCCGGCCTGTCCGGTGACGTGGTGATCGACAAGGTTCGCTCCCTGCCCGACGGTCAGGGTCTGAACGCCGCCACCAACGAATACGAGGATCTACTGGCCGCCGGCGTCACCGACCCGGTCAAGGTCACCCGTTCCGCCCTGCAGAACGCAGCCTCCATCGCAGGCCTGTTCCTGACCACCGAAGCTGTGGTGGCCAACAAGCCGGAACCGCCGGCAGCCGCTCCGGCCGCTGGCGCCGACATGGGCTACTGATCGGCCTGATATAACCGATCGGTCCGATCGCTGACTGAGCGAACAGACATTACGGGAACCCGTCTTTCCTTTGGGGGGAGACGGGTTCCTTGCGTTTGCCGGCCATGCGGGGTGATGCCACCACTTACTGATGCCACCACTACTGTGCGAATAGGCGGGACGCCTGCATTTCCGTGTCCGCGTACAGCGAGGAGGCCTGCATGAGCGCATGTTGAATGGATTCCAAGGACCGTTCCATCTGCTGCTGCGCCGCACGCCATTGTTCGGCCACGGCATTGAACTGTGTGGCCGCGCCGCCCCTCCAGACGCTCTGCAGGTTGTTGAGATTGCCGTACATGCCCTGTACCGCTTGTCGAATCGATTGGATCGAGGCGCTCACTGCGGCGCTGGATGACTGTATCTGTTCCGAATCGACTTGAAACTGTGGCATGGTGTGTTCCTTTCATCGTTGAATGTGTGCATATCAGCCGTTCGCTTACTGATTGGCGTATCCGAACGGTAAGGTGGAGCGTATGGCAAAAGTGAGTGGAACCAATGCACAATCGAAGGCTGTGGTCGGAGGATGGTCCCAAACCGGATGCATCGGCGTGTCGCGTCAGTATGCCCAAGGCGAACATCGCTGGATTCACGCGCTTTTCATACTGTTGGCAGCCATGTTGTGCTGCTGTATGACGTTGTGCATAACTCCCGTCGGATGGGCCGATGATACGCAGACGAACGATACGCAGACCGGCATCACCGCGACGGATAACATCACCGATACTGAAAACCTGCTTGGATCGAATGTGTCCGAAATCACCGACGCCATCAAGAACACCAAAAAGGAGACCGGGGTCACCGTTCGACTGCTGTACCTGTCGACGTTCAATACGGGCAAGAAGAAGCCATCCCAGTGGGCGAGCGATTTGCTGGAATCCCTGAAGCCCCAACCGAATACCGTGCTGCTCGCCGTGGCCGCGAACGACGGTAACCTAGTGGTGGCGGTATCGTCGAACTCCGACGAATGGCTGAAGAAGAAGTCCACGGTGGACGCGCTGTCGGATGCCGCGCAGAAGCCACTGATGGAGTCCACGCCCGATTGGTCGAAATCGGCCACGGCGATGATGGATCAGATCGTACTGGCCAAAAAGACGTCCACGTCATCGAACATCACCATGATCGGCGTAGGCATCATGGGAGCCGTTCTGGTGCTGTTGGTCGTCATCATCGTAGTGTTCCACATCTATCGTAAGAAACATCCGAAGCGGCGCAGGAAGAGGCGCGGCAGCCATCGCAAGACCAAAGGCGGCGAATTCGAGACGTATCGTGAGGTCGAGGAGAAGACGGAGCCGGCAAAGGCGTGGAATCCGCAATCTTCAACGGAAGACCCAGATATCGTTCAGGAAACGTCCAGCGAATCGAGTGAAGCTTGAAGGCATGAGTAAGCCTATTGAAGCATCAATTGTCGTTGTCGATGACGAACCATCCATTCGCGAGTTGCTGGTGGCCTCGCTGCATTTCGCGGGATTCGAGGTGAATACCGCGGCCTCCGGTTCCGAGGCCATCGAGGTCATCGAAAAAACGCAACCCGATTTGATCGTGCTGGATGTGATGCTTCCGGATATCGATGGTTTCACGGTGACCCGACGCATTCGTCAGGAAGGCATCGCCACACCGGTGCTGTATTTGACGGCACGTGACGACACCCAAGACAAGGTCATGGGCCTGACCGTCGGCGGCGACGATTACGTGACCAAACCTTTCAGCCTGGAGGAAGTGGTGGCGCGCATCCGCGCCATTCTGCGCCGTACCCAGGAACAGGTGGAGGACGATCCGATCATCCGGGTCGGCGATCTGGAGATCAACGAGGATTCGCATGACGTATCCCGTGCCGGCCAGCCGATCGATCTGAGCCCCACCGAATACAAACTGCTCCGTTACCTGATGGACAACGAAGGCAGGGTGCTTTCCAAGGCGCAGATCCTTGACCATGTGTGGCAGTACGACTGGGGCGGCGACGCCGCAATCGTGGAATCCTACATCTCCTATCTGCGCAAGAAGGTCGACGGCATCGTGGTCGAGGACGCCGACGGCGAAGAGCATAAGGTGACCCCGCTCATCGAAACCAAACGTGGCATCGGCTACATGATTCGCGCACCCAAGAACTGAGACGATCCGATCGATGAGCCGGGACACCAAGCGAACACAACCTGACGATGCAGGCGTTCAGGGCGGGCCTGCGGCGCAGGCCACATCTCAAACGTCGCCAGCCCGTCGCCCATCGTTGTTTCGACGTATCGGCAGACGGGTCGATGCGATTCCTCTGAGCACGAAACTGGTCACCTGCATCATCGTGCTGCTGACCATCGGTACCATCGGCATCTCGTTCTCCATCCGAACGCTGGTCGGCAACTACCTGCTGCAGAAAACCGATACGCAGCTGATCAACCAGGCGCAGCTGGTGTTCAACAATATGGATTCGCTGGGCGATACCACCGACAGCGAGAACAGCAGGAACAGCCTGATGAACACCTACTACGTGGAGGTGCGCACCAGTGACAGCAAAATCACCGGAACCGGGTTGGTGCCGGTGCTCAAAGACGGAGTGGTTTCCGAACCGAGCCTGCCGGCGGACGGCAGCAGCGACGGCGTGACGCTGGGGCAGCCTTTCACCACCCAGGCCGTGGTCCATGTCACCGGTAACCATGTGCCGGATCATTCCACCATGCAGGCGGCCCAATCGCCGTGGCGTGTCGTAGCCCTGCCATGGAGCGAGCGAGGCAAGGACGGCCAAGTTAAAAACAGCGGCATCGTGTATATCGGCCTGTCGTTGAGTGACCAGATCGATACCACGAATACGCTGACCAGGTACTGCGCGATGGTAGGTATCGCCGTTGTGCTGCTCGGCGCAATTCTAGGCACCATCGTGGTGCAGAGCACACTCACCCCACTCAAACGCATCGAGAAGACGGCGGCGAAAATCGCGGCCGGCGACCTGAGCCAGCGTGTTCCGGATATGCCGGAAAACACCGAGGTCGGCTCGCTGTCGGTGTCGCTCAACACCATGCTGACCCGTATCGAGGAGAGCTTCCACGCACAGGCGGAGACAACGGAGAAGATGAAGCAGTTCGTCTCCGACGCCAGTCATGAGCTGCGTACGCCGTTGGCCGCCATTCATGGCTATGCGGAACTCTATAAGATGCAACGCGATATGCCGGGGGCGCTTGAACGCGCCGACGAATCCATCGAACATATCGAAGCCTCCAGTGCGCGTATGACGGTGCTGGTGGAGGATCTGCTGTCCTTGGCGCGACTTGACGAAGGCCGCGGTATCGACATCACGCAGCAGGTTCCGCTCACTTCGGTGGTGCGCGATGCGGCCGACGATCTGCACGCGCTTGATCCGGACCGTGGCATCCGCTGCGGCCTGATAGCGATCAAGCCTGGAACCGATCTGGAGCACCCGTCCGACTTCACCTTCCAGGATGGTGACATGCCGGCGATCACGTTGACCGGCGACGCCTCAAGACTGCGTCAGGTGGTCACCAACATCGTGGGCAACATCCACCGGTACACGCCGGCCGATTCGCCGGTGGAGATCTCCATGGGCGTGCTGCCGGCATCGATCAGCCCGGAATCGTTGTCGCGCATGCCCGCCAACGAACGGTCCATTCATCATCTGGTCGAGGCCATCGAAGTGGGCCAATCCATGCAGGTGGGCATGAACTATGCCATCGTACGATTCTCCGACCACGGTCCGGGCGTACCGCCTGAGGCCCGATCGAAGATCTTCGAACGTTTCTATACCGCCGATCCCTCCCGCGCACGGCAGAAGGGCGGTACCGGACTCGGCATGGCCATCGCGCAATCGGTGGTCAAAGCGCATCATGGTTTCATTTGCGCATCCGGTAGTGAAGGGGGAGGCCTGACGTTGACGGTGGTACTGCCGGTCGCGCCGGTCGAGCCACGACCCGTGCCGGAAGCGGAAACACGCAAGGCGGACAAGAAGGGCCGGAAAACGAAGAAATAGAGGCCGACTGGCGCGAACAATGGCGGGTGCGATCATATTCCCGTCTTCTGCGAAGGGCCGGCATTGGTCATCATCCCACCTCTTGCGCTAGACTATATCCTTGGTTTGCAATAGGCGGATGACGAGCATCCGCAAGCAGGTATGTGAAAAGTAGTGAGGTGACAATGCCTAGCGGACGCGTTCGTTGGTGTGATACGAACAAAGGCTATGGATTCATTCAGAACGAGCAGGGCGCCGATGTGTTTCTGCCCGCCGTTGCGCTACCCGATGGCGGGAAGACGCTGCGTAAGGGCGCGAAGGTCGAATACTCCGTAATCGAAGGGCGTAGGGGACCTCAGGCGATGAACGTAACATTGGTCGCATCGGCCCCGTCACTGGTCAAGGCCACCCGACCGAAGCCGGATGACATGGCCGCCATCGTCGAGGATCTGATCAAGTTGCTGGATTCCGCAGGGAACCAGTTGCGTCGACATCGCTACCCTTCGCCGGCCGAAAGCAAGAAGCTGGCCACGCTGATGCGTGCCGTTGCCGATAATTTCGACGTACAGGACTGATTTATGCCCGATACCACTTTGGATCCCCAGGCGATCGCCAAGGCGGTGGCCATCGAAGTCGCCGACGAGGACAATCAGGTCGGTGACTTCGTCGAAGCCATCGACCTAGGTGATGACGTCACCGATTTTCGTTTCGAGACGCGTGTGCGCGGCTATGAAGGCTGGCAGTGGTCGGTGACGCTGTACCACGACGTGGAACTCGATCATTGGACGGTCAACGAATCATCGTTGGTGCCGACGGATAAGGCATTGCGCCCACCGGCATGGATTCCCTGGAAGGACCGCCTCGAACCCACCGATCTGGCGGTGACCGATTCCATCGGCACCGAGCCGGATGATCCTCGCCTGGAAGAGGGCTTTCGTGCGACGGACGCCAGTGAAGGCGCTCCGGCCGAGACGCCCGAGATGTCTGAAACGTCTGAGACATCCAAGGAGGATGTCGAAGATGCGGTTGAGGAATTCGAACTGTCCCGCAGGCATGTGTTGACGCCCTTGGGGCGTGCACAGACCGCCAAGCGCTGGTATGAGGGGCCGCGTGGCCCGAAGTCGCTGTCCACCAAGACGGCTGACGGCAATCCTTGTTCCACCTGCGGTTTCTTCATTCCCCTGAAAGGTGAGCTGAATCTACTGTTCGGCGTGTGCGCCAACAAGTGGAGTCCCGATGACGGTCGCGTGGTGTCAGTCGACCATGGATGCGGCGAGCATTCCGAAATCGAGCCGCCGGAGCCGTCGCATCTGTGGGTGCAATCCAAGCCGGCCTTCGACGACCTGCATATCGACATCATCGCCCAAGCTCCGCGTGAGGAACGCGGTTCCGTCGAACTGATCGAACAATTGGAAGGCGAGGAGCCCAATCCGAACGATGAGGAGGAGGCTTCGGAAGAAGACATCGAAGCCAACACCATCGATGACAACGAGGCATCACAGGAGGACGTGCAGGAACATGCCGAACCTGCGGACAGCCCTGAGGTGGAGACCACGCTCGATCTGAGTGAAGACGAAGAGACCGAGAAGTCCTCCGATGATGAGGAGCCCGCTGAAACCGGGGAACAGCCCGTGAAACAAGAGGCTGGGGAAACCGAGGATTCCGCCGGACCGGAGGAATCCCCCGAGTCGACGGAATCGGAGAAGCCATCCGAGACGGAGTCCGCGGAACCGACTGAACAGTAACGCCTTCCTCGCGTTACCGTAGACAATCGAAGCGAGTCAAGGAATCCTGATGCCCGTGTGATGCCGGTGTCGGTTGGATTCCCTGATTCGCTTCGATCATTTACGCTTCAATCGTTCACCATGACGAATGTGCATCGTTCAGTGCACGACGGTGACGGTGCAATCTGCGAAATTCACGATCTGCTTGGATACCGAGCCGAGGAAATGCGCATCCATGCCGGACAGTCCACGTGACCCAACCACCAGATGGCGGGCGAAGCGCGAGGCCGCGATAAGGCCTTTCGCTGCGGAAATGTGGAAGGCATGCGATTCGATGTCGAAATCATCGGGAATATCTCGCGCGGGAATCTCAATGGAATCGATCATCTCGTCCAACAGATGCTCGGCTCGCTCCTGGCCGACCGAAATCGGTGCGACGGCGTTTTCATATCCTTCGATCACGCCGAGATCCTTCAACTGCCAACAGAACATAACCTGCAACGGCGCGTGATGAATGGACGCCAGCTCAATGGCGAACTGCAACGCGTGCTTCGACGTTTCCGAGCCGTCCACCCCGACCACGATCGGACGTTGGTTCTTCGGCAGCGGCGAACCGGGCATGTCGAAACGCACCTCCCGATCGCCGGGGGTCAGCGCATTGGCGATGGCATCTTGCACGCTGGCCTCCTCATCATCGAGAATGCGCACCACGGTGACCGGAACCTTCGCCTCCTCGGCCAGCGATGCCGACAATGAGCCCAAAAACCATCGGGCCACGCGACCGAGCGACCGGCGGCCCACCACGATTTGTTGCGCGTCCTTGCCGATTTCCAACAGGGCCGCGGTGCCGGAAGCCCTTACGGAAGTGAGTTTGACACGGTCCTCATTGATGGCCATGCCGGAACTGGCCTGCGCCACCCAGTCCCGCAGACGTTTCGCGATGCCATGACGCATGGCCGCCCATTGCTCTTCGGAATCCGGCTCCGAACCCATATCCCACGAATGCGTCCAGCCATATACCGCATTGACCCGCTGGCCGGTGAGGGATGCCTCCTGCAGTGCCCAGCGCAACGCGGCGAAGGATTCGTCGGAACCGTCGACACCGACTACGATGTCACGTTGACGAATGTCCGTGTCAACGCCGGCTTCGGTGGTTTGTAGGGTGGTGTCGCTACTCATGATGACCTCCTTGGTCGTTGCCCTATACCAAGCATATCGGTTTGGTTGCGTCGAGAGCGCAAATTCACATGCGCGTGGGAATAAACGTCATCGTGAATCGGTAGAGTGTTGAAGGACTAATAAGAGTGGAAGGACAAGCATGTTCGAACGGTTTACAGACCGTGCCCGGCGCGTGATCGTGCTGGCTCAGGAAGAAGCTCGTACCCTCCAGCACAACTACATCGGTACCGAGCATCTGCTGCTCGGCCTGATTCGTGAGGGTGAGGGCGTCGCCGCGAAGGCGCTGGCCTCGAAGGGTGTGTCGATGGACGATAACCGCAAGCAGGTCGAAGAGATGATCGGTAAGGGGAATGCGTCGCCGAACGGCCACATTCCTTTTACTCCGCATGCCAGGCAGGTGTTGGAGCTGTCGTTGCGTGAAGCGTTGCAGCTGGGGCACAGCTATATCGGTACCGAGCACATCCTGCTCGGCCTGATTCATGAGGGCGAAGGCGTCGGTACCCAAGTACTGATCAAGATGGATGTCAATCTCGGCGAGCTGCGCAGTGCGACCATCGATCTGATCCGTGGCAATTCAGGCGGTAGCCAGGGTGAAGGCAAGGGCGATCTCGCCAATGCCGGCGGCGTGCAGGATAGGCGGAACCAGAGCGGTTCGGCCATTCTCGACCAGTTCGGTCGCAATCTGACCGCCGAAGCCGCTTCGGGTAAGCTCGACCCGGTGATCGGTCGTTCGAGCGAGATCGAACGCGTAATGGTGGTGCTGAGCCGGCGTACCAAGAACAATCCGGTGCTGATCGGTGAGCCCGGCGTCGGTAAGACCGCCGTGGTCGAGGGTTTGGCCCAGAAGATCAACGCCGGCGATGTGCCGGAGACGTTGAAAGGCAAGCAGGTCTATTCCCTGGACTTGGGTTCCATGGTGGCAGGTTCCCGCTATCGTGGCGATTTCGAGGAACGCCTGAAGAAGGTCTTGAAAGAGATCAAGACCCGTGGTGACATCGTGCTGTTCATCGACGAGATCCATACCATCGTGGGCGCAGGTTCCGCGGATGGTGCCTTGGGCGCTTCCGACATGCTTAAGCCCATGCTGGCTCGCGGCGAACTGCAGACCATCGGCGCCACCACCACCGACGAGTACCGCAAGTACATCGAAAAGGATGCGGCGCTGGAACGCCGTTTCCAGCCGATTCAGGTGCATGAGCCGACCATCGCCGAAACCATCGAGATCCTGAAGGGTCTGCGTGAACGCTACGAGAATCACCATCATGTGACGATCACCGATGGTGCGCTGCAATCCGCAGCGGAGTTGTCTTCGCGTTACATTCAGGACCGTCATCTGCCCGACAAGGCCATCGATCTGATCGATGAGGCCGGTGCGCGCCTGCGTATCCGCCGTCTGACCGCCCCGCCGGAGCTCAAGGAGCTTGATGCGAAGGTGGCCAAGCTGGCCGAAGAGAAGGATCAGGCCATCAAGGACCAGGACTTCGAGAAGGCGGCCGAGCTGCGCGACAGGCAGGAGAAGCTGGAAGCTGAGCGCAAGGAGAAGGAATCGTCCTGGCGTGAAGGCGAATCCGACGTGAAGATGGTCGTGGACGAGGATGTGATTGCCGAAGTGATCTCGCAGACCACCGGCATTCCGGTGTTCAAGCTCACTCAGGCTGAATCCAAGAAGCTCATGAGCATGGAATCCGAGTTGCACAAGCGCATCATCGGTCAGGACGAGGCCGTGTCGGCGCTGTCCCGCTCCATCCGCCGTGCGCGTGTGGGCCTGAAGGACCCGAAGCGCCCGTCCGGTTCATTCATCTTCGCCGGCCCGACCGGTGTGGGCAAGACCGAGCTGGCCAAGACGCTGGCGGAGTTCTTGTTCGATGATGAGGACGCGCTGATCCGCGTGGATATGTCGGAGTTCTCCGAAAAGTACGCCGCATCGCGTCTGTTCGGCGCCCCTCCGGGATATGTCGGCTATGAGGAGGGCGGCGAGCTCACCGAAAAGGTGCGTCGCAAGCCGTTCTCCGTGGTGTTGTTCGACGAGATCGAGAAGGCGCATCCGGACATCTTCAACACATTGTTGCAGGTGCTCGATGATGGTCATCTGACCGATGGTCAGGGCCGCAAGGTGGATTTCAAGAACACCATCATCATCCTGACCACCAATCTTGGTACCCGTGACATCGCGAAGGCCGCCAACACGGGCTTCAATCTTGGTACGAACACCGAGTCGAGCTACCAGCGCATGAAGGATCAGGTCTCTTCGGAATTGAAGCAGCAGTTCCGTCCGGAGTTCCTGAACCGTCTGGACGACATCATCGTGTTCAAGCAGCTTACCGAGCCGCAGGTGCGCCAGATCGTCGACCTTGACGTCAAGCAGCTCAACGACCGTCTGTTCGACCGCCACATGTCGCTCGAGCTCACCGATGCCGCCAAGGACCTGCTCGCGCAGAAGGGCTTTGACCCGCTGCTCGGTGCCCGTCCGTTGCGCCGCGTGATCCAGCGCGACATCGAGGATGCCATATCGGAGAAGATTCTGATGGGCGACCTCGAAGACGGCCAGCGCGTGAAGGTCGATGCCGAAGGCGAGGGCATTCTGGGTGAATTCACCTTCTCCGGAGAGGCGTTTGAGGAGCCGGTGACGGCGGACGGGTCATCTGAGTCATCTGAGTCAGATTCCGCCGAGCCCGTCGAGGTTTCGGCCGGGACCGCCGATTCGGCATCGGAATCTTCCGAAACCGAATAAGTGACTCGGATACCGCACTAAGTGGCTGAAATCCACGAAAAGCGGGGGAAAAAAAAAAAAAAAATGTAAAAGAATAGAAGAGAAGAGGGGGGTTAATTAATTTTTTGTTTGTTTTTTGTAAGTATTTTTTTAGAGGGGGTTGGAATGA
>ENA-OWOG01000245-OWOG01000245.1-gut-metagenome-genome-assembly--contig:-NODE-245-length-25582-cov-30.783141_pt1 | contig 25582 bp, 26 predicted proteins | sample MGYA00248249_ERZ651793 | MGnify/ENA primary metagenome ERZ651793 (study PRJEB26908, sample SAMEA4031700) | gut metagenome | biome: gut; feature: normal infant; material: stool | place: China | collected... | reverse complement strand
ATGTGAAGTACCTTTTGTAATTATCCTCTGAAGGATAAATGAAAATTAAGTACTTACACAAAATTTAGAACAGTCCCTGAACTGAGCTTTTATCTCCTCTATAAAACAGCTTTTAAAACTCGACTTGTACCGTGACCGTATCTTGATAAGTTCCCGCTGGTACTGTATCTGCGTTTTCATCAACAATTTTTGTAGTAAACACATAGTTCTGCTGAGTTACCCCGTTATGTACCCCCGGGTTAATCGTTGCATTTAAACTCGACCAACGCTCGTTACCGCTTCCCCATCGGTCATTCGATGAATTCTTGAAAATATCGTATTTTAAAAATGTATTTCCCGTTTGTGACTTCATGGCTCGCTGGTTGCCATTTTGCGGGGAAAGTCCATTATTTAAACTGACATAATATGGTGTATTTACAGAGCAACGTATTCCCATAGAAGACTGAACAGGTTCAAGCTTGGAAGCAAATGCTGCCGTACCAAAGTTTACGTCTTGAGCTAAAATTCGGCAGTCTGGCAGTACAGTAATTGAGAGTGAACCAAGCGAGTCTGCCCCACTTCCCCAGTTAAAACCAATACCTAATACCCCACGTTTAAACCCAGGGCTCTCAAAGAAGGCACCGATTCCCACAATCGCAACTGCGGGCACAGAATAGAACCATTTTACTTTTAACGGTGAGTCGGCTCGATAAACACCCGGCGATACACTTTGCCCAGCCGGAAGTCGTATGTAGAAAGGTAAATTGCCATCAGGCCCGCTAAAAAGATTGACCAGCGTAAAGCTACTCATGTCTTTTTCTTGACCTAAACTAATGATTTCATTGTTACTGTCTAAAATAATGGCGTTAAGTTTTTCTCCGGTCTGAGCATTGGTAAATGAATTCGACATTTGCTCAACCCGATATTTTAGGTAGGTCATGTTTGCTAAAGCCAAGCTAAAACCTGTACACGACAAACCCGAATTAAATTGTGATGAGTTTTCACCATTTTCCATTAAGTAAATAGACGGGACCGAAATAGAAGATGTACCTGAAGCGCTCACGCTACATGCAGCATGAGCCATATTTCCCGTCAATATCAGTCCAGAAAACATACATAAATGTCTGAGTAATTTTTTTGTTTTTATATTCATGGCAAAGATACCTCGTGACAAGTAACAGGTTTAACCACCACAATCTGCTGCTTGGCTTGTTCTACATCTACAGAAAAATCTGCTTTACAAATACTTTGGTCCGAACGCTGAACCGTTACGGTGTTATTCGGTTTTAAATTTTCTAAATAGACAATGCCATCCATTCCCACATAAGAAGACTCTTGATCAGCTCTATGTACTACAGACCCTACCGGCACAGGTTTGCCATCTGCCTGAGTCAAATAGACATTGGCAGCAATAGACTGATGAACAGGGAACTTAATCACAACGCCCGAACCGCGTTTAGCCGCTATCCGTTGTTCAACTTGTGTGATTGTAAAGTTTGAAGGTAAGTCGATTGGGTCAACGCTGTATTTACCCGAATAGTAAGGCGTGACCGATGGCACAAAAATATGGCCTTTTTTATTACTGCGGCCAATTAAACTGTTTTCGTATCTGACCAGAACATCAGGCACTTGGTTTGTATCAATCAATGCAAAAGATTCACCTAATCGGTTTGAAGCAAATAAATCACCTGCCATATAAATTAGGGAACCGGATAGGCCAAACCAGTAGTTATAGTCATGGTTTCCAGACAGACCAAAGTCAGTATTAATATAACTGTTGCGATAATTGACACGTGCCTGATTTAAATCTTCACTATTTTCATTAAAGCGTCGGGTTAAATCGACACCAAAACCACCTTCAGACGGAACAGAGCGGTTGAAGTTAAGGTAGCCAGTATCGCCCTGCTTATTAAACGCATAACCTGAGTTAACAGTCGCGTTTCGCTGAAACAACGGTATCGAAAGCTGAAATGCAGCACTCCATTCTTTTTCGATGAAATCACGGTTGGCACTTAATGAAACAGTCACACCATTCATATAAGTCGGTAAAACAGGCGCCCAAGACAAGTTTAAGAAGCGATTTTTAAAGTCATTTGCCTTGGTATTGATATAACCGACGCCAAAAGTTCCTGAGTTTTTGGTCGCAAAATAAGTATTGGCCGTTAAGCTTTTATTGCTATTTACTGATATTAAATTGCTATATTGCAGCCGTGAAAGGTCGGTATATTCATCATCACGTTGGTTATGGTTAATGCTAAAACCAAACCGATTACGGTTATAGCTGTATCCAACTGTATATTGATTACCTTCCAAGTCTTTCGTTCGATCTTCAGACATAGACTTATCGGCTTTACTTTGGGTAAAAGAGGCACTCAGCACACCTAAATTTGCAAGTTTGAGTACAGACCCAGCCCCCAATAACTGTAAATCTGAAGAAAGCTCGGTGCGTCCTTCTACAGTCAGCCAGTCATTTACCCCATAACGGGCATCGGCTGTACTTGCAAATTTTCCATAAGAAAAATTCTTAAGTCCGTAGTCTTCTCGAATTTTCCCTAAAGACAATGAGTAATCAAATAAGCCGGGCTTGAGCAAAGTATTAGAAATATAAAATGGGACCGCTGTTGTGACTTGACGCCCGACTGCATCGGTCGTGACCACAACGGCTTCCCCTTTACCGTTAATAAAAGGAACATTGTTTAAAATAAACGGCCCAGACTGTACTTCTGTTGAGCTGGTCTTTTGCCCATTAATAATTAAATCGACTGTACTTGGCAACACAGCTTGCCCAATAAATTGTGGCAATGGATAGGTAATTAAATCCGGTCGGGTTGAATAGTTTCTCTGTACCTGAAAACCACCTAGTCGAACAGAACTTCCCCACGTCGTTTTACTACCGGTAATAATGTCACCCAGTAAAAAAGATGTAGCATTCTTTTGGTTATCAAACTGCCAAGATGTGTCATAACGACGATAGCCGTCATTATCTACAGACTCGGCGTTACCTTCATTTTTGTATTGGTTTTTGACATAGACACCAGAGTTTTTAATGACCCCTAACGGAGAGAAAAAACGCTGCTCAGTAAATAAACTACTGGTTGAACCGCCTTGATAGGGTCTATATGTATAAAAATCATAGTTATTGAGCAGCCCTATACCAGACTGAGCGACTTCCGGCTTATACCATGAGTCTTTACCCAAAACTTGAGTGGGCATCCAAGCGGGTGGAAAATTGAGCTTAAAGTATTGGTTCGAAGATTGATATTCATAACTTACATCTTTTAATTTATCTAAAGATATCCAATCACTCGCGTCACCACTAAACCCCAAGGTCAAAACATCTTGATTAGATAAAGATGTGTCAGTGTTTGTTAATAACTCTTGAGGGACCTTAATTTCTAATTCATCAATCAGCTTCTTTTTTTGTATGAAGTACTCATCATTTTTCACAATCACTGGCACAACTTGCTGGACTGAATATTGGTTCACAACCAAATCTAGGTACAGTTTAAAAAGTTGATTAATTTCATTAATGTCTCTTGGTGGTGGAGGCAAATCGCCTGCGAACACAGTATTTGGAATATTTAAACATCCACCCGACAATAAAATCAGCAAAATACTTTTGCATAAATTATTATGCCGAAGGATCATGATGGATCCTCCATTTTGGTGATTTCGATCAATTCTTGTTTAATACCAGAACTGTCCACACCATAAATTTTAGATATTTTTGACAACTCATGTGCCGTTGACTGATCAATAGCAAACTTTACAGTGCTATTTGATAAAACATAGCCAAAAGCAGCCTTTCCTAAAGAGATATCATTACCTGTTTTTGAAGTTTTCAGTGCCGAAAGACGCGCAAACTTCTGACCATTATTTTTAAGATATAGCTCAGACTGGCCTTGTTGATTATTGCGGATTGACCACTGTAAAACCGGTTTTGCTAAAGTATTTTTTGCATTAAGTTTTTGACTTTCTTCGGTTAATCCACTGCCAATTCCTTTCCCATAAGCAAACAATGGAATTGAGTAACGCATTTGGAAACTTACTTTAGAAGCATCTTGCTCGTTGCCATCAGAAAGTCGAATCGGTAACTCATCTACAATCAAACGATATGATTGCTCTTTCCCATCTGGCAAATTGGCGCTTTTGGTTAAGCGAAGCATATGCTTCTCGCCTGCTTTAATTTTGGCTACAGGCGGGCTTGGTATAATTTCTGATTGCTCACTATAGTTATCTTTTAAACCATCTTGATTCCATTTAAATACCCGAATTTGCACCATTGCATCGGTCTTACCCGTATTTTGAAGCCAAACCGCAGTTGCCTTTTCATTGGCTTCAATTTTTGGATAAATCGGCCAAATTAGAAAAGTTGCTTGTGCCATCACAGGTGTAACAAGTGATAATGTACTTGCAAATAAAAAAGATTTTAAAATGCCATTTTTAATAAATGCAGAATTGTTCATACAAATCACCATGTAATCATTATTGAAACAGTATCTTTATAAATTCCGGCCACATGGGGTTCATTATTATTTTCTAAATCAACGACACCATATATTTCAAAATTTGCCAGACGGTTTGTAGGTGTTGTAGCAGGCAATAAATATTTATTACCTACAATATATTCATTAGATAAACTGCTAGAGTTATACAGTTTGTAAGATAAATAATTAGGAGATGAACTATTCTTCATACGTCTTGTATTATTTTGAAGGTTTGCACCACCATCTATAGAAATACTTACAGGTAAACTTTCCGTACAACGGATATTCCAAGAACCTTTGCTATTAATAATATTAGCCACTACTTTATTTTTTGATAAAGCAGAGTATTTACCAAAATCCATGTTTTGCTCAATATTATCTATTGAACAGCCATTTTCAATTTTAGCTTGTACTTTAAAACTTGAATTGAGCTGAGGATCCGCTGCATATATAAATTGACTAACAGATAGCAAAAATATTGCTTTAAAATATAAGTATTTCATTTTTCTTAGAACTCAATTGTAATTGGTACTATATCTTTATATTCACCCTTAGATATACGACTACCATCATGGGCTGCTTGACCAAAAATATCGATATTCTTTTTATTATTCATATCATTAAGAATAAAAGCTTCATTTGCTTTAATGACTTGTTTATTTAAACCATAGAGCAAGTTATAAGCAATAAAATCTCTATCATTACTTAAAGCATGATAATAATTTTGTGAAAATGAAGCTGGAATATTACTATCATTATTTCCTGCTCCAAATATTATTTTTACAGTTGAAATACCTGTACACTCGATTTGAAAACCTGAATTACCATTATTAACCAAACTAGCCTCTAAAACCCCTTTAAAGGCTGTGGTAGCTTCACCAAAATCTATAGTTCCAAAATTTAAATTTGCTGCATTATTTTCTACAACATTATTATTAACAGAACAAGAAGGCAATAATTCAATTTGACTAGTTAATTTAGCTCCGATTTCACCCGCATTTACTAAAGAAATTAAAAAATAAGAAATTATAAATGCTGAACCACGATTGAATATCATCTTCCCTCCATTTAAAACAGGTCTACTCATATTTTGAGCAAACCTGCTACTCAATTAATTATTTCTTTTTTATATTTAGAAATTTACAGTGACTAATAGAGTATCTTTATAATCACCTTGTGCTTTTGGTGTACCTGTATTTGGAGCAATTGCACCGAAAATTGGTACAGCAGTAGCTTGGCCACTTACTGTAGTGAACTGTTGTGGTTGGTTTACAACATAAAGGTTTGTACGTGCAGCATCGCGATAAACGTTATATGCAACTACATCAGCAGAAGCAGTATTTTTTAAAGTACGGTCTGTACGTTCACCACCGTCAATTGCGACTGTAAAATCAACAGGATCTGTTCCATCACAAGTCACAGAAATATTGCCACCTGTTGCTGCTGAAGCAACTTCAGCAGTTAATACGTTGTTCCAAGTACCGGAAGTTTTACCAAAATCTAAAGTACCAAACTTGTTCATATTTCCTTCAGTTTGACTACCACCTACAGTACAGCCTGTTGAGATATTTAATTTAACGTCAACCTGTCCAGTAACAGCTGCTTGAGTATTTACCGCATAACCAGCAACTATTAATGCTGCAAGAAGTGATTTCTGAATGTTTTTCATATTCATAACCTACATATATAATGATTAGATTTGTAGAAAAAAATGAATCAAACTCGACAAATAAAATATGGCTAATCTGTTTTATATATAAAACAAATTACCTTTTACTATTGTGTGATTCTCTTCACAATTTAATAACAATTATTTAACTTGTATACACATATTACAAAAAGACTATGTTGTGTTATTTAAAATCAATTTTTTTAATCTTATAAAAACACCCGATTAAATACCCACCCCTACTTTATTAAAATGGCTAAAAACTAGAAAAAGAAATTATCTTTTTAACGATCATACTTTTTAAATAATTATTCAAATACAATTATTTATACACACAACAAAAACAAGTATTATTTGTATTTATTAAAATAGGTAACATGACCTATTTTAACCCTACCTAAAGAAATAAAAATAAGTCATTTGACCCATTTTTTAACCATTAATTAGGTCGAATGACCTAGATTAAAAAAATATAGGTCGTCCGACCTAATTTTAGTTTAATAGAATTTAAATATTTTATTTATATTTTTTTAATTTCATGGTTTAGAATGCCTTTTTTTAAATAGTACTTACAGGCTGGATAATGATCAAAATTGATACCTTTGATACTATGCAAATAAAGAAGTCCTTTACCACTCTAAAAGGGCAAGAAAGAATAAAGCAGATCTTAAGAAATGCTGAAATAGTTTTTCTTACTAAAGGTTATTCCGGATTTAGTATGAGAGGAGTTGCAACTCAATCAAATATTAGTTTAAGTACTTTGCAACATTATTTTCAAAATAAAGATATTTTATTAAAAGCTTTACTTAATAAATTAATTTGTGACTATATACAGCGTATTGAAATTTTAATCAATTTGAATGCAAATGAACCACCTTTAATTCGGTTTATGAATATTATCACTAATATAATTTATGAAATAGAGCAACCGATCATTACAAATGCATTTAAAGAGTTTTTCTCTATTTCAGATCATTTACCCTATGTATATGAAGCTTTGTCAATCATACAAAAGTATAATCTCGAACTTATCTATAAAATCATCCTCCCCATTCATAATAAAATATCTTCAGAAGAATACAAAGAAAGAGCCATTATTATAATCACTCAACTTAATGGATATTTAGTTCAACATTCGAACAAAAATACAGATGAAAATTATAAAGAATTTTTAAGAAGTATACTGTTAAAAAATATATTAAGATTAGTCAGTGAACCATAAATTTTAAAACATAGGAGCCAGTTCTCCTATGTTTTTAATATATGGTGGTGTTGTACTCAATTATTATATTACTGAGCGAAAGCTTTAATTTCACTTCGAATCAAAATATGTCGAGATGGAAAGTAAAAGCGATAAGCCAATTCGTAAGAGTCAAATAGAGCTAACTGAGATTGATGAGTTGCCCAATAATAAGCTGTCATTCCCTTTTCTTTCCTCACATTTAAATAGTAAGGAACAGCAAAGTTGTTCGAAACAATCATAAAACTCATAGTATTTGATCTAGCTATTTAGTGGTTTTGGACAAAGTCAGCTTTAATTGAATCTAGCGAACGTAATATGGGCGCCAACATAGACTCCGCAATTCGCATGGCTTCTGACTCAGACTTGTGTTGAATAGCTTGAACAAGTTCAGTATGTATTTGCTGGTTTGGGTCAGGTAAATTTTTATTAGTCACTAGCTCTAAGGTGTATTGATAGCTTGAGTTTAAGAAATACTCATAAGTTGCCTGTAAAGCTTTATTATGAGTCGCCTTGGCAATTGCCAAATGTAGTTTCTTATCACTTAACATGAAGTTAGCAACATCTTGTTGATTTGTTGCTGCTCTATCTTCTAAACACGCTATAACATCGCGCATATCTTCAGGCGTGCTATGTCTAGCGGCTAATTTAGCAATTTCGATTTCTAATAAACATCTTACTTCTACGTGTTCATATAAATCAGAATGATGAATTGAATTAATCACAATTGAAAAGTCATTTTTCGTGCGTACAAAAGTACCCAGTCCCTGTTTGACTTCTAAAACACCTAAATATTCTAAAATTTTAATTGCTTCACGAATGGTGTTTCGGCCCACACCCAAACCTTGAACAAGCTCAGGTTCAGTCGGAATTTTCTCATCTACTTTCCAAATGTCATTTTTAATATTCTGACGTATGACATGAATCACTTCATCGACCAGTGATCTTTTTTGAATTTGCTCAATCATTAAAATTGGTACTAGTAAGCTTAAACATACGGTGATACTATCATCCTATGTTTAATTGTTCAATTTCTCTTTCATGCATTTTTAAAGGTTGAGCTCATGGAATTAAGTCAAACAATTTCAAATCTTATTTTTGAAATTCAAAAGCTTACGCAAGCAGTCGAAAAAATTTCTAAAACCCAAGAAATTTCTGTAGATGTCTTAGATGAGGCAATCGCCTTTAGATGGGAAAGAGAAAATAATAAAGGTTCGCTCGTCGCGATCCGCAAACCTCAACTCATTTCTTTTAATCATCTTTGCAATATCGACAGCCAACTCACCAAAGTAAAACTAAATACTGAAGCCTTTGCAAAAGGCTTGTTGGCAAATAATGTACTCATGACAGGCTCACGTGGTACAGGCAAGTCGTCTATTGTAAAAGCCTGTTTAAATGAATATCACCACTTAGGTCTTCGGGTGATTGAACTTGAGAAAAAGTATTTAGAAGATTTGCCTAAAATTATTAACTTACTGCAAGACCGTACTGAGCGTTTTATCATTTTTTGTGATGACTTGGCCTTTGAAGCTGGTGACTCAAGTTACGCAACTTTAAAAACTGTATTAGATGGTTCACTAGCCTCTAGTTCAGACAATACACTCATTTATGCAACATCAAATCGAAAGCATATGGTGGCCGAATACAACAAAGATAATACCGAGTTAAATGTTGGGGAAAATGGCGAATTACGCCCTGGCGACAGCATTGAACAAAAGATTTCTTTAGCAGACAGATTTGGTTTACAAATTAATTTCTATGGCTTTAGCCAACAAGAGTATTTAAAAACTGTTCAATACTGGCTAAATGAATACAAATGGCAACAACGTGAAACTTGGGAAACGATCCAGTTAAAAGCTATTCAATATGCAACTCAGCAAGGCAACCGCTCAGGAAGAATTGCCAATCAATTTGCTAAAATGATTGTGGGCCAAGAAATGCTGAGCGCAGCAGATTTAACGGTTTAAGTTGTTGGCTATAACATGCTCCATAAAAAAAGCCCTTACGGGCTTTTTTTAATTAAGCAATAAATTTCAGCATGAGCTGAATGACAGTTGCATTAATCAAGTCAACAAAGAATGCACCACAAAGCGGAACAATTAAGAATGCTTTATGCGATGGACCATACATATTGGTAATCGCCTGCATATTTGCAACGGCGGTTGGTGTAGCCCCCATACCGAAACCACAGTGACCTGCTGCCAATACTGCCGCATCGTAATTTTTCCCCATTACACGGAAAGTCACAAATGCTGCATATAAAGCCATAGTCAGTGTTTGAGCACCTAAAATAACCACAAGTGGACCTGCTAAGTCAGCAAGTTGCCAAAGCTTTAATGAAAGCAATGCCATTGCTAAATAAAGAGATAAAGACGCATTACCAAAAACGTCAATCGCGCGGTCAAAGATATCAACCTTCAACACGCTTTCTAAAATATTTCTTAAGATTACACCGCCACCAAGCGCCCAAACGAAAGTTGGTAACTCAAACCAAGTTCCCTTACTGAAACCAGTCATAAATTCAGCAAATGCTAAACATGCTGCAAACATACCAAGCGTGGTAATTGCATTGTCGGCAGTAATTAAACGAACTTGATGCGGGTTTTCAAACGGTGCAAGATCATCTGAATTTTGTTCAACATGCGTGTCACGCTGCTGAATCTCAGCATTGGTTTTTGCTTGAGCAAGGCTATAACGATTAATGAGCAATTTGGCTAAAGGACCACCAATGACACCACCAATAATCAAGCCAAACGTAGCACTTGCCATACCTAACGCTAAAGCACCCTGAATACCATGCTGGCTTTCTAAAATTTCACCCCAAGCACCTGCCGTACCATGACCACCGGTTAAAGTAATTGAACCTGCAATCAAACCAATAAGTGGGTCTAGACCCAATAAGGTTGCAAGGCTCATACCGACAGCATTTTGAACAACAATAAATGAGGCTACACAAATTAAGAAGATGACTAAAGCAGTACCACCCTCTTTAAGCTTCATAAAATTGGCACTTAAACCAATTGAAGCAAAGAACACGAGCATAAAGCTGGTTTGTAATTCACTGCTAAAAACAATACTGTATCCCCAGAAAGTGTGGACAAGTAAAGAAACTACCGCAGCGACCAAACCACCTGCTACTGGTTCAGGGATATTATAACGTTTTAAAAAATCAATCCGATTGACAAGAAAGCGACCCAACAATAGAACGATGACCGCCGAAATTAGTGTATAAAAACCATTAAAAACAAATTCCATATATACTACTTTCTGATTACATTCCTAACGGATTGTAAAATAATTATATTTTATTTTTTAATATGTAAAAAAAACACAAATAAACTTTACAAAATTACCCTACCAATAAATTTTTACTATTCTTAAGAATAGCTTAATTTTTTAAATATTTTATACAAAATCATACCCTATAATTTAATTTATCAATTATTTCAAAATCTTATGTAAAGAAATTATTAATTTAGTATAACTTCACTTTGATCTCTTAAACAGAAAATCCTGTCTTTTAGGTCACTGAACTCATCTTTTATTCCCTTTAATATCCGCAAAAGACCAGCTCGTTATTTGCTCTGGGCAACATCTTTATAGGTTTTATATTCAATGAGTTTATTGCTTAAAGTTCGACAGAATGTTCCACAGGTACAGTCGATTAAAACATCTCTTAAAAAGCGTGCTGGTCAGAAAATACCTCACATGCTCTCCAATGCATCAGATCTGTTTTTTAGAGGGTCGGAAATTGCCCTGTCAGGAAAAACGCCTTTTGATGTAATTTATAAGCATGAAATTATAAGTTTACGACATTATAGAATTGAGACAGAGGCTTCTGCACACAAACACCGTGTGCCGTTAGTGATTGTTCCACCTTTAGCTGTGAACATGCTCATTTACGATTTGTTTCCTACCCGCAGCCTGATACGCTATTTTTTAGATCAAGGTTTCGAGGTTTATTTAATAGACTGGGGTGTACCTACTCGCAATCAAGCCAAATACAATTTTGGCACCTATGTAAAAGTCTTTATGCCTGAAATGTTAAAGCAAGTCCGTATACATAGTGGACAACAACAGCTTTCATTACATGGCTGGAGTTTAGGTGGCGCCCTTTCACTTTGCTATACCGCATTATTTAAAGATAAAGATATTAAGAATCTGATGATTCTTGCTTCTCCGATCGACACACATAAAGCAGGTTATATGGGTAAGCTCTATGGAAGTCTGACTAAACCTGCACAGTGGGTCCGTAAGCATACGCCTTTTCGTATTCGCCAACATGTACCAAGTGAAGTGTTTCATATTCATGGATGGCAAAACACACTCGGTTTTAAATTAACGGATCCCATTGGCAATTTAAAAACCTATTGGCAACTTCTTAAAAATCTGGATAACCGAGAATTTATTGTTGACCACGCTACCTCTAGTTCATTTATCGACAATATGCTGGCCTATCCGGGTGGCGTTATGCGCGACATTATTTTACGTTTCTGGATTGATAATGAACTCTCAACAGGTGTAATCAAATTTGGGGAACTTACAGCTTATTTAAAAGATATTGATTGTTCAGTGTTGGCTGTAGGTGGAGATACAGACATTATTGTGACCGCCGATGCTGTTAAGCCCCTTATGGATTTAATTAGTAGCCAAGATAAAACGTTCAAAACTGTACCCGGAGGCCATATGGGCGTAGTGTCCGGTAGCCAAGCTCCGACCTCTGTTTGGCCTGAAATGAGTAATTGGCTGGCTACACGTTCAGATTAATCAATTCAAACGTTAATGAAAAACCAGCCTATTAAACCTTAGGCTGGTTTTAATGCACACTAAATTTTTAAAGTTTTTGCACAAATCTTCTAGAACTAATTTTAGCTCTTTTATACTGTTTCAGGGGCTAAAATTAAAAGTTTATAGGTCAGTGCTTATGAGTAGTAACTGGGTGGATATTTCAAAAGATACCAATACGGGTATCGAAACAATCCGTGCTCATTTTACTGGCCATGCTTATGATCCCCATTGGCATTCAAGTTATTTAATTGGTGTAACTGAATCTGGCATTCAACAATTTCATTGCCGTAAAAAGCAAATCAATAGTCATGCTGGGCAAGTCTTTATGCTTGAGCCAGAAGAAATTCATGATGGACATGCGCCTGCATCTGATGGTTTTACCTACCAAATGCTTTATCTACATCCAGAATGGTTAAAGCAACGCCTTCAAGGTTTGTTTCACAACAGCCCCGATCATTACGAACTAGTGATTGATGCGCCATTAAAATCCGATGATCAACTTGCAATCATTACTTCACAAGCATTTCGAGACTTACACTATAAAGAAATGAATATTGTGAAAGACAATAGTCTAGATGTGCTTATTCAATATATTGCCCAAGGTAAATGGTTAAAAAAAGCTTCTCAATCTTCGTGTATTCATGTACCCCAAATCGCCCATAAAATCCGAGATATTCTGCATGATCATTTATTTGAAGATATTGGGTTAGAAGATATATCACGTATGGTGGGACTAGACCGTTACCATATTCACCGTATTTTTAAATCAACTTTTCATTTAGCTCCTCATCAATATCTTATTCAACTGAGACTTACACGAGCACGTGATTTACTCGCTAGAAGTATTTCTCCAGCACAAGTTGCTTCTGATTTATGTTTTTCAGACCAAAGTCATTTAAGTCGTTGGTTTAAACGCTGTTATGGACTAACACCAGCCGCTTACAGAAAAATCTGCACAAATCTTCAAGATTAAAAATCTTAATTATTTCATCTTGTCTCTCTCAATTAACTAAGGTAGACAAGATGGAAAACCTTACTGCATTTTCATTATTTGCAATTGTTGCCTCAATTACTCCAGGCCCGACCAACTTTATAATTTTAAGTTTAAGTAGTCATTATAAAATTTCTAAAACACTTCCCGTTATTTTAGGTTCTTGTATTGGAGCAGCCTTACTTGTATTAGTGGTTGGTATTGGCCTTGGCTCCACTATTCTTGCTTACCCTGCTATTCAAAAAATTATGACATGGAGTGGTTTAATCTGGCTTACCGTTCTAGCTTGGAAACTATATAACTACAATCCTGTTATCTCTTTACAAAAAAATGAACAATACCCTCCTATTGGTTTTAAAGCTGCTTTTTTAATGCAAGCGATTAATCCTAAAACATGGATGATGGCTTTTGCAGTTATTAGCGTCTATACAAAACAAGGACAAGATATCTTGGTGAACGTCTCAATTTTATCCTGCATTTTTTTACTTATAGCATTTCCTTGTCTCTACCTATGGGCCTTAGTAGGCAGACTAAGTACTCGACTTTTTTCAAAACCAAAACATATAAATATTTTTAATAAAATAATGGCTATTATATTACTAGCCTCGGTCTGGTGGCCCATGTTCTCTATATTTTGATCATCAAAATCTAATCAAAATAGATAAGGAAATCTATTTTTAACAAATATATTTTAAATGTATAACTTCAAATTATTACTTTTTATTATACAAATTATCAAAATTCATATTAATTAACTTTTTAATAATAATATTTTTAATTCATCAAATTTTATTTAAAAATAATGATTGAAAATCCGATGTTACTTTTTGTTATTTATGTAAAGCTCACCACAGCAATAATTTTAAATAATTATATGTAAAATATAAAGTTTCATTCATTCAACTTTGTAAAATTAGGTTATTTTTTATACAAATGTAGGCAATGTCTCACAATTATGTAAGCCAAAACTTACAACATAATTGATTGTTTTTCCTATAATTAATTTCAGTACATATAAGCACTCTTTACTATTAAATAGAAAGCTGAATATTAATAAAGAGATCTGGAGAAAATGATAAAGTCATCTTTATTAATATAAAAAGTCTCAATAATAGAAAAAGAATCTCAAAAAATGAATATGTACTATCTTTCCTCTGGAAACAGAGGAAAGATTACTTTTTAAATCTTCAGATAGGATATAAAGAATGTTTATTGCAAAAAATATATTTGTATATTTACTATCAATGTTAGCTTTATGCTTACTAATTATTCTTTTTAACTATCTAGGAATGAATCAGACACTAAATCTCATCATTTCTTCAGCGCTCTTTGGAATATTTATTACTTGGTACTACAAAGGAAGCGGACTGTGTATTGCCCTTTTTAGCTTTTTTTACTGGACAATGTTTGTGATTAGTCAAAGTTTAGAAGTGATATGGATGCTGTCGATTTCAGTAATTGTCTATTTAGTCATGACACAAATCGTACCTAAACTCAAACACATCCATATCGGTATCGCATCTAATAGCTAGAACGGGTTTACTCCCCGATTCACCATTCCAACTTTTTTAACCGTATTCATCTTAGTTTGCTCTGCAATTAAGAGTTCATTTAAGAAAAATTTGAGGTTTTGCTGGTTCAGCAAAAGCGGGTTAAAGGTATTTTCTCCCATGTTAAGAAAGAAAGTTTCAATATTTGTATTACGCTGCACGTATTTCATTGACCAACGCTGAAAAGAGTGTTCATCAATGGAGTATGTGCATAACCATTTAATATTATAATGCCTTTGATCTTTTTGAATTTTTTCAAATAATCTTTCAACGACCTCTTGTTCGCCTTCTAGACATTGAAAAAATGCATTATCGGCATAATAAAGCACCCCACAAATCCAGTTTAAATCGTTGAAATCACGAGCTTCTGTCAGAATATCACGTAAATCTTGTAGCAAATCTTCATTTTTTTCATTTCGTTGGCTGGCATAACACAGGCGAACGTTCATAAGACTTCCGTGAAATATAAAATTTCATTATTAATGGAATTTTCAACTTAACACACCTTTATTTAAAATACTTTATATTTCGTTATTATAAAAAATTTATAAGCTTGCTTATTTCAATAAAAAAGCCCGAATCTAGTTCGAGCTTTTTATTTAAAATGAAAAATTATTTAACACGTTCAATTTGTAATACTTCAATTTCAGTCGGTTTAACGCGGTGGGTATCAACCTCACCTACAATACGCATTTTATCTCCAACCTTTAACTGCCAACCATTTGCCAAATCATCATCGACATCAATCACGATTGAACCTGTTTTGTCTTTAAATTCATAATGGTCGCCAGCAATATGCTTAACGATAGTACCAGTTAAGGTTACCCCTGTTTCATCAGCTAAAGTTTTAGCTTTTGAAACAGTGACTACATTTTTTGCTGCTTGATTAAGTAAAGCGGGATCTGTTCTTGCAAATGCTGCACTACTAGTTAATAAAACAAGTCCAGTGAGTGTGGTGAATAATATTTTTTTCATGAATGTTCTCCTCGTTATTTTATCTATAGCTATCTAAACAATTTGTGAAAACCGTGAGTTTTAGCTTTTGTGATTTTTTGTGTCATCGTGTCAGATATACAGCACTATTGTTGAGAAGGTCTTTGCGTTGGCCTAGATGTTTGTATGGTCATAATGAAAAAAAACCACATCGGGTGATGTGGCAAAAAGGTATAGCTCAATGAACACTAAAACACTATGTATAACAGAGGATCTGAGTTTAGAATATATTTTAATTATTAAAATAATCTTAAGAAAATAAGCTTAAGAAAATAAGCTTAATTAAAGATTTTCTAAAAATTTTGATAAGCCTTCCGGCGCTCTTCCTTCGAGTCGACTACTGGTAGTTACCCGAACTAAATTGCTCCATGTAATATTACAGCACTGCCTTATCAGTTTTTGAATGAGTGAAACATCTTCATGGCAAGGAACAGGTTCAAAACCGCCTACTTGCATATAAGCAGCAGCACTAAAACTTAAATTTGCGCCATGAATATGGTGATGATCCATACAATCCTGATAATGCGATAAATATTTTTTTTGTTTCATAACCGATAAACGGCTAAGGTCATCTAAAGTCACAATACCGCAAATTGCATCTGTAGGTTGATGCAAAATCTGGCAGCGTAACCAGTCAGGGCTGACCACACTATCAGCATCGGTACAGGCCAGCCATGTTGCGCCATTTTGAATAAGTTGGCGGATACCTAAGTCCCGTGCCTTTCCGACACATGCATAATTACATTCAATCCAGCTTACTCCGTAGCGCTGTACAATTGAGCGCGACTGATCCGTACAACTATCAAGTACAACCATAACCTCGACTTGTTCATCCGGTACTTTTTCAATCGCCTCCTGAATTGATTGCAAACAGGCGGGCAAATGTTGCTCTTCATTATGCGCTGGAACTACAACACCTATTTTCATCGTAATTGTTCTCGCTGAGCTATTGATGAAGGATTAACCGTCCAAACATCGACCATAAAGTCCGGATCGTTCAGACTTAAATAGTGATGAAATGGAAAAGATTGTTGAAAGCTTTGATGGACTTTTTGGGCATTCAATTCAAAATCCTGAATATCATGTCGCCAATGGCAACACAAAATTTCCCCTTCCGGGTTTAAGGCCTGCTTTAACTGTTCAATAAACTCACCTAACTCATCGAATGTGAGGTAGTACGCCACTTCGCTAATTACAATCAGGTCAAATTTTTGTTCATAAAAATCTTCAGGTATTTTTCTATTTTCAACAGTCACATGTTCAAATGCTTCTAACCGTTGGGATGCGAGCTGAACGGCTTGCTTCGACACATCAATACATAACAGATGAGCAGCGCGCTGAGCCAGATAAACACTTAAATGCCCATTTGAACAGCCAATTTCTAAAACTCTTTCGTAGTGTGGTCGCGTTAATAATGCAAGGCAGATTTGTCTTTTACGGGCTTCATACCAGTGATAGTCATAGCCCCACGGGTCATTATTACTACGATACAACTCTTCAAAATACACACGAGAATGAATCACTCAGATATACCTCATAAGGCATTAAAAGACGGCTAATCGCACTTGAGGATAAAATGGCGGAATTTCCTGTGCTCTCATCGGCTTCAAGTTGTGTTTTAAATTGCATAACCGCCTGATGTTTTTTAATTAACTGGTTTTCAGTTAAGGCATAAGCTTTTGCTTTGGACCAGTTAATTCGTGTGTCAAAAGGCTCTGCCCAATGCCATGCCCAGATCAATACATGCAAACATAGTAAGTCCCGAGCTTCGGCAAAAGCTTGTACTGTTTTCCCGACAGCCTCATGATCTGGATGGCCATCAAATGCATAGCTACAAATTAAAATATCTTCGGGCTGAACTATTTGGCTAAGCGCCTGATTCAATTGATCCGTCTGTAAATGAATTTGACCATCCATTAGATTTAAACCAATCCGTTCAGAAAAAGCTGAAATACCTAAAGTGTTTAAAGCAGCCAGTGTTTCTTGCGGACGTAAATCGTTCAATTGGTCAGGAGTATATTTCACTGAATGGGGATGGCTTTGTGTTCCATTACTGACTGCCAAAATGACAATATGGCAGTTTTGCTCGACTAGCTGCTGCATTAAACCGCCACAACCCAGCACTTCATCATCAGGATGCGGAGCAACAATCACCACTCTTTTAGACTGAAACAACTTTAAATTCAGCCGATCTAAAGGATTCTTTTTAAATGCCTCAAGCCACATGAATTCGGGTGTGCCTTCACCTGAAATCATACGGTCCTCTACTAAGGGATGCTTCAAAGTTCCCATAAGCTTTTCTCCGGTAAACAGAGCTCAGCAATAGACTCATAATCAAAAGCCGCATGGCTCTGTCGGATAAATACTGGTAAATCAGCGATGAGCTGTGAAAATGTAGGCTCTTCACAATAAGGACGCGCGCCCAAAGCTTTACCGACGAGTTGAATAACACTCTGGCAGCATTGTTCTGTTTGAGCACGTAATATACGGATTTCACGCTCATGGCTGAGCGCAGGCTCATCATCAATGAGCTTAGCAATATATTGAAAATACTGTTTGGTTACAGAGAGCTGTTGAGCCAACTCCCCTAAATACATTTTTTTAAATGCGTTTGGGTTAAGGGTGCAACTTTTATGTAAGAAGCTAACCAAGCGTACCGCAGCACCATACCAACAAGCCGCGACACCAGCAGCACCATGCCAAAACCCCGGACGTTCCAAATAGCAATTTGGCAGTCCGATAGGAATAACAGGAGTATTGTCAAAATGCACTTGAGCTGTCTGGGTTCCCTGCATGCCGACTGCTTGCCAGTGGCTCAAGTCAACATGAACAGAGGGATGAGCCAAATCAACGATACAAAGTTGTGCTTGGCCTTCTTTGTCCTTATAACTCATTAGGACTTTTTGAATAAACTCTGCACCTGAGCACCAGGTTTTTATACCATTACAATGATTATTCTGGACCTGTATAGGTGCCGGCCCACCCTCTGCTGCCCATACCGCCCAAGTCTGATCATCGATTTCGTCTTGATAGCCCAATTCATTTAAAATACTTAAAGCATCATGATGTGACTCAAATAATTTAGCGAGACTTAAATCATACCCTGCAATTTGAGCAAACAATTGCCATCGCTGATAGGTATGACCTGAAGCTGGATAAGGCAAACTTTTAGATAAACTTACCAATTGGTAGAGTAAATCTTGGCGGAGCTGACTTTTGTTTTCGGCCTGAGCATGTTCAAATTCATTCAACATACTCAAGATTGTCATATTTATAGATATTTTAATATTCATTACAAATAATTATTCAAAAGTATTCACTTAAACATATCGAAATAATTCTGTTTAATTAAAGATATAAAATGTAATAAAAAGATATTTTCTATAACTTTATTCAAGGAATATTTCTTTTTATTTCATTGTTACCTAAATATATCGCTTAAGTGAAATTATAAAATAATCATGTAAGGTTTATTAAAAATTAAGGATTTCTGCCGTTTTATCCAGTAATTTAGTTTCTACCGTTTTTCTATTTCCAAAGAAGAGGTCAAAGATGAATACTTTAAATATTAATGATATTAAAAAACATGCAGACGTTATTGCTTCTTGTGGCACCAAAGTAGGAACTGTCGATCATCTTGAAGGTGAAAATCAGTTAAAACTCACCAAAGATGAAAATGATCAACATCATCTTATCCCTACTTCTTGGATTGGGGAGGTAAAAGAAGATCAAGTCATTTTAAATAAAAACTCAGAAGAAGTTAAAGAAAACTGGCAAGCGATTTAAACATCTTTGCTCAGTTAGCTTTTAACTCTTTATATTATTATAAAAATCCAACTACAATTAAAATAAAATAATTAGAATTAAAAAAAGTAAAAAGCTCCTTTTTATTAAGGAGCTTTTTATTTATATGGTTAAAAAAAAATTTAATATTTATAAATTACTCTGATTGATCGCAACCGAACGGGTTGCTTTACGCTTTCGGGTCACAAACAAACCGCAAACCACCACACCTAAGGTTACACCTAAAGATAGAGTCGTTTCATAACTATAGGCTGGTGAGAAGAACATATAAGCCAATACACTTAAAATAATGATAATCACAAACCAAGTCAGCCATGGGAATAACCACATTTTAAATGGAATTTCCGCTCCAGCCGCTTCTAGCTTATGTCTTAAACGTAGTTGCGAAAACGCAATAACCAAGTACACGAGTAAAGCAATTGACCCTGTGCTTGAGAGCAATAAGCCAAAGACTTTTCCAGGAAATACATAGTTAATGACACAGCATACTAAACCAATAAAAGTTGAGGAAAACACCGCAATTGCTGGTACACCGGCATAGTTCACTTTAGTGACTGCCTGTGGTGCTTCATTACGTGTTCCCAAACGAAATAACATACGAGAAGACGTATAAATTGCGGCATTCATACAGCTCGCCACGGCGATAAACACGACCGTATCAATAATAAGTTTAGTGCCCGGTACGTTTAAGCTCATTAAAACGTATTGGAATGTCCCGTACTTTTGTAAGTCCGGTGAACGCCAATCGACAAGTGAAACAGCAATAAACATTGAGACCACGAAGAAAAGAATAATACGGTACAACACTAAATTGGTGGCACGTCTAATTTTCTGTTTAGGGTTAGATGACTCTGCTGCGGCAATCGAAACAATTTCCACCCCAAAGAATGAAAATGCCGTAATTAAAATGGCAGATAAAATGCCTCCCATACCGTGCGGCATAAAACCAGCGTTGTTGTATAAATTGGCAACACCACTGACATTTTTTGCTAAAGGCCAAATACCTGAAATTGCCAAAATACCAATAATAATGAAACCAATAATAGCAACGACTTTGACCAAAGAAAACCAGAACTCAAACTCACCAAAACTTTTGGTACTAAAAAAGTTGGCTAAGCTTAAGAACACAATAAAGCAAAATGCATAGATAGAAACCGAAACGCTCGGAAACCACGAATGTAAAATTTCAGCACCTGCGATGGCTTCTACCGGAATCGCAAGTACCCAAAACCACCAATATAACCAACCAATGGTAAAGCCTGCCCACGGGCCAATGGCTTTACGGGCATAGGTAGAAAATGAACCAGTGTCCGGCTCTAAAACGGCCATTTCACCTAACATACGCATAACCAGAAATACCATAATGCTGGTAATCAGGTACGCAAGAATCACCGCTGGGCCTGCTTTGGCAATTGCAGAAGATGAACCGACAAATAAACCTGCACCAATAACACCGCCAATACTAATCATTGTGATATGGCGATTTGAAAGTCCTTCGCCTAATTTTTTTGTTCTATCATTATTCATATTTCATTCCTTAAAAATATATCCATAAAAACAATCTATTACATGTTCAAAATCCTATGTTATGAAAAAGGGAAAACCTAATGTTTTTCCCCTTGTTGCAATAATTAATTTAAAGTTGGCATTGAAAATTGTTTTGCTTCACGGACTTGAGTAGATGGCCAGCGCTGTGTAATGGTTTTACGGCGTGTGTAAAAACGGACACCATCTGGGCCATACGCATGTAAATCACCAAACAGTGAACGCTTCCAGCCACCAAAGCTATGATAAGCAACAGGTACTGGTAAAGGCACGTTAATCCCCACCATACCGACTTGAATGTGACTACTAAAATAGCGTGCTGCTTCACCGTCACGAGTATAGATACAAGTACCATTACCATATTCATGGTCATTAATGAGTTGCATCGCTTCTTGCATGGTATTTACACGCATAACTTGCAACACAGGACCAAAAATTTCTTGTTGGTAGCTGGTCATGTTTGGTGTGACTTGATCAATTAAAGTTGGTCCAACAAAGAAACCTTTTTCATAGCCTGCCGGTTTTGCATCGCGGCCATCGACCACAATTTTTGCGCCTTGCTGCTCTGCGCTTTGAATATAAGCCTGCACTTTGTCTTTATGCGCTTGGGTAATAAGTGGTCCAAAGTCGTTGCTTGCATCTGCATAGTTGCCGAACTTCAATTTTTTCATTTCTTGTGTCAGCTTATCAATCACAACATCGGCAACTTCATCACCAATGGCAACCGCAACCGAAAGTGCCATACAACGTTCGCCAGAAGAGCCAAAAGCTGCACCTAACAATGAAGTCACTACGTTATCAATATCGGCATCAGGCATAATGATCGCATGATTTTTTGCACCGCCTAATGCTTGGCAACGTTTACCTGTTGATGTTGCGGTACGGTAAATATATTCAGCAATTGGTGTTGAACCCACAAAGCTGACTGCCTGAATACGAGGATGATGCAATAAGGCATCTACCGCCTCTTTGTCACCATTCACCACGTTAAACACGCCGTCAGGTAAACCCGCTTGTTGTAATAGTTCTGCAAGGTATAAAACCACAGAAGGCGCTTTTTCAGAAGGTTTTAAAATAAAGCAGTTACCGCAGACTAATGCCATGGGGAACATCCATAAAGCGACCATGGCCGGGAAGTTAAATGGTGTAATTCCAGCAACAACACCTAGCGGTTGGAACTCACTCCATGAGTCGATATCTGGACCGACATTTTTTGAAAACTCCCCTTTTAAAAGCTCTGGTGCGCCGCAAGCATATTCAACATTTTCAATACCACGTTGCAATTCGCCTTGAGCATCATGAGAAATTTTACCGTGCTCTTGCCCAATCAAAGCGCAAATCTTTTCGGCATTTTGCTCTAATAATTGTTTGAACTTAAACATGACACGTGCACGTTTAATGACTGGTGTATCACGCCATGCAGGAAATGCTTGCTCGGCTGCCTGAACTGCTTCATTTACCGTTTGCGCATCTGCAATTTCGACTTCTTTACTAATTTCACCCGTCGCAGGATTGTAAACTGGCTGTTTTCTTGCCTTTTTAGATACAATTCTTCCTTGAATGAAATGCCCTAGCACTTTTTTGGCTTGTTCACTATGCGTACTATTTTCAGTTGAAACTTCGTCATAGCTAAAATCTTCTAGGCCATTTGTCATTGTTGTTACTCCTTACTACAATTAGTTTTCAAATCAAACTGCATTTTTCATTTAGATTTTGAAGATGGGTCTGTTGACATTACAGACCCCGATAAAATGCCTAATAAACTTTAATTCACTTGATAAAGTGCATCGCCCACAGCATTCATTAAGCGGTCAATATCTGCTTCTGTACTATTAAACATTGGACCGAACTGAAGCGTGTCGCCACCAAAGCGAACATAGAAACCTTCTTTCCAGAGTTTCATACCAAGCTCAAAGCCTCGGATGGTGGCATCACCATCACGCGGAGCTAACTGCAAAGCACCAATCAAGCCACAGTTGCGAATGTCTAAAATGTGCGGTGCGCCTTTTAAGCCATGCAGCACCTTTTCAAAACTTGGTGCTAACGCCGCAGATTGCGCTAATAAGTTTTTCTTTTCTAGAACTTCAAGCGCAGCTAAAGCCGCCGCGCAAGCAACCGGATGTGCCGAATAGGTGTAGCCGTGGGTAAATTCAATGGCATGCTCTGGTAAGTCTTGCTGCATAAAGGCAGAGTAAATTTCATGGCTTGCCACCACTCCACCTAAAGGAATAGCACCATTGGTCACCTGTTTCGCAAAATTCAAAATATCTGGCGTAACCCCAAAATATTCTGCCGCCGTCCACGTTCCTAAACGCCCAAAACCTGTAATCACCTCATCAAAAATTAACAAGATGTCATGCTGATCACAGATTTCTCTTAAACGTTGTAAATAGCCTGTTGGCGGCACAATACAACCCGCAGAACCGGAAATAGGCTCCACAATGACGGCTGCAATATTTGAAGCATCATGTAGCTCAATTAACTTAAGCATTTCATTAGCAAGTTCTACCCCGCCTGTTTCTGCACAGCCTTTGGTAAAAGTTAAATTCGGCTGCAAGGTATGCGGTAAATGGTCTACATCCATCAGTTGACCAAACATTTTACGGTTGCCGCCAATCCCACCTAAACTTGTCCCCGCAACGTTCACACCATGATAGCCACGGGCGCGACCAATCAATTTGGTTTTACTTGGTTTGCCTTTAATGCGCCAATAGGCACGTGCCATTTTTATAGACGTATCTGCCGACTCCGAACCTGAATTAGTAAAGAAAACGTGTTGTAGTTTTTCAGGCATATGCTGAACAATTTTATCTGCCAGCTTAAAAGACAATGGATGACCAAACTGGAACGCTGGTGAGTAGTCGAGCTGACCTAATTGAGCACTTACCGCTTGTTGAATTTCAGGCAAGGTATGACCTGCGCCACACGTCCATAAGCCTGAAAGTGAATCGAATATTTCACGGCCAGAATCATCAATCAGATAAGACCCTTTGGCACCCACAATCATACGTGGGTCTTTAGCAAAGTTTCGGTTTGCTGAAAAAGGCATCCAGTGTGCCTGATAATTTATATGCATATTATTATTGGTTTGAACCGCGTCCAAAGTATGTTCAGAGTCGCTGAATTTATCCGTATCAAACATAACCATTCCTGTTTATTTTCAAATTATAGTTTGAGTGTACATAGCGAGATAAGTTTGATAAATTCAAATTATCTTGAGTTTAGATTTAAAAAAACAAAACTAAATGAAACCTAAAAAATTAAATCAAGTCACTGATTTTGATATAAAACTTCTCAAAATTTTTAAAACGGTTTGCGACTGTCATAGCTTTACATCTGCCGAAAGTATTTTAGGTATTAGCCGCTCTGCAATTAGTTTGCATATGAGTGATTTAGAAAATCGTCTGGACATTCGGCTGTGCCAACGTGGCCGTGCCGGCTTTGCCCTGACCGATGAAGGACGGGAAATTTTAGAATATATCGAAGTGCTGACAGCAGCCATTGAAGACTTCCGTTCTAAAGTCAATCAAATGCATAACCGTCTTAAGGGTGAATTTAATATCGGCATTATTAACAACCTTGTGACTATGCCTAGAGGCTATATCACTAACACCTTGACACAACTTGCCGAGGAACATGCCGAGGTTATTATTAATATCAGTATGAGCACCCTTTCAGATATTGAATGCCGTGTACTTGATAACCGTTTGCACGCAGGCGTTATCCCCCTTGTTACGCCTTTGTCTGGTTTAGACTATTTCGATTTATATAGTGAGAGTTCATTTTTATATTGCGGCAAAAATCATCCTTTATTTAACCAATGTAGCAACATTCATTTAAATGAATTAAAAAAATGGCAAGCCATTCTTCCTAATTATGCGATTACCTCGGAAGCAGCCAAGTTGCATCAGCTTTTAGATTGTAAAGCGACGGCAAGTGACCGCGAAGGTATTGCCTTTCTCATTTTAACCGGAAAATTTTTAGGTTTTTTACCCGACCACTATGCAAAAAAATGGGTTGAAGACGGTGTTATGCAACCTGTTTTAAAAGATAAAATGCACTACAGCACTCCTATATGCTTAATTACTCATAAGGGTAAAAATCACAATAATATTTTAAAAACCTTTATGGAAATGCTTGAGAAGCGAATAGATAACAATTAAAGGTAGGTACTGATATTGAAATAAAAAGCTCCACAAAAGGAGCTTTTTTAGAATCTTGGCAGAGGATCAAGGACTCGAACCTTGACGAACGGTTTTGGAGACCGTCATGCTACCATTACACCAATCCTCTTCCGAGATCTAGATGTCTTAACATCTATATCAAACTTTAAGACTTAACTTAAAGTGGTGGGGGCGAAGAGACTCGAACTCTTACACCTTGCGGCGCTGGAACCTAAATCCAGTGCGTCTACCAATTTCGCCACGCCCCCATCTGGGACATTTATTTAAAATAAATGTGGCAGAGGATCAAGGACTCGAACCTTGACGAACGGTTTTGGAGACCGTCATGCTACCATTACACCAATCCTCTTCC
>ENA-OWOG01000233-OWOG01000233.1-gut-metagenome-genome-assembly--contig:-NODE-233-length-27013-cov-38.119468_pt1 | contig 27013 bp, 24 predicted proteins | sample MGYA00248249_ERZ651793 | MGnify/ENA primary metagenome ERZ651793 (study PRJEB26908, sample SAMEA4031700) | gut metagenome | biome: gut; feature: normal infant; material: stool | place: China | collected... | reverse complement strand
AGTGTTTTAGCGATTGCACAGTGGACGAAAAAGGTCGGGCGAGAGAAGCATCGAATGGAGGCTTTTATTCGGTTTAAGAAAACTAAAGATGAGCTTTTTTTAAGTCTGGTTCGTCCTGATTTTAATGTTTTACCACTCATTCAGCCACATTTTAAACGGCGTTATCAAGATCAGCGTTGGCTGATTTATGATGAGCAACGTAAGTTTGGGCTGTATTATGATTTATGGGAAATACATGAAGTTTCACTCGAAGCCTCAGACGTTGACCGTAATTTAAAAAATGGAATGAGCCAAAGTTTTCAGCTTGAGCTAGATGAGCAGGAAGTTTTATATGATCAGCTTTGGAAGGATTATTTTAAAAGCGTTAATATTACGGAACGCCAAAATATTAAGCTTCATGTGCAATATTTGCCAAAAAGATACTGGCGCTATTTAAATGAAAAATTAATTGAATATTAAAACATTAAAATAGTAACAGCACGTTCAACAGGTTTTCTGATAATTGAAAGATATAATTTAAATGCACTTTATGCGGCTTTGGGCGTATACTTTTGCCCGTTATAAATAACGGCATATCCCCTAAGGTGTACTGTGAGTGTTATACAGCCAGAATGGTTACAAATTTTAAAACCGAATTTTAAGGTTTTACCACTAAAAGAACGGTTGCTTTGTGGCGTTGGAGCGCTATGTGGTTTAGCAATTTCCTCGTTAATTAGCTGGTATGTTTTAGGCGGAATTAATGCTTGGTACATTGCACCAATGGGGGCCTCATCTGTTCTCTTATTTGCTGTACCTACCAGTCCATTGGCTCAGCCTTGGAATGTTATTGTCGGTAATACATTAGCCGGAATTATTGGGGTTGCCTGTGCACAGTGGATTCCGGATTTAACCACGGCTTTTAGCGTGGCTGTGGGTTTTGCCATATTTTTAATGATGACCACCGACTCGTTGCATCCGCCTAGTGGAGCAGTTGCGATTACGGCTGTGTTGGGCGGCGCTGCCATTCATAAATTAGGCTTTTATTTCGTTTTTTATCCGGTTCTGCTCAACTCATTACTTCTACTCGGTTTTGCTGTATTTTTTAATCGATTGATTGGGCGACATTATCCGGTTACTGCACATTTAAATGAGCGTAGTAAAGATCCAACTCCCACTCAAAAAGTATCAATTCAGCCAAAAGATATTGAGTATGCGTTAGAACATCATACTGAACTGTTAGATATCAGCCAGTACGACTTAGAAAAAATCATTTTAGAAGCGCAAGAACATGCCAATGAACGTATGGTGAACCAATATACCTGTCAGGATATTATGAGCCGTGATGTGATTAAATTGCATGAAAATGATGATATTCATCAGGCATTAGATAAATTTAAACAAGAAAATCTCATGAGTTTGCCTGTAGTTAATGCAGACAACCATTTAGTGGGTACTTTGGCGTTATATGAAGTTGTGGAATGGTTTAAAGGGGCAACAGACCCAAGAAACTCATGGCAGCATTACGTAAGACAAATTATGAGTCGTCGAGTAGTTACTGTACTGCCAACTCAGCCGATTCAAGACCTTGTACCTTACTTTGTTGAGAAGTCTTTTAACTATATTCCAGTGGTTGAGGAACGAAAACTGATTGGAATCATTAGCCGTGCAGATATGATTGCGGCTTTACAACAGCAGTTAAATCGTAAATTGTAATTTTAAACATAAAAAAAGCTACGGTTGATTAGGGGATGCAACCGTAGCGACCAAAATAAACTAAGTTATTTAATGTATTTGTTCTTCTCGTACAGTGCGAACAGGTTGTTGATAACCTTGCACTTGTTCTGGCTGTTTTTTAGGAATTACCAACCATAAAACTAAGTACACTAAAATCCCTGGAAAAGCCGCGCTCATTATCGAAACTAACACGAAAATAATGCGTAATAAATTTGCATTCCAACCAAATCGTTCAGCAATACCGCCCATTACACCGGCGATCATGCTTTGTCGGTTCGAGCGATATAAACCAGAATTGGCCATCTAAGTCTCCTCAAATATATAAGTTACAAGGAATCATTTATTCACTTGGTTAATAAGAATATGGAGCCAATCCGAATGAATTAAAGGTTCACGAAACTAAAAATGGTTAAAATATGTAAATGGTTTAAATCAATGAAAGCAACATCTACTAAAATGCACTGTTTCGGGGCTGAAAGTGTTTGTAGCAGCGATGATATCGTTCCTGAACAATAAGGTTGAACTGTAGCATTGCTGTTGTATGTGAATGATGTATATGTCTTTGAAGTGGTCTGGTCTTTTAATAAAACATTTGGGTGTGGCAGCCATCTTGTGTATGGGGTTAAGTGCCTGCGATGTAAATCATGCCGACTCTAAAGATCACTCCGCGGTAGCAACGACTTCTAGACATGAAGATAGTTTGATTAAAAGCACCACGAAGGTTAAAACTTTAGATGATGCAGCAGGGCGAACTTTCTTGCCTGAGGGCGTTCCAGATCAAACCTCAAAACTATCCGAAGCAGACCAACAATATGCAGGCCGTTATCACACTCGTATTTCATGTGAAGATAATTTTGCCGATTGTGAAACAGGCGAGGCAGAATATATTTTAAATTTATTACCTGATGGAACTGCATATTGGAATGTTGTTCATTTTGGTCGTGTTGGTAGTAAAGATGGCTCAAAAAGTGCGGTCATCAATCAATTATGTCCTTCCTTGAAATGGAAGGTCGAACCTGCCGCTCATGAGTTAACGATTCAATGTCCTTTATCAGATGTTAACTTCTATTTTGATATTGATGCAAAACAAAGATTAGTCGTAAATTTAGAAAAATTATTTTATAGCGATTTTGGTAAAAACCGTGAGTTTTTGGAACAAAATTATTTTGTTCCTACAAAAGCTTATGTACTTGATAAAGAGTAAAGCCAATTTTAGCAAAATAAAAAAGAGCGCAATATCAATTGCGCTCTTTTGATTTTACAGTCTATACATCATTAGTAGTCGAAACTAAAGTGTTCCGCTGGTAATGAAGTCAGTGTACGAGAAGTCGTTACCATTGATTCTGCATGACCTTGAGCACGTGGTAATAAACGGTCAAAGTAGAAATCTGCAACTTTAATTTTTGCTTTATAGAACTCAGGAGTTTCTTGGCCATTACCTGCTTCTAATTTTTCAGAAGCGACAACTGCTTGTTGTGCCCAGAAATAAGCCATCATCACATAGCCTGAGAACATCAAGAAATCTACAGAAGCAGAAGATACGATGTCACGGTCTTTACGTGCAGCAAGCATGATACGAACAGTTAAAGTGTTCCACTGAGCACAAAGCTTTGTTAAGTCCCAAGCAAAACGACGTAAGTATTTATTACGAGCATGTGCAGCACAGAACTTTAAGATTTCAGCAGTGTATTCACGAACTACTTTACCTTTTGAGCTTAACAACACTTTACGACCAATCAAATCAAGTGCTTGAACACCAGTTGTTCCTTCATACAGAGTAGAGATACGGGCATCACGTACGATTTGCTCCATACCCCATTCTTTGATGTAACCATGACCGCCGTACACTTGCATACCGTGGTTAGCAGCTTCTAGGCCAAGCTCGGTCAAGAAACCCTTTAAGATTGGTGTATAGAAACCAAGTTTATCGTCATAATCTTCAAATGCAGCTTGGTCACCGCGTGTCAAAGCATCTGTCATTTTGTCAGCAAGCTGTGCTGCGTAGTAGATCATTGAACGACCACCTTCAGCGATTGCTTTTTGAGTTAACAACATGCGGCGTACGTCAGCATGGTGAATGATCGCATCAGCAACTTTATCTGGATCTTTTTTACCTGAAAGGGCACGCATAGACATACGTTCTTTGGCATATGGTAGAGCGCCTTGGAAAGATAACTCTGCATGGGCAATACCTTGAACCGCAGTACCAATACGCGCTGTGTTCATAAAGGTAAACATGGCATGTAAGCCTTTGTTTACTTCACCAATGAGGTAACCTGTTGCATTATCAAAGTTCAATACAGCAGTTGCAGAAGCGCGGATACCCATTTTGTGTTCGATTGAACCACAGCTTACAGTATTACGTTCACCTACGCCGCCATCCGCAGTTGGGATAAATTTAGGAACGATAAATAATGAAATACCACGAGTACCTGCTGGTGCATCTGGAAGACGTGCAAGCACAATATGAATAATATTTTCTGTTAAATCATGCTCACCGGCAGAAATAAAGATTTTTGTACCAGAAATCTTATAAGTGCCGTCAGCTTGTGGTTCAGCTTTGGTTTTTACCTGACCTAAGTCTGTACCACATTGAGGTTCGGTTAAGCACATTGTGCCGCTCCATGTACCTTCAACAAGTTTTGGCATATACGTTTGTTTTTGCTCATCTGTACCGAATTGCAAAATAGTATTCATACAGCCTGAGCTTAAACCTGGATACATGGTAAATGACCAGTTCGCAGTACCCATCATCTCTGATTTAATCAGATTTAAAGACATTGGTAGGCCTTGACCACCAAATTCTTCAGGATAAGAAAGGCCTTGCCAGCCACCCATTACAAACTGGTCATAAGCTTCTTTAAAACCTTTTGGTGTTTTAACTTCGCCGTTGTCAAAATGGCAACCTTCTTCATCGCCAGATTGGTTAAGTGGAGACAGTACATTTTCACAATAATCTGCTGCACCTTCAAGAATCATATCTACTGTATCAGGATCTGCACTTTCACCATTTGATAAAGTTTTGTAGTGAGCAGGATAGTCTAGTACTTCATTCATTAAGAAGCGGATATCGTGTAGCGGAGCTTTATATGCTGGCATGGCTTTAATCCTAATTTTGAATCATTGTGGGATTATCTGAATCGATGATTTGATTATTCACTCGCATGATAAAAATACAATGTTAATCGCACCCGAAAGGAATGTCAGAAAAGCGAATTTTGTCGAAAATAAATACACCTGAAATTATAATTTCTGCTAAAGTCGGGACTTATACTTTTATGTGAAAAAACAACTAATTTTTTATTTTTAGCAAGTTTTGTTAAAAAGATAAAGCGATAAGGTTTTAAAAAAGGTTATGCATTTAAAATATCTCAGTTTATGTTTATTTAGTTTGGGCTTGACGGCATGTGCACAACACGGTGTGCGTCCACAGGTGGCATCTGCGAGTTTAGAGCAAAAAGCCATTCAAAGTGTTAATGCGATGTATGAATACCCAAGTTATGATTATCGCGGAAACTTTAAAATTACCGTTGATCCTTCACAAATAAAGCAAAATGTAAAAGCTGAGAATACTGCTAAGCTAGATGCTGAATTACAAAAGAAAGTTGATCAATATTTACGTGAGCAAAAAGTTGCCTTAAGTAAAGCACAGAAACAAACCTTATATGCGGCGATTGCAAATGAACAAGGTGATTTGGGACTGACTTCCTCAGCACGTTCTGAAAAAATTAATACCGTATTATTTAATTTGTTAAATGACCTACAGTTTAGTTATGACGGCTCGATACATTATCGTCAAAAAATGGGTTCATTTAATTTAACTGCTAGATATGAAAAACCGACACTTTTAGTTCAGGCAAAATTGCCAATGGTGCTTGATCTTGAGAATTATAAGTTTTACATAAATTATTTTGGTTTGATGCCATATTTGGTCAATAAAGATAACCAAAATAATTTAGCTTATGTTGATTTCTCAAAATATAAAGCCTTCTTTAAAAATGTCGATAAGAAGAAATTTATTGAATACCTTAAAGCTTCAAGTGCTGTTTCATACCGATTAGCTGAACCGCAAAACCTACAACGTGTATCGTTGACTGAGGCTGATCGTAAAGCAGGGGCGGTTGAAAGAATTCGTTTAAAGACGACGGTTGAGCAACTACTTTTAGAAGTAGATTTGTTTGGGCAAGTTAATGAAAAATATCTTCAAAAAAGTGTTTTAGGTCTTGATGAGGAAAAACTTGCTGAAACGCTTGCCGCAGAGATTGCTGCTTCTGATGCGAAAAAAGGTACTGCAGGTAAAGAAGAACAAAAGATTTCTTCTGATGACGCCGCTGCTGTTAGCCAACAGTTGTACTCCCTTGTTAATGCTCATTTAGGCAATACCTCTACTTCTGAAGATGAGGAAGTAGAGTCTGCTTCTAGTGAAGAGGCGAGTGATGTAGCTGTAGCAGAGACTGAACAAACTTCAGAAAATGAAGAAGTAGTTGCACTGACAGAAGATCAATGTATTGAATTAAAATCACTTAAAAACCCGGTCGCTTTAGGGGATATTAATTATTGCCAAATCTACGGTATTGATGTCCTAGATCAGAGCGATACAAGTATTCAAAAAGCGCAAATTAAGTCTCGTCAGGACGCTTTAAAGCAAACTTTTGAAGCTTATAACCAAAACCAGTTTATTAATGATGAAGCATTCAAAGTTCTTTGGTTAAAACATAAGGATGAAATTGAACAAGCTTTACCGAAGCAAAGAAACCCAATCACAATTGATGTGGCTTTAGATGACAAAGGCCGTGCAGTCAATATGGATTACGATGTTGATTATACGCCAGCTGAGTTTAAGCACCGCTTCAATATTAAAGCAGATATGCAAATTCTGAATTATGGGAAAGCGACTTCAATTGATCAGCAGCAGCTTAAACAAGCTAAATCTGTAGCTGAAGCAAGTAAAGGTTCTATGCTGGAAAACTTTATTAAAGGTTTTAGTGAAAAGCTTGGGCAAAGTGATGTTTCAGAGCACCCTGTGGGCACACATAGTGATGTACAAGATTTAGATGCAAATCTGGCTGTACTTGCAGATAAAACCTATGATGCAACGCATGCTTATGACAAAACTTATAAAGCAGTATTTATTGCCAAATTGACTGCCGAAAAACCGTCATATATTAAGTATTATTCAGTTCAACAGCTACAAGAAATTGCTGAGGTTTATGCTTACTGGTTCTCTGATGAAGATACATATAATCCTCAAGGAAAAGCCTTAGAGCGTATTACCGCTTTACAGAAAAAACATCATCTTGAACAAGATGATCAGTTTGACCACGAGTTAGGACGTGCTGTAGATCATATTGTATTAACGACTATACAAGGTAAAACAGGGCGTGAAGCTTGGCAGAAGCTACAGAAGCAATATAAACAGCCAGCCCAACTTTTCTCAAAACAGTATCAGTTAGAGTTTGAAAAACAAAATGGTGTTTCTGCTGAAGAAAAGCATCTGTTATCAGAAACGGCTGATATTTTAGGGAATGTTTATGTGGCTGCTCGTAAAAAACAGCTTTCGGAAAAAACAATTCAAAACGTAAAACCTGAACATAATGAATTTATCGATTATGAAATTTTCCGAGAAGTTTATAAGCAAATGGTTACCGCTAAAAAATAATGAGTAAGATAAAAAAGAACCTACATATGTAGGTTCTTTTTTGGTTTATAGAAAATCTTTTAATTGTGGTCGTACGCCATTCCAGATATAGAAGGCTTCAATAGCTTGGCCTACTAACATGCCGAAACCTTCTGCGTAAGGCACATTACGCTGTTTCGCTTGATCAAGGAAGCTAGAAGGTTTGCCATAAGCCATTTCATAGGCATATTTGAATTGTAATTTTTCAGGTAGTTGTAAAGCATCGCCTGAAAGACTTGCCGAAGTTGCATTAATCACAATATCAAAATCTCCTTCTAAATCATTTAGGGAAATTGCTTGTAATTGGGCTTGTGGAACTGCTGTTTTTAAGTCATCTACAAGTTGTTCTGCACGAGCTAAAGTTCGGTTTGCAATGACGATTTTTTGGGCACCAGCCTGTACAAGAGGATAAATAACACCACGCGTTGCGCCGCCAGCTCCTAAAATTAAAATAGTTGTATTTTCAAGATTCCATTCTAAAGCTTGAATTGCGGCAACTAAGCCTTGGCCGTCTGTATTGTCACCATGCAATTTGCCATTTTCCATCCATAACGTATTTACAGCTTTAGCAATTTGAGCACGCTCGGTTAACACATCACATAAAGCAAAAGCTTGCTCTTTAAAAGGAACAGTAACGTTCATACCACTGCCGCCTTCTGCAAAAAAACTTCGCATGCTCGATTCAAAACCGTCAAGAGGAGCAAGTCGTTTTTGATAGTTTAGATCAACACCTGTTTTTTCAGCGAAAGCATGATGCAATTCAGGAGAGCGTGATTGTTCGATCGGATTGCCAATTACTGCAAACTGTTTGGTCATTCTTATATCCAAAATTTTAAAATGGCATGAAGCAGATAGAGCCTGCACTGAATATTCAGCAGGCCTCACTATAAGTCAAAATAGCACAAGAAAAAATATTTGAATGAAGGCAAATGGAAATCAAAAAAGGAGATTCTTTAGGGTGGAAGCCAAAGAATCCCCAAAACAAAAAATTAGGCGACTTTTTCTTCTAAACCTAACCAATCGCGAGGTTTTAAATAGTAGTCAGTTAGACGCTTCTCTGGAGAGTCTTCACCCCATTCAGGGCGATAAGACCATGCAGCTAGATTAGGTAAGCTAACTAAAATCGACTCAATACGGCCACCTGTTTGTAATCCAAACAACGTACCGCGGTCATACACCAAGTTATATTCGACATATCTGCCACGGCGATAAAGCTGAAATTCGCGTTGAGCTTCGGTATAAGGCTGTTCGCGGTGTTTTTCGAAAATTGGCAAGATCGCATTTAAATAGCCATTACCTACGGCTTGAATATATTTAAAGCAGGTTTCGAAATCCCAGCAATTTAAATCATCAAAGAATAAACCGCCCACACCACGTTGTTCATCGCGATGCTTTAAATAGAAATAGTCATCGCACCATTTTTTATGTTCAGCATAAACATTGTCACCAAAAGGCTTACAGAGGTCATAAGCGGCTTGGTGCCAATTTAAAACATCTTGCTCATCTGGATAAAATGGCGTTAAGTCAAAACCACCACCAAACCACCAAATCGGATCTTGACCTTCACGCTCTGCAACGAATAAGCGGACATTCGCATGCGAGGTTGGAATATTCGGGTTTTTAGGGTGAATGACTAAAGACACACCTAGCGCTTGAGCTTTTGCCCCTGCAATTTGAGGGTGACGTTCTGTTGCAGAAGCAGGCAGTTTACTAATGTTTATATGTGAAAACATCACGCCGCCTTTTTCAATCACTGTACCATTTTGCAGTACACGTGAACGGCCGCCACCGCCTTCAGGGCGCTCCCAATCATCAATGATAAATTCTGCTGTCCCATCACCAGCTTTTTCTTGTTGTTCTAAACCGGCACAAATACGGGCTTGTAAATCGAGGAGAAATTCGCGGACACGTTGAATATCTGTTGAAGTCGGATGTTGCATAATGACCCTCAAAGATGATCGAAATAGATTAGATACATCAAAACATAAATCCATAAAAAAAGTAAGGGATTTTTTCTAATTCCTAAAAAAATCCCTTAAATATAGTTTTTAAATTTTGGACTCGAAATCAAAAATCATCTTTTTGGTAAAGGTGATCCATTCTTTCACGTTTGGTTTTTAAATATTGTTCATTAAAAGGGTTACGGCCGACAGTTAAAGGTACGCGATCTACCACATTAATACCTTGATCTTTGAGTGCCTGAATTTTTAAAGGATTATTGGTAATTAATTTAACTTCTTTCACTTTTAAGTGGTCGAGCATAATACTGCACATATCGTAACGACGTGCATCGGCGGGTAAATTCAGTAGTAAATTGGCATCTACTGTATCGTGCCCCTGATCTTGCAGGGCATAAGCACGAATTTTATTGGTTAAACCAATACCGCGTCCTTCTTGGCGTAAGTATAAAATTACACCTTGTCCTGCTTCATTGATGAGTTTCTGAGTGGCTTGTAGTTGTGGGCCACAGTCACATTTCAATGATGCAAACGCATCACCCGTTAAGCATTCAGAATGTACGCGGACCAAAACAGGACCCGTTGGCGGATTTTCTAACCCTTTGGAAAGTGCCACATGTTCTTCACCTGTTACGGGATCTTGAAACACAGAAATATTGAATTCACCAAAAGCGGTCGGGAGTTTTGATGTTGCAATGAACTCTATAGGCACAGATTAACTCATCTTTTAACCGAAAACGGTTTAAAGTATAGCGTAATGCTGGGAGATTGGTCGAATTGTCATAATCATTTTGCACACTAAGGTTTTCTTTTTTGTATAAAGAAGACGATAATAGTTGATAAATAGTCAGATTATTCAGGATAATCTGCCAACCATACCCATACTGTATGAGAGACTGCTTTGCATGATCTCGTTCGCAAATGTGGCTGATTGAAGGTGACTTCATTCGATTGTATGATCGACCCATTTTGACCCAGCTTAGGATTTGCCAGGCTTATAAAGGCTTTGCCACATATGTTGTATACCGAAATTCCAACTCAACGCCCTGTTACGCCATTGTTAGATGCGATTGATCATCCTCAACAATTACGTCAGCTCGAGCATAGCCAATTACTACAAGTGGCTGATGAGTTGCGTCAATATATTTTATATGCAGCAGGCCAGAGTGGTGGCCATTTCGGTGCTAACCTCGGCGTGGTTGAGCTGACGGTAGCGCTGCATTATTGCTTTAATACACCAAATGACCGTTTAGTTTGGGATGTGGGACACCAAGCATACCCACATAAAATCCTGACTGGTCGCCGTGAACAAATTACGACCATTCGTGCTAAAAATGGATTGGCTGCTTTCCCAGCCAGAGAAGAGTCTGTTTTTGATACCTTTGGGGTAGGGCATTCTTCAACTGCTATTTCAGCTGGTTTGGGTATGTCTTTGGCACGTCGCTATCAGAAAGACCCATGTGAAGTCGTTTGTATTGTGGGTGATGGTGCAATGACTGCGGGCATGGCATTTGAAGCAATGAATGATGCTGTTGCTCATGATGCAGATTTAATTGTTGTACTCAATGACAACGATATGTCGATTTCTTGCAGTACAGGTGGCTTTGCCAAACATTTAGCTGCGATTTGGGAAAAAGGTCATTTAGTTAATGTCAATGAACATGGTGAAGCTTATATCCAGCCACACCCAAAATGGACATATAACTCTCGATTACACCAATCGGCAACCGACGCGGCAGATAATTTATTTAAAGCAATTGGTTTTGATTATTTCGGGCCTTTTGATGGACACGATGTCACTCAGTTAGTTCAGGTGTTCAATGCGCTCAAAAAACGCAAAGGTCCACGTTTAGTTCACGTTTATACCAAGAAAGGTAAAGGCTTTGCTCCTGCTGAAGCAGACCCGATTACTTACCATGCGATTGGCAAAATTAATGCTGCTTCGGGCGGGAAAACACCACCAAAATACTCTGATGTGTTTGGTGAGTGGTTATGTGATGAAGCTGCACAAGATGAGCGTTTGCTTGCGATCACGCCCGCAATGTGTGAAGGCTCGGGCATGGTCAAATTTGCGAAGCAATTTCCGCAGCGTTTCTTCGATGTCGCGATTGCAGAGCAGCATGCTGTAACACTTGCAGCAGGAATGGCATGCGAAGGACTAAAACCTGTTGTCGCCATTTATTCAACATTCCTGCAGCGTGGTTACGATCAGCTTATTCATGATGTCGCATTGCAAAATCTTGACGTGACTTTTGGTATTGACCGTGCAGGCTTGGTTGGTGAAGATGGTCCAACGCATGCAGGTGCATATGACTATGCTTATATGCGTACTGTGCCTAATATGGTGATCATGGCACCGAAAGATGAAAATGAATGCCGTCAAATGCTTCATACGGCTTATGTCTATAATGGCCCGGCTGCGGTACGCTATCCGCGTGGTGCAGGTGTGGGCGTCGAAATCCAAAAAGAGATGACTGTTCTTGAATTGGGTAAAGCTGAAATTGTTGCAGAAATTAAAGCAAACAGTGATGAGCAGATTACGGTTTTAGCATTTGGTAGTCGTGTCATGGTTGCTCTGGAAGCAGCTGAGCAATTTGCGCAAAAACATGAAGTCAGTGTGTGTGTTGTAAATATGCGCTTCGTAAAACCGCTTGATGAACAATTGATTCGAGACTTGGCTGAGCATACTCATTTATTCGTGACAGTTGAAGAACACGCGATTATGGGTGGTGCGGGTAGTGCAGTGAATGAGTTTATGGCTCAAGAACAAATTGTTAAACCTATCATTAATTTAGGTCTACCAGACTCGTTCTTGCATCAGGCGACACATAATCAAATGCTACAAGATTGTGGTTTAGATGCTAAGGGTATTTTGAACTCGATTGAGCGAGCATGGCTTAAGGTAAATCAGGTGGTTTAATACCTCAATAAAATTTTTCGAAACATTTTTTCCCAAAAAGCGTATTCATTTGCTAAAATGGATACGCTTTTATGCATTATTCTTTGTCAAAATCTTCAAATTTGTATTGTAGTGGGTGTTCAATGGAACCTATGGTGGTGATGGCTGCGCGTGCGGCTCAAACAGTTGGTCAAGAGCTTTTAAAAGCGCATCAAAATCGTCATAAGCTCGATTTGCAAGTTGAAGAGAAAGGCATTGATGGTCCTGTAACACGTGTAGATCGTTATTTAGAACAATTGACGATTGATACATTACGTAAAAGTTATAAAAACCATAGCTTCTTAGGTGAAGAGTTCGGTTTGCAAGAGGGCAAAGGCCACGATGCAGACTGGTGCTGGGTGATCGACCCTCTTGATGGCACGCAAAACTTTATTAATGGTTTCCCTCATTTCTGTATTTCTATTGCTGTTCAGCACAAAGGTGTTACTCAGCACGGCGTAATTTACGATCCAGTACGTGACGAATTGTTTTCTGCAAGTCGTGGCCGTGGTGCAGTGATGAACCAGCGTCGTATTCGCGTAAATGTAAAAGACAGCCTAGAAAATACATTCTTGGCAGTAGGTCACCCTTACCGTGCTAAACGTGCTGGTGAAATTGTGTCTTATGCAGAACAACATTTCGCATCACTCTTGGCGGTAACACAAGCGGGTGCTCAAATCCGTCGTGGTGGTTCAGCTGCTCTCGACTTAGCTTATGTTGCTGCTGGTCGTTTTGATGGTTTCTTTGAACTTGGCTTAAAACCATGGGATATCGCTGCTGGTGAGCTTATTATCAAGGAAGCTGGTGGTGTTGTGGTTGACGCACGTGGTGGTAATGATTCACTTGAAAATGGTCAAGTGATTGCATGCTCACTGAAAATGTTAAAGCCATTAATGCAAACTGTAGTTCCTGCTTGGGACAAAGCTGCAAAATAATTTAAAAAATTATTTCTGAGTAAGACCCTCTTTTTATAGAGGGTTTTACTTTTTAATGGTCGGTAAAATACAAATAACAGTAGAAATACCGAGAAAGTTGATTAAAACACATGACTTTTAAATTCTTTCTGCTATAATCCGCCCACGCACTTAAATTTCCGTTCATTACCTGAACATTCTGTTCTATTCATTGTAAGCGCACGCTGTCCATAGAGAGGACCATTTCTTGCGCCCCAATCGCTCAGCGATTCTTCAGGTTGCGGCCGTAATCAAGCGTGCGTTTAGTCCACATCGTCGTTACTCGGATTGCTGCTGAATAATAAGATTCAGCTAATATTTGCTTTGCCGCTTTTGCCGATGTCTATTTGTATTTATTAAAAATGGAGCACCCTCTGGGGTGGAACTCTCTATGAGCAAAACTTTTGCCGAATTTTCTTTGCACGAAACCTTACAACAAGCTCTTGAAGGTTTAGGTTTTACTAACCCAACTCCTGTGCAAGAACAATCTATTCCTGCTGCTTTAGAAGGTAAAGACCTTCTTGTTTCTAGCCAGACTGGTTCTGGTAAAACTGCTGCATTCTTATTACCGACATTACATAATTTGGCAGGTCAAGATACTTTCGTTCCGTTCAAAGAACGTATGAAAGCAGTGACTCAGCCTAGCATTTTAGTTTTATGCCCAACACGTGAATTGGCTCAACAAGTTAGCCAAGACGCAATTGCTTTTGTACGTCACATGAAAGGTGTTCGTATTGCTGCAATTATGGGTGGTATGCCTTTTGGTAAACAAATTCAACAGCTTAAAGGTGCTCAAGTTGTAGTTGCGACTCCAGGTCGTTTATTAGACTTAGTTAACCGTCGTCAATTAAAGCTAGACAAAGTTGATGCTTTAATCGTTGACGAAGCTGACCGTATGTTAGACCTTGGTTTCTCTGAAGACTTAGAAGCGATCAGTGACTTGGCTGCGAATCGTGGTCAAACGTTAATGTTCTCTGCAACTTTTGCTGACCGTATTATTCGTCTTGCTGAGCGCATGATGAATGAACCTGAGCGTATTGCAATTGAAACTGGTCACAGCACCAATACTGACATCACCCAAACTTTACACTGGACAGATGGTTTCGAACACAAGAAGAAACTCCTGACTCACTGGTTGGCTGATGAAACGCTTGACCAAGCTGTTGTATTCGCGAGCACACAAGAAGATACAGATATGTTGGCTGAAGAACTTGCAGAAGCAGGTCATTCAGTTGTTGCACTTCACGGTGCAATGCCGCAAACAGTTCGTAACCGTCGTTTACGTAGTATCCGTGAAGGCCGTGCGAAAATCTTAGTTGCTACTGACGTTGCTGCACGTGGTCTTGACGTTCCAACAATTTCACATGTTATTAACTTCGGCTTACCAATGAAGCATGAAGATTATGTACACCGTATTGGTCGTACAGGTCGTGCTGGTCGTACAGGTCAAGCGATTACTTTAGCGACTTATCGTGAACGCGGTAAAATCCGTGCGCTTGAAGACTACTTAGAAGCTCGTTTAAATGTTTCTGAAATTGAAGGCTTAGAACCATCTCCACCTCCAGCTCGTCCACGTCGTGAAGGCGGTCGTGGTGGTAACGGTGGCCGTGATGGTCGTCGTGGTGGTGGTTTCGGCGGTGGTCGTCGTTTCGAGGGTGAAGGTAACTTCAAACGTCGTGAAGGTGGTCGTGATGATCGTCCACGTCGTAGCTTCGATGATAAGCCTCGTGGTGAGCGTCCTGCTTTCGGTGGTGAAGATCGTCCACGTCGCGAGTTCAACTCAGACCGTCCACGTCGTGAAGGTGGTTTTGAAGACCGTCCAAAACGTAGCTTCGGTGGTGAAGATCGTCCGCGTCGCGAGTTCAACTCAGATCGTCCACGCCGTGAAGGTGGTTTTAACGATAAGCCTCGTTTTGATTCAAATGATGACAATCGTGGTAACCGCGTAGACTATAAACCACGTCGTGAAAACGGTTTCGGTGACCGTCCACAACGTAGCTTTGGTGGTGAAGATCGTCCACGTCGTGAAGGTGGTTTTGGTGATCGTCCAAAACGTAGCTTCGGTGGTGAAGACCGTCCACGTCGCGCAGTTCGCGAAGAACACTTTAATCAAGAATCTCGTGGTGAGCGCCGTCGTAAATTCGACCGTTAATCTTTAAGAGATTTAAAAAAAGGCCAGTTTACATACTGGCCTTTTTTATTTTTTAGTTTTGTTATAAAATAACAAAGTGTGAAACAGTTCAATGTTTATTGTAATAATGCGTAAAAGTAAGCGAAAAGAGTCGCCTTTGGCATGGTTGAGTAAATTCTTATTTCAACGTGGTTTGCCATATCTTTTTATTGCACTTGCTTTGTGCAATGGAATCTACTTTGCCTATGCTTTATTAACTGGCCATTTCGTAGACCAGTTTCAAGTTCTCGATCAATAAATTTCTTTTCAAAATCTAGCTCATATTCCTATATTAGCTTGTTTTGCTTTTGTCAAAATTACAACAAGATTCCCAAAATTCAGTGTTATAGTATGCGGGCATAAAAGTGCAGGAATGATTGCCATTATGAATAATAAAACTCCTCTCTCGACTCAATCACTGATTGAAGTGAAAAACTTGAGTTTTAACCGAGGGGAACGCGTCATTTATGACAATATTAGTTTAAATATACGTCGAGGCCAGATTACGGCCATCATGGGACCATCTGGTACAGGTAAAACGACTTTATTGCGTCTGATTGGTGGACAGCTTGTTCCTGATCAGGGCGAAGTTTTGCTTGATGGTAAAGATATTGCTCAAATGTCACGTCAGGAACTATTCGCCGCTCGTGCGCGTATGGGAATGCTGTTCCAGAGTGGAGCTTTATTTACCGATATGTCGGTTTATGAAAATGTCGCTTTTCCAATCCGTGCGCATACGAAACTTTCTGAAAATCTGATTGCTGAATTGGTCGCTTTAAAGCTTGAGTCTGTTGGCCTGCGTGGAACCGAACAGCTTATGCCTACTGAGCTATCAGGCGGTATGAACCGACGGGTCGCTTTAGCTCGTGCAATTGCGCTTGATCCCGATTTAATTATGTATGACGAACCTTTTGCGGGGCAAGACCCGATTGTGAAGGGTGTTTTAACACGTCTCATTCGTTCATTGCGAGAAGCTTTAGATCTAACTACGATTATTGTTTCGCATGATGTTCCTGAAACCCTATCTATTGCTGACTACATTTATGTTGTAGCGGAAGGGAAGATTCAAGGGGAAGGAACACCAGAAGAATTACAAGCTTATGCTTCTCCATTTGTAAAACAATTCTTAACCGGCTCGGCAGAAGGTCCGGTTGAATACCAGTTTAGCCACCAAGCTTATTTAGATAACGAGGTTCGTCCATGAATACGATTGCCTGGTTAGGTAGACTCGTTATTGAGCGGATTCGAGGGATTGGTGTTGCGGCACTGATGCTCTTACAGATTATTTTTTCATTACCTTCAGCGGGCGGTTTTGGACGTTTCGTCTATCAAATGCATCGTGTAGGGGTAATGTCTTTACTCATTATCACGGTATCAGGTTTATTTATTGGTCTGGTACTCGGATTGCAAGGCTACTCAATATTAGTCAATGTTGGTAGTGAATCAATGCTAGGCACAATGGTGTCTTTAACTTTATTGCGTGAGCTTGCACCGGTCGTTGCAGCTTTGCTCTTCGCTGGACGAGCAGGTTCTGCATTGACTGCTGAAATTGGTTCTATGAAACAAAGTGAACAGCTTGCCAGTATGGAAATGATTGGTGTTGATCCTTTAAAGCAAATCGTATCACCACGTCTTTGGGCTGGTATAGTCAGTTTGCCAATGTTAACCGTTATTTTTGCTGCGATTGGTATTGTTGGCGGTAAGTTGGTTGGAGTTGATTTTCTTGGCGTTGATGAAGGCTCCTTTTGGAGTGGTATGCAAAATAATGTTCAATTTGGCCACGATGTCGTAAATGGCATTATTAAGAGCATTGTATTTGCTTTGCTGTGTACATGGATTGCTGTTTTCCAAGGGTATGCATGTGATCCGACACCTGAAGGCATTGCAACGGCAATGACCCGCACGGTTGTATATTCTTCATTATGTGTTTTAGGTTTTGATTTCGTGTTGACTGCGGTCATGTTCGGAGGGATTTAATGAAATCACGTACTAGTGAGCTGGCCGTAGGTATCTTTGTTATTATCTTCGGTATTGCTTTATTCTTTTTAGCAATGAAAGTGAGTGGTTTAGTGGGCACGAACTTGAGCCATGGCTACACCATGAAAGCTCAGTTTGATAACGTTAATGGTTTAAAGCCTCGTGCTAAAGTGACGATGAGCGGTGTAACAATTGGCCGCGTTGATTCAATCACGCTTGATCCGGTTACACGTTTGGCTACGGTTACTTTTGATCTTGATGGAAAACTGACAAGCTTTAATGCTGAACAGTTAAAAGAAGTTCAAAAAAATGCTTTAGACGAATTACGTTACAGTTCTGATTATACGCAAGCGACTCCAGCGCAACAAAAAACAATGGAACAGCAACTGATCAGTAACATGAACTCCATCACAAGTATTGATGAAGATGCTTATATAATGGTTGCAACCAATGGTTTATTGGGTGAGAAATATTTAAAAATCGTACCGGGTGGTGGTCTAAACTACCTTAAACGTGGCGATACTATTTCTAATACCCAAGGAACGATGGATCTAGAAGATCTTATTAGTAAATTTATTACTGGTGGTGGCGCAGGTAAGGTTGCCGCTGGTTCATCCTCAGCAGAAGAAAAAGCTCCTGCAAGTACTGACAGCAGTGCACAGCCGTCATTTGTTGAGTAAGAGATTATTTGAAGGAGTGGTTCCAGGTGAATACGTTGTTTAAACAAACCCTTACAGCAAGTATTTTGTCTACTATGATTGCTGGTACAGCTTTTGCTGCACCTTCAGAAGCACCACCTGACTTTATTAAGCGTGTTGCTGATGGCTTGATTTCTCGTTTAAAAGCCGATCATGCTAAATTGCAAAATAACCCAGCATTAGTAAAAACAATTGTACGCCAAAACTTAGACCCGTATGTTGATTCACAAGCGTTTACTCGTATTGTGATGGGTACTTATGCGACAAACCAATATAGTACTGCTGCACAGCGTGCTCAGTTTGAAACGAACTTCCGTAATACGTTAATTGAGAATTACGGTAGTGCATTTGCTAAGTATACAAACCAAACTTACACGATGCGTCCATACAAGGCGACAGCTGGTAAAAACCCTGTTGTGACTTTAGATTTTAATCACAATGGTGAAAAAATTCCTGTGTCGTTCCAGTTGGCAGACAAAGGTTCGCAGTGGAAAATTCGTAACATCAATGTTTCTGGTATTGATTTAGGATTGCAGTTCCGTAACCAGTTTGCTGCAACTGTGAAACGTAATGGTGGTGATTTGAATAAAGCAATTGCTACGTTCCAACCTGATGCAGATGCTGCTGTTAATCAGAATAAACAAAAATAAGTAGGTGAAGAGTGGTTCAGTATCTTAACCAAGAGTTAGTTGTTTCAGGCAAAATTGATTTTGAAAATGCTGAACAACAATACCAAGCTGGATTGGCAATTATTAAAAAGCAAACAAGCTTTCCTTTAATTGTTGATTTAAAGCAGCTTGAGCATGGTAATACGTTAGCCTTGGCTGTTTTAGTGCAATGGCTACGTCAAACTCCACAAAAGTCTGGGTTACATTTTAAAAATGTACCGGAGAAGATGCTGAAAATCATTCAAGCCTGCCATTTGCAAGAAGACCTACATTTGGTTTGATGAGCAAAGATAAAAAAGCACCTAAATTTAGGTGCTTTTTTATATACAAAATTTGCGGGAGTAATCTCTTTAAATCCATTTTTTCCAGCGGAAATAAATGATAGGCCCAATAAAGAAACCAATAATAATTAATAAAACGATAATAAAGCTGGTTGTACCGTGTGCGAAAGGAAGTACATCCGTGTTCATACCATAGATACTGGCGATCAACATAGGTGGTGCCAACATACTTGGTAATATCGAGAATCGACGGATCGTATCGTTTTGTTCAGTGTTAATAAATCCTGACGTTGTATCAAGCAAGAATCGTACTTTTTGGAATAAGAAAGCATCATGTTCGACAAGCGAGCGGACATCCTCACTAAGTTCTCGAATATCTGCATCGTAGATATGACTGCCTAAAGCACGTGGACGAGACAAAAACGTTAAAACACGGCGCAAATCAATTAAACAGAGCTGTGCTTTCCCAAGCATGTCTTCTTGTTGTGCCAAGCGGGTAATCATGTCATCAAGATCTAAAATCTGTTCACGTTGATGGTTATTGAGAACCTCGGTTGAGTATTTTTCTAGATCCTTGTGGATATCTTCCAAGATATCCGCAAGCTCATCTAGCTTTGCTTCAAGTAAACCCAATAAAATCCATGTTGGATCTTTATAATCCATTTCGTAATCATTACGACGAGCTCGAGCACGAAAAGCACGAAAGGCAACTAACTTTTCACCACGTAAAGTAAATAAGCGGTCTTTATGTAAGATGAATGCAACAGTCTGCACCATGGCAAGCATATGGGAAGAATCTTCGGCATCCCCATCAACCTGATAATTTTTATTTTTCGTTAAAAAATAGGTGCTGATATGCAAAATACCGTCATCATCACGGTAGAATCGAGCAGAAGATGAAATGTCTTCTAACGACTTTAGTGTAGGTAAGTTCTGATTGTAAGCATCTAAGACCCATTGTTGTTCTTCTTGAGAGGGTGCAATAAGATCAAGCCATACTAATTCGGGATGTAGATCAAATCCACCATTGATGGTGGCATCTTCCAGACTTCCGCGTTCTGTGGCATAAAAGGCTTCAAGCATGTGTCTTTTTTCCTTACGCAGTCTGATGGAAATTGATGGGTGTATTTTAGACAAGGATTTGCCGAAAAACACTTGCCAATACGCTATTTTGCAAAAAAAAACTCTGTCGATAGTCTAGTTTGTCAGCATGACAGTTCAATAAAACGGTTTTTATACTATGAATTCAATTTGTATTTTCTGTGGTTCATCTCTTGGTTCAAACCCAATCTTTCAACAAATTGCTCAATTAACCGGTGAAGCTATTGCTAAACAAGGTAAAACACTCGTTTATGGCGGTGGCCGTTCTGGTTTAATGGGTGTTGTTGCTGATAGTGCTTTGCAAGCCGGCGGGCAGGTCATTGGGGTAATTCCTCGTGCTTTAGTTGATCGCGAGTTAGCTCATCCTGGACTGACAAAATTATATGTCGTCGAAAATATGCATGAGCGTAAAACCAAAATGGCAGATCTGTCGGACGGTTTTATTGCTTTACCAGGTGGGGCAGGTACATTGGAAGAAATCTTTGAACAATGGACATGGGCACAATTAGGTATTCATCAAAAGCCGTGTGCTTTTCTAAATGTAGCTGGCTTTTATGAAGATTTGCTTAAAATGATTCAGGGAACTGTAGATAACGGATTTAGCCAAGCACGGTTTGTTGATAAATTGATTGCCTCAGACAAAATTGAAGATATTCTTCAACAATTTGAGCAATATCAGGCTCCTGCTCCGAAATGGACAAATGCCGACGTTCAACCATAAATGAGGTTAAATAGGTGAAAACAATTACGGTCGCCGCTGCGGTGATCTTAAATGAACAAAATGAATTATTGCTTGTCAGAAAGCGTAATACACAAGCTTTTATGCAGGTAGGTGGTAAACTGGAGCCGAATGAGGCTCCGGAAACTGCTATACAGCGTGAAATCTTGGAAGAAATAGGCAGCCCGTGTGTAATAGAGCAGTTTATAGGGCGTTTTGAGACAGCAGCTGCCAATGAACCGGATCATACGCTTATTAGCCATTTATATTTGGTTCGATTAAAACAATCTCCACAAATTGCAGCTGAAATTGCTGAAATGAAGTGGGTGAAATTTAATGATTCCAAGACAAAACTTGCACCATTAACCAAAGAAATTGTAATTCCGTGGTGTGAGCAGAACTTATCTATAACTTTATAATTTTAATATGATGTAGATGAAGCAGCAGCTAGGCAACTGGCATGAATAGATGTACACCCTAGCTGTTTTAGCGCCTGATTCAAAGCGTGAATTGAACTTCCTGTTGTGATTACATCATCAATAATCAGCACACGACGATAACGCCGTTTTTCTTGAGTGAGCGCAACAAATTGCTGTTCAATATTTTCAAATCTTTCGAGTCGAGATAATCCCTTTTGAGAATGCTCATTTAAGCGTTGTACAGGCTGCCAAATTGGTATTTTTAATTGCTTACTCAAAAGATTGGCGAGTAATAAGGATTGATTAAAACCACGTTCAGTTAAACGTTGTTTAGAAATAGGCATGGGTACAATCGCTTGTACCTTAGGAAATTTTAATTGCTGTAAAACTTCAGCGAGTAAGGTTTGGTAATGTAATTTTTGTTCATATTTAAACTGCTGAATAATCCGGTTAATTGGATAGGCGTAGTGACAGGCCACAAGAACAGACTGGTCATTGCGCTGAATGGTTTGCTTAAGCCACGGTAGCTGTTTCCCAGCATTCTTTACAAAGAGGATATTTTTCCCGTGTTCCTATTTCGCAAAGTAGGCAAGGGGACAGCAAATGAAAAAGATACTGGGGGTTTAAAAACTTAAACATATGCGTATCGAGGAGCTTCAGGAAGCCAGCGCTTCAATAAGGCATCAGCTTGCTCAGGGTAATCTTTTAGAACTTGTTGTGCAACGTAGTGTGCTTGACTCAATAAATGATCATCTCGCTCTAAACGTGCGACACGGAAACCCATATCACCTGTTTGTTTTGTTCCTAATAACTCACCCGGGCCTCTTAGCTCAAGATCTTTTTCAGCAATAACAAAGCCATCATTACTTTCTCTTAAAATTGAAAGTCTTTCTTGCCCATTTTGTGAAAGTGGTGGTTTATAGAGAAGAACACAAAAACTGGCTTTTGCACCTCGTCCTACACGCCCTCGTAATTGGTGTAGCTGTGAAAGCCCTAATCGTTCAGCATTCTCAATGACCATAATTGACGCATTGGGTACATCTACACCAACCTCAATAACGGTTGTGGCAATTAGCAGCTGTAGTTCATTGTTTTTAAATGCTTGCATGACGGCCTGTTTTTCATCGGCTTTCATTTTGCCATGAACCAAACCAATATTAAGTTCAGGAAAGCGCTCTTTCATTTCTTGATAGGTGGCTTCGGCGGCTTGAGCATCTAAAGTTTCGGACTGTTCGACCAGAGTACATACCCAGTAGGCCTGTTTGCCTTCTCGGCAGTTTGAAGCAATTCGATGCAGTACTTCTTCACGACGATCTAGCGGAATCGTGACGGTCTGAATTGGAGTTCGGCCTGGGGGTAATTCATCAATAATCGATGTATCTAAATCGCCATAAGCACTCATTGCCAGTGTTCTAGGAATTGGCGTTGCAGTCATGACCAGTTGATGTGGGGTGAGCTGGTCGGCGCCTTTATTGCGTAAGGCTAATCGCTGATCGACCCCGAATCGGTGCTGTTCATCAATAATCACGAGTCCTAGTTTTGCAAACTCAACGTTATCTTGAAATAAGGCATGAGTACCCACAATTAGTTCAGCATGGCCTTCTTTAATTTGTTGCTCAGCGTGTGCCCGCGCTTTCCCTTTTTGTTTACCCGACAACCAAGCTACCGTAATACCTAAAGGTTCAAACCAGCGTTTAAAATTTAAATAATGCTGCTCTGCTAAAATTTCGGTGGGTGCCATTAACGCAACTTGCCAATCTGCTTCCACTGCATGACATGCTGCAACCGCTGCAACTAAAGTTTTTCCAGCCCCTACATCACCTTGTACCAAACGTAGCATAGGTTGATGTTGTTTTAAGTCGTTTAAAATTTCTTTTGATACACGTTTTTGTGCGTTGGTCATTTGAAAAGGTAAAGCTTCTAGCAGTTTTTTTGCAAGTACTTTACTACTCGGAAAAGCAGGTGAAGCAATTTGGCGAATATAAGCACGTCGAGTGAGAAGACTAATTTGATGTGCGACCAGCTCTTCAAAAATAAGACGTTGCTGCGCAGGATGAGAGCCTTGAGCCAATTGGATCATATTGGCATCAACTGGTGGCTCATGAATGTAATGTAAAGCTTCTTTGAGTGCATACCCATTTGTATATTGTTTAGGGAGTAACTCGGGTAAGGCATCACTATGATGCTTCAACGCTTGTTTAACATATTCGCGTAATTTAGCTTGTGTTAGGCCATCGGTACTTGGATAAATTGCTGTGAGCTGCGTTTTTGGAAGGGGGGTATGTTCATTAATAAGTTGAATTTCTGGATGATAAAGCTCAAGCCCTCGTGCACCTACGCGAACTTCACCAAAAATACGTAAACGGTGACCAGGTTTTATTTTGTCGGTTAAATTTTTATAAATATGATAAAAGCGTAAAGTCACCTTACCAAATTCATCTTGTATTAATGCGGCCATAGATTTACGTTTACCTGGAGGGAAATCAACAGATTTGACTTCACCCTCGAGTAAATAACTACGACCAACTACCAATTGATTCATAGGAATAATGGTACTGCGATCTTCATAATCACGGGGCAGATGAAACAGCAAATCATCTGTGGTAAAAATATTTAGTTTTTCGAGTAGGGCTGCTGAAGCCGATCCAACGCCTTGTAACTGATGGACTGAAGTCATGTCCCCTCAACGAGTTCTCTATGCATATATTATTTATCGGTTATGGTAAAACATCTCAGCGTGTTGCTAAACAACTATTTGAGAAAGGAAATCAAATTACCACAATTAGCCGTAGTGAAAAGACAGATCCTTATGGGACACATCTTGTACAGGATATTTTTACGCTCGATTTAAGCGAAATTGCACCTGTAGATGTAGTGTATATTTTACTTTCACCAGACGATAGTACTGTTGAAGGTTATCAGCATACTTATGTGGATAGTATTGAGCCTATTCGTCAGGCTTTAAAATCGCATCCGGTTAAAAGATTAATTGTGGTGTCATCTACGCGGGTATATAGTGAAAATTCTGGTGAAACAATTGATGACCATAGTGAGATTCACCCAAACGATGCCCAAGGGCATATCTTGCATAATATGGAATTGCTATGGCAAAAGTATTTTCCGTCACAGTGCGTGATTGTGCGTCCTACAGGGATTTATGGGGCTTCTATTGATCGCCTAAAACGAATGGCTGAGCACACGCAAACCTATCCAAATATTCACTATAGTAACCGTATTCATATTGATGATTTGGCAAGGTTTTTAGCATTTTTAGCCGATTTTGAAAAACCCCATAAAAGTTATCTTGTTGCTAATAATGCACCTGTACCTTTGCATGAAGTCTTACTGTGGTTTCAAAGTCAGTTAGATTTACCGCTACTTACCTTAGATTCAGCTCATGTTTCAGGCAAAAAAATTTATGCGAAACATTTGTTTGAGACGGGTTTTCAACTTGAGCATCCAATTTGCTTTAATGACTATTTATTATGTTTAAATGCTCATGGTACAAATTAAAATTTAGACTAAACTTTAAATAACAACAGAAATACCTGATGAGGCAGTTAAATTGCCGATAAAGATAAAAAGGTTAAAAGTGAAAAAATTTTGTTTAGCTCTCTTTTTGAGTGTAACGTCAGTTACGAGTTGGGCTGGGGATCAGGTGTGGTGTGCATATGATCCAGCGGGTACCCAAGGGGATATTACGCGTCGACTAAATGACATTCGTTTATATGCTCAGCAATATCAAGTCAAATTCAAAGTCGTTAGTTATCAAAAAGAGCAGCAAGCCATTCAAGCCTTTGATGAGGGTAAATGCTCAGGCTTAGCAGCCAGTAACTTTAATACTTATCAGTATAATCATTTTATGGGTAGTACCTCAGGTATTGGTCTTATACCCAATAACCGGACTGCACGAAATCTATTGCAGCTTTTAAATCATCCTACAATTGAGAAAAGATTAATTAATAAAGACTATGAAGCAGTTGGTATGATTCCGGTTGGAACTGCAAATATGGTCATGAAAACCAAAAAGATATCAAAAGTGGCACAGCTTAGAGGTCAAAGAATTGGAGTTCTGGCCAATAACCCGCCACAACAAGCTTTGGTGAGAAGTGTAGGTGCGCAGCCAGTATATGTTGATTTATCGAATGCGATTGCGCAGTTTCGACAAAATAAAATCGATATTATGCCAGCGCCTGTTTATGGTCTTTTGCCTTATAACCTACAGAAAGATTTTGGGCCAGATACTCAGGTGATTAATTTTCCTTTGGCGTATTTCGGGGTAAATATAATTATTAAACCACAAGCTTATCCAGCCAATTTTGGGCGAAAAATTCGGGCTTGGTTTGTCCAAAATAGTCAATTATTAACAAATCGAGCTATACAATGGGAAAATCATTTACCAGCCTATTATTGGGTTGACGTTTCTTTTTACGAAAAGCAGAGCTATGACATTATGGTGGCAAAAATACGCAATCAATATGTTCGCTCCGGTTATTACGATGCCTACTTTGTGGAGCTAATGAAACGCTTACGTTGTATTGATGATCCGCGTTACTTTGAATGTCCAATGAGTAGATAAAATAAAAGGCAACTTAAGTTGCCTTTTATTTTGCATGAAGATTTTAAGCTTTCTTACGTTTCAAACGGCGTTTTGCTTGCTGAGAAGCCATTGCTTCAAGAGCTTCTTTTAACTCTTCATCAGTAAAGGTTGTGATGTGTTGCAACATTTGTAATGTCACTTCATCAAGCACCAACTGTGCGCCTGCTGCCATTTGACGGAAATTATCGTCAAACTCGATTTGGCCTTGGTCATTCGTTCGAATGTAGTTTTGTTGAGTTAAAACTTTGATAAAGCTTTGGAACAATGCTTTGTCAAAGAATTCAGGAGAGTTAAACTCATAAAGAACTGATAAACGTTGTCCTAATAAATGACTTAATTCTTCAACTTGTTTTGCTGAAATATTGCCTGAACCACGCTGAGTGATTAAAGCTAAAGTCATGTAATAACGTTCAAGGCTTTGTTTAACAGGTGTTGCTAATACAACAAGCTGATTATGCTCTTCAGTATTTGGTGCAGAGCTAATTAAATTGCCTTCGTCATCTTGTTGAATAAGATTTGATTGAACCAATGCATCTGCATATTGCTCAATCTGTTCTTTAAGTTCGCTACTTTTCCATTTAAGGAATAGTTCGGCTTTTAAGAATGGATAAAGCGTATAGATGACATTGCTTAAATCAGCACGGCTAATTTTCCCGTTATGTTCAACAAGAGATGCAATCAATGAAGGTAAAACGAATGCATGCAAAATGTTATTACGGAAATAGGTGAGGAGAACTGCTTGGTTATCTTCAATCGCAATAATGTCACCAAGGGCATGCTGTACACGCTTAATCAATTTAAGCTTTAAGCCATAAGCAATAATTTCCTTACCAGATAGCGGCGTCACTTCTGTGCGCTGATCGTAAGGGAAATTTGATGCTAAATTGCGGTAAGCTTCAAGCTGCTTAATACAGATTTCTTCATCAAGCGTATGCTTTGGTGTTGCAAGCAAAATAATTGAAAGTAAAGAAACCGGGTTAATCACTACCGCACGGTTAATATTTTCTAAAATCGCATTTGCAGAACTGTTTACTGCTTCTGAAACAGCAGGTGGCACTGGGTCATCGTTCTTTTCAATATAAACGTTCTCAGCATTATGCTGTTTAAGCAAGTCATCTAGGAAAACAGGTTCACCAAAGTTA
>ENA-OWOG01000222-OWOG01000222.1-gut-metagenome-genome-assembly--contig:-NODE-222-length-28659-cov-34.522532_pt1 | contig 28659 bp, 26 predicted proteins | sample MGYA00248249_ERZ651793 | MGnify/ENA primary metagenome ERZ651793 (study PRJEB26908, sample SAMEA4031700) | gut metagenome | biome: gut; feature: normal infant; material: stool | place: China | collected... | reverse complement strand
AGTGGCTGAAGGAGCACGCCTGGAAAGTGTGTATACGTTTACGCGTATCGAGGGTTCGAATCCCTCTCTCACCGCCAAGATTCTGTTTTAAAAACACCGAAGCATACCTAAAAGGCTTAAATCACAATGGTTTAAGCCTTTTTTAATGTTCTTTTAAATCCTTGGCTATCCTTGTACTCCTGAAACATCATGGGGGACAAGTGGGGGATGATTCGGTTATACTATAAATCGTCCCCCAAATTCCAAAGAAATAGCTAAAAATGCTGACAGATGCTCACGTTAGAAAAATAAAACCGCTTGAAAAGAAAAAGCGTTATGCCGATGAAAAAGGGCTATACCTTGAGGTCACCCCTTCAGGTGGAAGGTTCTGGCGATTGAAGTATCGCTTCAATGGTCGTGAAAGTACTTTAACCATAGGGAGCTATCCAGAAATCTCATTAGCTCAAGCTCGTCGCACCCGTGATGAAGCTCGTATACAGCTTTATAAAAATATTGACCCTAATGCCATAAAGAATGATCGCCTTCAGCAAACTGATGAAAGTAAGCTATTTAGAGTCCTTGCGATGGAATGGATGGAAGATCGTAAAGCTGTCATAAAAGAAGCAACTTATCTACGTGATTTATCTGTTTTCGAAAAAGATATATTCCCTGCATTGGGTAACATGCCCATTGATCAGATCAAAGGGAAAGATGTGCTTACCTGCGCTAAAAAAATTGAAGCACGTGGTGCGCAAGAAATGGCCAAACGCTCCATTCCTTTAACTGGGCGTATTTTCCGTTTTGCGATTCGTAAAGGATTGATTGAGAATGATCCAACCCCTCACCTTCACGAAGCCTTAAAGCCTCGTAAGGTGAAGCATATGGCTCGATTGGATATTTCAGAATTTCCTCCTTTCCTTGAGCGTATGGATCGTTATCATGGTAATCCTGTGATTAAAACAGCATTACAACTGATGACTTTAACTTTTGTTCGAACTGCTGAACTCAGAATGATGAAATGGGAGGAAATCGATTTTGAGAATAAGATATGGCGTATACCAGCCGAAAAAATGAAAATGGCTTTACCTCATCTCGTTCCATTATCTACGCAAGCAATTGAACTACTAGAGAGCTTATTACCGCTCACAGGCAGAAAGCCCTATGTTTTTTATAACCACAGCACAGCCAAGCCTATGAGTAGCAATGCAATTTTGTGCGTGATCCGTACGATGGGCTACAACGGTAAAATGACTGGACATGGCTTCCGTGGACTTGCATCTACAACCCTACATGAACAAGGCTACATGCACGATGCGATTGAAATTCAATTAGCTCATAGAGTCGGTAATGCGGTTTCACAGGCGTATAACCATGCTCAGCATTTAGAATACCGAACGAACATGATGCAGGAGTGGTCTGATTTTATTGATAGTTTAAGAAATAAAATTGTGCCTTTTCCTAAGCATAGAAGAGCTTAGATCGAAAGCCACGCTCTTACCAAAGTAATAGAATTAGTATTAGAACTTGGGATTTATATACGAAAGGGATGTTATTTCTTTACCACAGTATGAGCATTTATAGATGCCTCTATATGAAGGAGCTAGATTTAAATGCTCATGTTTTTTCAAGATCTTGTTTTGCTTTTCGCTATTAGGACATTATAATGCCCCAATATATTCATACAACTCGTCTTAGTCATTTTTTAGAAACCAAAAATTAATTTGTTCAACAATATCATATTTATAATTAATTCAAGCATTTATAAATACCATCTAAGGCTTTCAAATATCTGATATTCTTCCTAGCACTGTGCAATCATTCAGATTAATGATTACAGAAGTAATATTATAAGGATGTTGAGATTTCATTATTGGCTTACTCCATCAATTTGTACTTTAGAATAAGGGCCACTACTTTCGCCCCAAGAAATCAAACGGCCTTCAAACTCAGGTACTAAAAACTCAATTAATTGATTTAAATCATGTTTATATATCTTATCGACCTCAGGCTGTTGAGTATATTTTTGATAGCGTTCTTTCCATTTACCTGAGCTATCTCTTTCATTTAATAAATTGGGTTTTCCTGTTACTTTTAAAGTAAGCATGAAATGCTTAATGTAAGCTGGATGATGTTCCATTAAGTTATGAGCCACACTCACCATTTCATTTATATTATTACCTACAGCATAACCAAATTTTGCACTTAAAATTGAATTGATCACTGTTTTATAGGGTGCATGTAAAAGATATTTGGGTGTACTAATTCCCATTAGCTCAAGCTCTTTACGAATAGAGAACCACTCATAGTTGAATTGATTGTCGGTAAGATAATGAGTTTTTATCCATAGTTCAGTAAAATCAACCAATAATTCAGATTTAGTTTTTGATGGGACTAGCGTATCAATATCAAAATCTTCTAATGATTCAATATACTTTTGAACTTTTAGTTTATCTTTTTGATTCTTACTCTCTTGTAAATAACTATGTTGTAAGCCTAATTTTTGCTTTAACTTTCGATATTCTGACTCATAATCAAAAAAGTATATTTGCTTTGTTGCTTCGTTCTGGACTAAGTTTTTAAATTCGACGAACTCAGTATTCCACTGATTAACGATTTGATTATTCTTTATTTCAGGCTTTAAATAATGACACTCTAAAGTAAAAACTTTTGTTTTAATTGATTGAGCGACTGTAGAATCATTCACTACAAATGCATTTGCATTATTGTTGTAGTAAATATCTTGCATTGACTGCTTCTTCGCTTTTTCTGTGGGTTCAAAATGATTAAAAACCCACAGTAAGCAAGCATTGTTATCTTGATAAAAAATCTTACGATCAATAATCACATTCAAAAAAGTTGTAGAAAGTTGTCCTTCAAAAACAACTAATTGCTTTTTATATAATGACGATACATCTGGTCTACGCCATTGCTTTAAGTCAATGCTTTTACGAACTTGCTCAATATGAATATCACTAAAAGCCTCATCTGCTTGAAGACTCTTATATATATTCTCTTTTAGCAATTTATGTTGTCGAGTTTCTTTCGCAATTTGATATTTTAAAGCAGTTTTTTCTTGCTCTGATAACTGTTTGATATGTTTTACAGGACATTGAAAAGTGGGGTTATTTTCCAACTCAGGAATATGTTTAAAAAAGAAAGTTGCAGAGGAGTTGACCTGCATGTGATCTGTGCGTCTTGATAGAATTACAGGTGATTGGCACCAAGCACAAGTTAAATGTGGCTTGGTTTTATCTCGTTTATATCGTTCCCTTATTTGACTACGCCATTGGGTAAGCTCCATTTCAGATTGTTGGAAGAATACATCCACATATTTTGATCTGTATCAATGATATGAACTAACTTCATGTATTCCCCCAACTATACTTAAATTAGTTTAACAAGCTCTCAATCAGATCAAAGCGCTTATCTTTAATCATAATAAATTTACATTGTCCTTCTGATAAATTAGCCCATAACTCCCCAATTTGACGATCATCCTTAGCAGCTTCCCACTTATCCGCCCCTTTATATTCAACCACTAAAATTTTTCCATTAGGTAGTTTACATATAAAATCTGGATAGAAGCGACCATTTCCCTTTTGCAAATAAAAAGAACAGCCTTCTTTACGAACTAAGTTTCTCACCCAAGACTCAATTTTTCCTTTAACTGCTTGCTGATCCAACCAACATGCACAAGCAAACTCTTCACCACTATCAAAAGCCCCAATACGGCCATAGTAATGTTTGTTAAATACATAATATCCGTATTCACCATTATCATCGCGAGAAGGTGCATAAACATTTGGATGGAAATTAAACTGATATTCTTGTTCGTTTGAGACTGTTATTTGATGAAGCTCATCATTAGGAGCAAGCATTGCACGATCGAGGCATGCCAAAGAATGTGATTCATCATTCCGATAGAGGTGTTCAATATCTTTCTATTCGCTATACCAATCGTTTAGAAGCTGCAAATTTACGAGCATCAGTCGGTACAACTGGTGATTCATACGATAATGCTTTGGCTGAAACGGTGAATGGCTTATACAAAACAGAGGTGATTGAATATTTAAAAGCAGATTGGCAAGGTTTAGCAGATGTACAACTTGCGACACTAAACTGGGTAGATTGGTTCAATAAAAAGCGTGTACACAGTGCACTGGGTTATGTGTCGCCTTTTGAGTTTGAAGCAATGTACTATGATAAAATTAATCTGTTAGGTCAGGTGGCCTAACTTAAAAATAAAAAGTCTCCGACAAACCCGGTACGGTTCAATTAGGATGTCCTGACAGCTTGTTTTTGGGAATGCGAGGATTCTCCAAAACCTTGATCAACTTCTTCTTCAATGGCTGCTTAAAATCATGATGAGTATGTATAGTTTACCAATTTAAAACCTCCTGTTTTTTCAGCACATATCAGTTAGGATGAGGTCGTAAATCCTCCAAAGATTCCTCTACTAAGGGAAAACTAAGCCACTGCCTGATTCTGACAAGCTGACATGACATGCAATACCGCAGCCGTCCGTGTTTCTACATAGAGCTTTTCAAAGACATGCTCAAGATGCTTGTTCACCGTCCGCGGGCTGAGTTGCAGGATCTCGGCAATATCCCGGTTGGTCTTCCCCATCGTGACCCAATGCATCACTTCTGCTTCACGCGGCGTCAGGTTTGGACAGGCCTGCGCGATTTCCTCTGTGCTCGGCATTTGGGTCTGCTCTTTCAACTGTACCAAAACATGTTTAGAGATATGGCCTGCATACAGTTTGGCGAGCAGGTTAAGTTGTAACTGCTGATGGCCATGACCATACTGACCATGCAGTAAGTGTGCTTGATCTGGCTGCTTGAGCAAGTCCTGTAGCCACTGATTTAAACTGGACTGAAAATGCTGTACATCCACCTGATGATTTTTCAGTAATTCACTGACGATTGGGGTCTGCCAGATAATTTCACCTTTCAGATTCAACGATAGAATCGCACTGCCGGTTGCATCCAGCATTTGTCGCTGCTGATGCATCAGACGCGCCTGCAATAAATGAGTTTTTACCCGCGCCCGAACTTCATCAATATTTAAAGGCTTGGTTACGTAATCTACCCCACCTGCCTGAAAGCCTTTAAGAATGTGCTCGGTTTCAGTCAGACCCGTCATAAAAATCACCGGGATATGTTCGGTTACTGGACTGGCCTTAAGCTGGGTGCAGGTTTCGAAGCCATCCATTTCCGGCATACTGCCATCGAGCAGGATCATGTCGGGTTGAATGCGATGCGCAATTTCAATTGCATCAAATCCATTGGTCGCCACAAGTACCTGATAGCCAGCCTGATCCAGGCTCTCATGCAATAGACTTAGATTTTCAGGTATATCATCCACAATCAAAATACTTTCCAACATGTCCACCTTACCCCTACTTCAGCACATCTGCATGCTCATGAAGTCGCTGAATTGCTCTTTTAAAATCAAATTGTTTTAAATCCTGCTCAATCTGATGCCATATATCGTTATATTGTTCAAAGTGCTGGCCACATTCATGCAGGACATCTTTTGCCCCCCGGATAAAACCAATACTTAAATACTGTTCCAACTGAATGACCACCTCTGCCACATTCAACAATGAAATGGATGGGTTCAATTCATTTTCGCTTTCAACCACCAGCGTGGAGATCTGTGCTTTCTGATCAGAAGGCTGTTCTTGTTCTGTCTGCTGCTCATGCTGATGAAGCCAGCTTAAGCCCAGCTTATCGCCAATCTTGTTTAATAATAAATTGAGATCGACCGGCTTTACTAAAAAGTCTTCATTCAATACATCCGTTTCCGGATTAATCATCCGCTCATTAGCATCTGCGGAAATAATAATAATCGGTACATTGGTGATTTTATTCTGGCGCAGCAATTTCGCCGTTTCCCAGCCGCCCAGTAAAGGCATACTTAAATCCATCAAAATCAGATCAGGATTAAATTCTGGAACCTGACGCAAACAGGCTAAACCTGATTCTGCCTCTTCTAAAATAAAACCTAAGGGTTTAAGAAAATTCAGAACCAGGCCACGGTCGGTCGCTTCATTATCAACCACCAGTATTTTACGGCGTTCTCCGGTATAACTGGTTACAGTATTAGAGGCAACGTCAGCGATCGGATGGATCAGGGATTTAGAAGGCAAATACAGTTTTATTTTAAAGACTGAACCCTGTTTTAACTGGCTACTCAGGGTCAGCTCGCCACCAAGAATATCGACCAGAAGCTTCACGATTGGCAGCCCTAAACCCGTGCCGGCAAAGCTGCCCTGTACTACATTACGGCCACGTTCAAAAGGCTGGAAGATCCGCTCAACATCCGACTCAGCAATCCCACAACCGGTATCCTGAATTTCAAAATAAGCAGTCTGAAAACGGTAATCGACCTTAAATTTGACTCCCCCCTCCAGGGTAAATTTCAAAGCATTACCCAACAGATTAATCAGTATCTGTTCCAGACGTTTTTTATCAATACGGACATACTGTGGAATCTTGCTACTGATCTCCACATCAAACTTCAGTTGCTTTTGGGCAAACTGTGGCTCGAATATATGCACGATCTGTTTAAGAAATTTTGGCAGGTCGATATTGGAATTTTCCAAAGAAATCTTACCAGTTTCAATCCGTGCCAAATCCAGCAGACCATCAATTAGAGAAGTCAGATGCTGACCGCTCCGGCTAATCACGCCCAGGGCAGATTCGCCCTGTTCAGACAGTTTTTCCTGTTTCTGCAGTAGCTGGCTATAACCGAGAATACTGTTCAACGGTGTTCGTAATTCATGACTGATGCCAATCACATAGCGGCTTTTGGCTTCATTGGCCTTTTCAGCCTGAATGCGGGCATCCTGCAACTGGCGATCGGTAACTTTATGCGCTTCAATCTCATCCATCAGCAGTTGAGTCTGGGTATTACTTTCCAGCTGTGCCTGACGTCGACTTTCATCATTCAGCACTAACCACCAGGCGGCTACACACAGTAGCAGGAACAGTACGGCATAGATTTTGACGAACAGCATTGTCAGCGCATCCTGCTGCTGTGACAAAGCACCCAGGCTGGCAGACTCCTGTAAATAAATCAGGCTCAGACTAACTGCCAACACCACGCCCAAGACAAAAATCAGCAGGATATACAGACTTAAGCGGGTATTAATATGTTGTACCCAGTATTTCGGCAGGAACCAGGCTGCAAAAACTCTTAGCTGTGAAGACCAGCGTGCATGCGGCTTACACAGATCATGACAACGTGCTTCAAGCGTGCAGCACAGAGAACAGATCTGACTGCTATAGGCTGGACAACTGGCCATGTCTGCAGTTTCATAATCATGCTCACAGACTACACAGGTTTGGGTTTCGACCAACTTCAGCTCAGGCTTTTCTTGACGTGCCAAGTAGTATTTACCTTTGGTAAACCAGGCAATTAGCGGTACACATAACATCGCCGTACCGAGTGCGATAAAGCCGGCCAAGGACCGGGCAATCTCTCCAAAAACTCCCCAGTAACACAGCATGGATAAGACCGATGCAATGATCAGGCTACCGACTCCAACCGGATTAATGTCATATAAATAGGCCCGTCGAAATTCAATTCCTTTTGGACTCAGTCTCAGTGGTTTACAGATCACCAGATCCGCAACAATGGCACCGATCCAAGCAAGGGCCACATTACTGTATAAGCCAAGCACACGCTCCACCGCATGGATTACCCCAAGTTCCATCAACAGCAAAGCGATAAAGATATTGAATACCAGCCAGACTACGCGCCCTGGATGGCTATGCGTCAGACGCGCAAAAAAGTTCGACCAAGCCAATGACCCTGCATAGGCATTGGTAACATTAATCTTGATCTGAGCGACGCAGACAAATAGAACAGTCAGAAATAAAGCGATGCTGGGATGATTGACCACCTGTTGATAGGCAATCCAGTACAGATAATTGGGGTTACTCAGTTCGGAATCGGCAACCAGATACTGCATTGCCAGCGCCATAAGTAGCATACCCATGAATATCTTGATAAATCCGCCTAGAATCCAAGCTGGTCCACCTAAAAAGACTGCCCAATTCCATTTACGCTGAATATGTTTTTTATCGGGTAAAAACCGCAGATAATCCGCCTGTTCTCCGATCTGAGTGATTAAGGCAAATAGCACCGTACAAGATGCACCAAAAAAAGACAGATTAAAGGCAGCGCTCTGACTTTTTGCGCCCTCAATGAATGCAAGATTGCTGATCAAATCAGGTTGTTTCACCAAGACAAAGCACCATGGTAATAAAAGCAGAAATAACCAGAGTGGTTGGGTGATAGCCTGCACCTTATTGATGAAGCCAATGCCTTTGACCACCAATGGCAAAATCACCAGTGCTGAAATCAGGTAGCCAATACTCAGGGGTACGCCTAAGCCTAGCTCCAATGCCAGCGCCATGATGGCGGCTTCAAAGGCGAGAAAGATAAAGGTGAAACTGGCATAAATGACCGAGGTAATGGAGGAGCCAATATAACCAAATCCGGCACCACGGGTCAGTAAATCAATATCGACATTATAACGGGCAGCATAATAACCAATCGGCCAGCTGGTCAGGAAAATGATAATCGCCACAACCACCAGTGCCCAGAAAGCATTACTGAAACCGTATTGCCAGAGCATGGTTGCTCCAAGTGTCTCCATTGCCAGGAAACTGACAGTCGCAAGCGCCGTATTGGTCACTGTCCATAGCGACCATTTCCTGACGGATTTAGGCGCATAGCGCAGGGCGTAATCCTCAATACTTTCATCGACCACCCAGGTATTGTATTTACGTCGGGTATGAATGACGCGCTGAGGTGCCTGACTGGTATTCGCTGTTGGGTCCATACAGATCAAATAAAGCTAAATATCTGCTATTACAATGCAATAACTATGCCCATCCTATCAGTATCAAAAATAATCCGACCGAATGCTGTATACGTAAAGTGACGTATATGCTCAATTTTTAACTCCCCTTAGGCTTAGTTGCATACCAAGCGCAAACCAATGATTAAGCGCATCAGCACATCTAATTCTATAGGGGAACCCGACATGAGCTTAAAATCAAAAGTAAAGACATCTGGATTACTGGCAGGTTTACTTGCTGTTCCATTCTTGCTGGCACCCGCACTGACCAATGCCAGCGTACCTGCAACGGCAAAGGTCAATACCACGAAACTTAAAGTAGATGACAAGTTTGTATATGTGGGCCAGCTGCATTCGGCAACCGGTACCATGGCAATTTCTGAAACCGGTTCAATCCAGGCAGAACGTCTGGCCATTGAACAGATCAATAAAAAGGGCGGTGTACTTGGTCGACAGATCAAAATTATTCAGGAAGATGGTGCTTCTGACTGGCCAACCTTTGCAGAAAAAGCACGTAAATTATCTGAAAAAGACCGTGTTGCTGCAATTTTCGGTTGCTGGACTTCTGCCTCTCGTAAAGCCGTATTGCCGATTATTGAACGCAATAACTCTCTACTTTATTACCCAACCTTCTATGAAGGCTTAGAACAATCTAAAAACGTAATCTACACAGGTCAGGAAGCAACTCAACAGGTAATTGAAGCATTGAACTGGCTGGCAAAAGAGAAAAAAGCCAAAACCTTCTATCTGATTGGTTCTGACTACATCTGGCCACGTACCACCATGAAAATTGCCCGTACCCACATCGAAAAAGTACTGAAAGGTAAAGTGGTTGGCGAAGAATACTATCCATTAGGCCACACTCAATTCGGCTCCCTCATCAACAAAACCAAATTGCGTAAACCAGATGCCATCTTTGCAGCAGTCGTGGGCGGTTCAAACGTATCCTTCTACAAACAAATGAAAGCTGCGGGCGTAACAGGCGACAAACAGACACTGCTTACCCTTTCAGTGACTGAAGATGAATTGCTGGGGATTGGCGGCGAAAACATGAAGGGCTTCTATTCTTCAATGAAATATTTCCAAAGCCTGAATAACCCCAATAATGCTGCATTCGTAAAAGCCTTTAAAGCGAAATATGGCCCTAAAGCGGTGGTAGGTGACGTAACACAAGCCGCTTACCTGGGTCCATGGTTATGGAAAGCAGCAGTTGAAAAAGCCGGTAGCTTCGATGTCGCGAAAGTGACTGCCGCATCTAAAGGCCTAGAAATGAAAAACGCGCCTGAAGGCTACGTAAAAATTGACCCAAACCACCATTTATGGAGCAAATCACGTATTGGTCAAGTGCAACCAAATGGTCAGTTCAAGGTTGTTTACGAGTCTAAAGGTCTAATCAAACCAAACCCATTCCCTAAAGGTTACTGAGTTAACAGCCACATGATCAGGGGAAGCCATTCTCCTGATCTTTTTATTCCACACAATTTTTTAAAGCTTGGAGGATGATGCGATGGATCTATCATTTGCAGAATTCGGTGCAATATTTGCCATGCAAGGCTTTAATGGTCTCTCTGTGTTCTGTGTGCTGTTATTGATGGCGCTCGGCCTTGCAATTATCTTTGGGCAAATGGGCGTAATTAACATGGCACATGGTGAGTTTCTGACCATTGGTGCATATACGACATTTTTTATTTCCACACTGACTGAAAGTTTTTTCCCTCAACTCCTACCTTATTATTTCCTGATTGCAATCATTGCAGCCTTCCTCACAGCAGGCATTATCGGTTACATGGTGGAACGGCTCATGATTAGCCGGCTCTATCAACGGCCACTCGATACACTTCTTGCAACATGGGGCTTAAGCCTCATCATGCAACAGCTGTTCCGTTCTATTTTCGGCCCTAAGGAAGTCAGCCCGACTTTACCTGACTGGTTAATGGGTTCTTATCAACCGACGGAAGCCATCGATATTCCTATCAATGGTCTGTTCCTGGTGGGCGTTACCCTCTGTGTTACTGCATTTGTCTACTTTCTGATTTACCGTTCACGCTGGGGTTTACAGCTTCGTGCAACCAACCAGAACCGCTTTATGAGTGGTGCTGTCGGGATCAATACCAAACGTGTTGATAGCTTAACCTTTGCCTTGGGTTGTGGGCTTGCAGGTATTGCGGGTGCAGCCTTCACAACCATCGGTTCTACTGGTCCTACAGCCGGTTCGCTGTATATCGTCGATACATTCTTAGTAGTGGTCTTCGGCGGCGCTGCAAGCTTGCTTGGCACCGTTGCCTCCGCATTCAGTATCGCGCAAGCACAATCTATTCTGGAATTCTTCCTTTCTGGTTCTGTCGCTAAAGTCCTGACACTGGCTACAGTCATTATTATCCTGATGCTGCGTCCTCAGGGTCTCTTCTCAATCAAAGTACGTAAATAGGGATTCAGGAGAGATATTATGAAGAATCTAATGAATGCCTTTTTAGGCGGTAAAGAAGGTGCGATTGGTCTGGTGATTCTTGCCGTACTGATCCTGCTAGTCATGCCAATGTTCCTGGATATTTTCCGTCTGAATCTGATGGGTAAATATTTGACTTTTGCTTTTGTCGCAATCGGCCTGGTTCTGTGCTGGGGACACGGTGGTATCTTAAGTTTAGGTCAAGGGATTTTCTTTGGCATTGGCGGCTACTGCATGGCCATGTTCCTGAAACTTGAAGCTTCAGACATGCAATCTACAGCAGCGCAAACCACGCCAGGAATTCCAGACTTTATGGACTGGAACCAGATCACCAGCTTGCCAGGCTTTTGGGAACCTTTCCATAGCTTCGGGTTTACTTTGTTTGCCATCATCATCATTCCAATCTTGCTTGCCTTCATCATCGGTTTCGCGATGTTTACCCGTCGTGTCGGTGATGTGTACTTCTCGATCATCATGCAAGCCATTGTAGCGATCCTGACCATTCTGATTATTGGTCAACAAGGTTTCACTGGCGGCATTAACGGGATTACAGACCTGAAAACCCTGCATGGCTGGGATATCCGTACCGATGAAGCCAAATATGTCCTGTACTACATCAATGCCCTGCTGCTCATTGCAGTGATCATGATCAGCCGTTTTGTCCTCAGTTCTAAACTCGGACGTCTACTTTCTGCGATGCGTGACAAAGAAGAACGTGTACGTTTCTCTGGCTATGACGTGGCCATGTACAAAGTATTCATTTTCTGTTTCGCAGCTGTGGTGTCATCTATTGGTGGTGCGATGTTTACCCTGCAAGTCGGCTTCATGTCACCAACGATTATCGGCATCGTACCTTCGATTGAAATGGTCATTTTAGCTGCAGTCGGTGGTCGTCTGTCACTGATTGGGGCAGTGTATGGTGCTGTTCTGGTGAATCTGGGTAAAACTTACTTCTCTGAAGCCTTTCCTGAAGTATGGTTGTATTTCCTCGGTGCATTGTTCATCGGTGTAGTCATGTTCTTACCGAATGGCTTAGCGGGTCTGTATGAAAAATATGTCCGTCCATTGTTCCTGAAAAAGAAACCGATCGACAGCACTTCGCCACCGCCAAGTAGTGATCCGGATAAAACGATCAATCCAATTGTAGAAGGAGGCGTGAAATGAATAAAGTCGGCGTAGAAATGAATAAACCGGTGCTGGTCATTGAAGATCTCACCGTGTCCTTCGACGGTTTCAAGGCAGTCAGTGATCTCAACTTCTATCTGGATAAAAACGAAGTCCATGTGGTGATCGGTCCCAATGGAGCCGGCAAAACCACAGTGCTGGATCTGATCTGTGGCAAGACCAAAGCAACTTCAGGTACGATCAAGTTTAATGATATTGAACTGACCAAACTGAAAGAGTTCAATATTGTCCGTAAAGGGGTTGGGCGTAAATTCCAGAACCCGAATATTTATGAAAATCTGTCAGTCTATGACAACCTGGAAATGTCCTTCCCGCGTGGCCGTAATGTCTTTGGTGCGCTGTTCTTCAGACGCACCAAAGATGTCGATGAGCGTATTCGTGAAGTTGCTGGCAAGATTTTCCTGACTGATCTGCTGGATACCTCCGCCGGTCTGCTCTCTCATGGCCAGAAGCAGTGGCTGGAAATTGGCATGTTACTCATGCAAGACCCAGAGCTGCTCATGCTGGATGAACCTGTCGCAGGGATGAGTGTGTCAGAGCGTGAGCAGACGGCGCAACTGTTGCGGGAGATTAGCAAAGGACGTTCTGTGCTGGTGATTGAACATGACATGGAATTTGTCAAAACCATTGCGGACAAAGTCACGGTACTGCACCAGGGTAAAATTCTGGCAGCAGGCAAAATGGACGATGTGCAAAATGATCCGAAAGTGATTGAAGTTTATCTGGGACACTAAGGAGACCACTATGAGCGGATTATTAGAAATTAATGCTTTGTGTTCAGGATATAAACAAAGTCAGGTGATTCACGACCTGGAACTGAAGATCCAGCCGAAGGAAATTGTAGCGATCATGGGCCGTAACGGCATGGGTAAAACCACCCTGTTCAAAACCCTAATCGGCGATATTAAAAATACTAAAGGTGAAATCAAGCTGGATGGCAAAAATCTGGAAAAACTGGATCCTTACCAGCGCGTAGAAAATGGTGTGGCTTATGTGCCGCAGGGCCGGATGATTTTCTCCACCATGTCCGTACTGGAAAATATCCAGACCGGTTTACCGGCTTCTGCGCACGGCAAAGTCCCGGATGACCTGTATGAGCTGTTTCCTGTACTTTGGGATATGCGCAAACGTAAAGGTGGAAACTTATCGGGTGGACAACAACAGCAATTAGCAATTGCCCGTGCTTTAGCGACTAACCCTAAAGTACTGCTGCTGGATGAACCGACAGAAGGGATTCAGCCCTCTATCATCAAGGACATTGCCAGAACTCTGAAAGAAATCCGTGACCAGCGTGATCTGACCATTGTGGTCTCTGAACAGGTGCTGAGTTTCACCATGGCGATGGCCGATCGCTTCCTGGTGATCGACAAGGGTCGCTTTGCTTATGAAAATGTCCGTAAAAATGTCGATGAGACCACCATCAGTAAGTATCTTTCTGTTTAATATTGCTGGTTTAATCTGGCTATAATTCCCCCCCGATTCGTCGGGGATTTTTAATATCTATTTCACTTAATATCCCAGAATTGTATTTAAATATTTTATTTGATTATTCACATTTAAAAATTTCTTCCAGTCTACGCATCCATATACGCAATTCAACGTATTTTGCTGCAACGTATTTTACGCGACACTCGAATCATAAAGTTGAATCGATAAAAGAGTTGGAGAAATTTGAATGCGTCACGGTGATATCTCAAGCAGCCCAGATACAGTAGGTGTAGCAGTTGTAAACTACAAAATTCCTCGTCTGCACAACAAAGCAGAAGTAATTGATAACGCGTATAAAATTGCTGAAATGTTGAAAGGAATTAAACAGGGTATTCCAGGTATGGACCTGATTGTTTTTCCTGAATACAGCACCATGGGCATTATGTACGACCATGACGAGATGATGGCAACCGCTGCCACCATTCCAGGCGATGAAACCGCGATTTTCTCGCAAGCCTGTATTGAAGCCAACGTCTGGGGCGTGTTCTCAATTACCGGTGAACAACATGAGGAACATCCAAACAAGGTGCCATATAACACCTTGATCCTGATCAATAACAAGGGCGAAATCGTTCAGAAATACCGCAAGATTATCCCATGGTGCCCGATTGAAGGCTGGTGCCCAGGTGATACCACTTATGTGACTGAAGGACCGAAGGGCATCAAGATGTCACTGATCATCTGTGATGACGGTAACTATCCAGAAATCTGGCGTGACTGTGCCATGAAAGGCGCTGAACTGGTCGTGCGTTGCCAAGGCTATATGTACCCGGCTGCAGATCAGCAGATCAACATGTCGAAATGCATGGCATGGGCAAATAACGTTTACGTTGCTGTTGCCAACTGTACCGGTTTCGACGGCGTTTACACCTATTTCGGTCACTCTGCGGTAGTCGGCTTCGACGGCCGTACCTTGGGTGAATGTGGTACGGAAGAAAATGGCATCCAATACGCACAATTGTCACTGCATGAAATTCGTGATGCACGTAAATACGACCAGTCACAAAACCATTTATTTAAATTGCTGCACCGCGGTTATACCGGTGTCTATAACAATGGTGACGGCGATAAAGGCGTTGCAGACTGTCCATTCGACTTCTACAAGACCTGGGTTCTGGATGCTCAAAAAGCGCAAGAGAACGTGGAAAAAATTACCCGCTCTACCATCGGCGTTGCGGAATGCCCAATCGGCAATCTGCCACATGAAGGCTTGGAAAAAGAAGCATCTTAAGTTTGGTCTGAGAGGAGGTATTCGATATGACATTTGCCAGCGACCGCATCAGTACCAATCAGGAAACTCTGGCCAAACAGCGTTATGAGATGCAGAGCAAAGAACGTATTGCACGTACCTCTCGCTTTAGCTTTGATCCTGAAAAAGTCATGCAGCATGTCCGTGGTCATATCATTGGGCAGCGTGCCGCACTGGATGAAATTGAAAACATGCTCTTAACCGTCAAGGCAGATTTTAATGTTCCTACCCGGCCACTGGCAGTCACCTTGATGCTAGGACCGACGGGTGTGGGGAAAACCGAAACGGTTCGGCTGATTGCTGAGGCGATCCATGGCAAGCCAGATGCATTCTGCCGGATCGACATGAACACACTGGCACAGGAACATTATGCTGCAGCACTGACAGGTGCCCCTCCAGGCTATGTCGGCTCTAAAGAAGGTAATACCCTGTTTGATGAAGCCCATATTCAGGGCAGTTTTTCCAAGCCAGGTATTGTGCTGTTTGATGAAATTGAAAAAGCCAGTACCGAAGTCATTCGGGGTCTGCTCAACGTTCTGGAAACCGGAATCTTAAAGCTGACCGCGGGTACCAAAGTATTGGATTTCAAAAACTGCATGATCTTTATGACCAGTAACGTCGGCGCCAAAGATGCTCAGGCACGCTTAAGACAGCTGGCCAAGCTTCCAAAGCCTATTCAGAAACTGGCCCGACTGGCCAAACTGGATGACAGCCAGATTACCGAACGCGCCCTGTACAAGAAATTTGATCCAGAGTTTCTGAATCGTATTGAACGCATTCTGAATTATGAAGCGGTAGAAGCTAATTTCGTGCCAACACTGGTCAGCCTGGAAATCGAGAAACTGAATCAGCGACTCCGCAAGCAGAGTCGCACGGTTGAACTTACACCCGCTGCCACCCTGTTTCTGTCTACCGGACATGATGTTCGTTTCGGAGCACGAGGCTTGAGTCGCCGTTTTCGGGTTTTGGTTGAGCCACAACTCGCCAGGTTTTTTATTCAGCATCCAGAAGCCGGTCAGATCATCATTGATTATGACGGCAAAGCGATCCAGGTTCAGTCAGTTCCGGTTGAAAGCGTGATCGAAGATCCGCTGTTCATCATGGATGACACGGGCAATAACATCAAAAACTAGCTTTATTCGACCTCAACACAGGGGATAAACCATGCAACATATTAAAATTAAACCAGGGGTTCCGCTGGCAGAACAGGCGGAAATTGGACATAACCGCTGGCATCCAGATTTGCCATTTCTGACTTCGGTAAAACCGGGTGAAGAAATCCTGATTGAAAGTCTGGATTTCCTGGATGCGCAGATTAAAGATACCGATGACATTTCTGATGTCAAAAATGTCGACCTGACCCGTGCCCATCCATTGACCGGGCCTTTCTATGTAGAAGGTGCTGAGCCAGGTGACTTGCTGGTAATCGACCTGCTCGACATTCAGCCAATTTCAGATGTCGGTTTCTCTGGCGTATTTGCCAAGGAAAATGGCGGTGGCTTCCTGGCTGACTATTTCCCTGAAGCTGACAAAGCTATCTGGGACTTAAAAGGCTTATTTGCGACTTCACGTCATATTCCGGGCGTGCGTATTGCTGGCTTAAAACACCCTGGCTTGATGGGAACTTTGCCATCGCATGATTTGCTAAAGGAATGGAATCGCCGTGAAGCTTTACTGGTGCCTAAAGGTCAGGCTAATCCGCCTGATCCGCGTACTGCTGTTCTGCGTGGCGTAACAGGTGCTGAATTCGACCGTATGGCAGCAGAAGCTGCGCGCACTGTTCCACCACGTGAACATGGCGGAAATACGGACATTAAAGACCTGGCAGCCGGTAGCCGTATTTACTTCCCTGTTTATCAGAAAGGTGCTGGCTTCTCGATGGGCGATCTGCACTTCTCTCAAGGAGATGGTGAAATCGGTTTCTGTGGCGCGATCGAAATGGATGGTGTTACCCGTGTGGGCTTCGATCTGATCAAGGGCGGTATGGAAAAATACAATATCGATTCTCCAATCTTTGTGCCAAGTAATGTCCGTCCGGCTTATGACCAGTGGCTGACCTTTGAAGGCATCAGCGTTGAAGATGGCGTAAACCACTATCTGGATGCCACTGTGGCCTATCGTCAGGCGTGTTTAAAAGCGATTAAATACCTTGAGAATTTTGGTTTTACCGGCTCACAGGCGTATATGTTACTGACTGCGGCACCAGTTGAAGGCCGTATCGGCGGTATCGTGGATATTCCAAACTGTGCATGTACCGTATCTCTGCCAACTTCAATTTTCGAACAGAACATCCTGCCTCAAGGTGCGCTGAACGATGACAAATTCTGGGGGCATAAACGCTAGTTTTACAGTTTATTGTTGTTTTAGCTTCACAACGGGTAGTCATCCAACCTAAAGCCTTCGGCTACCCGTCTTTTTAATTTGAGCCCTTTGTGCTATAGGAGTACAGAAATGCCGTTATATGATTTCCGTTGTGAGCATTGCGAGGGAATTTTTGAACAACGGGTTCCAATTGCCCGTATCTCAACCGATACGATTGAATGTAATTATTGCCAACAGCAGACTTTAGCTAAGCCGATGATTACTGGCCATCAGCAAATTAATATGAAAAGCAAATGGCGCCCCTCTTCTGGCGCCGAACAACTTGCAGGGCCTCTGGTAGAAGGACCCGGTACCAATCAAAATAGCGCACGCAGCTCGGTTTTACATAATTGCCGCGGCATTAACTGTTCTTTATGCGATGTTTAATCCGCCATTTTAAATATTTAACCAATCAGGACTGGACAGCTCCCAGTATCCTAGACACGAGACAGCCTCATTTTGAAGCTGTCTCAAAGGCTTCTGCGCTCATCCCATTGAGTACTGCCTATCGAAGAGATTATTTATTAGTCGAATAATCTCAAAAACTGATTGACTACCATGACGGTATCTCAGGTCTCTGACTTCACGTATATTCAAACTCATTCAGGTTGGGTCTAAACTGCATTTATTATTGATGTGTTTTCATGTGCAAGTGTTGGCTGGAAAGTATCAACACGTAAGAACACTGATATGGTGCTTGATGCACTGGGTTATGTATCGCCTTTTGGGTTTGAAGCAATGTACTATGATAAGATTAACCCGTTAGGTCAGGTGGCCTAACTTAAATAAAAAAGTTTCCGACAAACCCGGTACGGTTCAGCTTCTTTTCCTATCCAATTTAACGTAGGCATTAAGTACTTCCAAAAACATAAATTCCGCAATTTGCATAGATTACCATTTAAAAAAGACTCAGCCCTAGGCTTTTACTCACTTCTTATCATAAGTGTGACAACCTCTGACGTGCTATTCAATTTAGTTTTTTTAGTTTCATTGAATTAAACTATCCGTATTATGGCTCTGCATATGAATCGATACTTGAGATAAACCAGCCCGTTCAAAGCGATATCTCATATATCTAGAAATATCATCTTCGTGTGAGGAAATGATTAACTGTCTATCTTTTAACTCACAACGTAATAAGTCAGTTAAAGAAGCAATATTGATTTCATCTAAGGATTGCACTGGATCATCAATTAAAACTAAAGAGTTCTCGGAATAAACGCGATTTAACGATAAGAAAAAAGCTAGACTCAATGCAGCCAATTGACCAGAACTCATTGCTAGTGTCGCATCATGGTCAGAACTTTCCGCAGTACAGAAGCGAATTTGCTGCCCTTCTGCATAGTCTATAAACAGTCCTAGACCACGTTGATAATTTTGTATTAAGCGCCCACTATAGATATGAAATATTAATTCAATATTAGCGATAATTCTTGAAGAGTAATCACGTTCAGTTTCAATTAGTATTTTTTTCAACCTAATTATTTTAGCTTTTGCATTTAAGTTTGCATTATATAAATCACTCTTTTCCTTTAACAATTTTTCCGTCTGCTGAAGTTCAAAATCCTTAAAGTCTTTAAACTTTTTATTTACATAGTTTTTCTTATGATTTAAATCATCTTCCAGTAAGGGCATGTAATCAGAATAATCAGCCAACTCAGAATAGTACAACGGATCAAGCATCTAGTTCGCCCAATGCTTCTGTTCAGAATGAACAATCCAAATATGCTCCATATAGCAAAGATGAGGTCGAAGCCAAAGTACAAGCTTTAACTCAGATTGTGGAAAATGATACCGAGTATTTGCCTGCTGCGGTCAAACAAGCTCAGTCATTTCTTGAGAGTTGGGAGAAATATCCTGAAGCGCTCAAATCCATGATGGAATCTGATCTTGATCCAAACAATGCTGAATACAGTAATAATATTCCCATGGAAACGGAACAGCCTGCATTATCTGTTCGTGCTCAAATTACCAGTCGTGAGTCTCAATCTGCCTTTAATGTACAAGGGGCAATTGAATATATTCTAGAAATTCAGTCGACCAACGATCAACCTTTTGTTCTTCAAGGTATGAGCATTAATCGTGGTCGTTGTGGTTATTACACCGCTGACTTTCATAGCAAGATGCCTGTACAAATGAGTTATAGCTCAACGGTATCGTACTTGTTGAAATGTCGTGGTGATCAGGTACTTGAAGCTGAATTAATCACTGATCAAGGTAATGTGAGTTTGTCTTTTTGATGTCAGGCTATAAAATAGAGAGAACAGGGTTAATGCTGGTGTTCTCTCTTCTAATAATATTACTGACGTTCACAAAAATGATAATCGCCTAATTTTTCTGAAATTTTAGAAAAATTCACTACATGAAATTTATCTTGAACGGATTTTTCTTGTTTTAATATTTGGGGTGATTGATGTAACTTTTTTCTTCTCTCAAGATTCTTTCTAATTGACTCATGCTTTAGAGATAAACGTACCTCACTGTTGGTTAATTTTATTTCTACACCTTCCAGTCCCTCTTTGTAGGACGGATGCTCAAACTTATAACCACTATCTGCTATTTTATTAAGCTCAGTAGTCAAAGCCGTATATAAAAATTTGTTAAAACCGTTTGGTTCAGATAGCCCATCTTTACAATATTCATCTTTTTTAAACATACAAAAATATTCGAGTATTAATGCTTCATATGCAACTAATGTGGACTTTTCTTTCATATGTGCATTTTTTTTTGAAGTTAGTTTTTTGGATAAAAATTCAAGAATTTCTTCTAGTTCTTCAATATTTTTCCAAATTTTAGATGTTAAGTTTTTATTCAATAGTAAGTATAGAGCATAATAATTTGAAAAAAATATTTCATGGAATGAAGAGTCTTCACCTATGGGAATTTGAAAATGCAAGATCCCTTCTTGCATTTCCACAATTTTATTTTCACTATCTCGCCCAACCAAGTTACTCCAAGATAGATGGTTTAGTGGTTGCAGCAATACTGAACTAGCACCACGTTTCAATGTATCTATTGGAGTGAGAAAATTAACTAAAGCATAGTAACCTTCGAAATTTTCCTCCCTACAAGATAGAGTCTGCAATCCCATAAAAAACTCTAAATACATAGGAATTATATATTTATCTAAATCTAATTGAGTCCGATAGCTCAAAGCAGCTAAATCATAGCAACTAGCTAATTGCTGTACCTCTAAATATATAGCATTAAAATCAGCATTTTTTCGAATTAAAGAAAATACTTCAAGATAAGCTGAATGAAACTCTCTAGTCGAATTGAGATTAAACCAATTATGGATCGGATTCTTAAAATCTTGTCCATATTGAGCATTCCCCCAAAAACAGGCTATCACCTCACAATTAAAATAATCTTGAGAATTCAGATTTAGGATTTGTTCTACCTTACCCATAGATGGATGTAAGTTTTCCTCAATAGTAGCCCATGATTTTTGTAGGAATAAATTCAGAACGTATTCATTTAGCTCTTTCAATGAGTTCAATAATTCGGGCTGAGATTTAAGTAGAGAAAAATAATCAAATTCTTGTTCAATAAAACTTTGAGTGCGTATTAGACATGCTGTCTTAAGCAGTTCTTTTTGCTTCTGATTCATTTTTCCCCATTCGGAATTAGATCCGCTGTTTTTTGTCCGAAGAGTTGCTGTTAATTTTGGCTTATTCAATCACGGAGTCAAACACCATGCAATCAAATATATATCCAAGACCAACCATCCTTCGACTCAAAGAAGTAATTGGCTTTACGGGGGTAAGTCGTTCAGTTATATATGAAAAATTAAATGAGAAATCGAAAAGTTACGATCCGTACTTTCCCAAACCCATCAAGCTCAGTTCGAATGCTGTGGGGTGGTTTGAACATGAATTAATTAAGTGGCTTGAGCTTAAAGCTAAGCAACGTTTTACCTGCTAACTTTCCAAATCGACTTTCAACTGTGAAAGTCGATATTCCTGAAGAATAGATGAAATGGATTGTCGGAATTATGGTTCTCATATTTTTCAATAATTTAGGATTTTATATTTAATTAATAAGTACTAATAATCAATATATTCTATTGATAAATAATACATTTAATTAGATTTATTATTCATTCAACAACTCTTCTAAAACCTATATCAAACATATCACGACTCATACCAAGGCTACCCATGCCTTGGTAAGGATTCACTTACTTAAAATTTACCTGAAAGGGCATTATATGAATACAGACCTAAATGATTATCCTAATGATAATTATGAAAAATATTCCATACATAAGGTGGATGATAAAAGCATTGTAATAATTGATGATCCAGAAGCATTACAGAAGGATAGAATCATTCAACTCATAAAAAAAATGCAAAAAGATGGAAAGCTTTTTATTTACGTTATTCATCCCGATAAAAAGCAATCTTACAAAATTAATCACAGGCCTTTACATGATGCATTAAAAAACATTGATCCACGATTTATAATTGATTTCAATTACACAAGTGCTGAGACTGACCTATTTCGTAAGATATGCGTAGAGTGCTTCCCTGCACACATTGTAAATGATACATCTACAAACTTTTGGCAACTTGCTCACAATGAGCCAATAGCGATCAGCCCAACTCATTACAAGCCTAAAGCTCAAATTTTAAATGAGTTCTATCAACGTCTCTTCAAGGCATTATCTACTGATATAGACTATAAAAAAGCAGTAGAACTACGCAAAGAAAAAAGCTTAAATCAGAACAAGAAGGCTAAAAGGCTAATCCAAAAATTAATTATTAAATTCAGTAAATTACTGGTAATTCGAATTGATTTCTCCATCAATCGAAATTTTCAAATCACACTTGAACTACTGAAAACATACATGAGCACTTTCTTAAAAAAGCTCCATACACCAAATGACGAAATACCTTCGATTGTCGGCTATATTTGGAAATTAGAGTATGGCATACAGAAAGGCTATCATTATCATTTTATCTTTTTTATGGATGGTAATCTCCATAAACAAGAGACTTTCTTTGTAGATCAACTCGCTAAATTATGGAAAGAAATCACCCTAAATAAAGGCACTTATCATAGCTGTAACCATAACAAGGGTTCTTACAAAAGACTCGCAATTGGCACCCTTGTTCATGATGACCTAGAAAAAATCAACGCACTGTATATGGTCGTGGATTACATAACTAAAGTTGACCAATTCATCATTGAGAAAACACTTACGAACCATCGTACGTTTGGCTATAGCACTCGTAAGTATGAAAAAAGTAGTGCTGGGAGACCTCGTAAGATCAACGCAGGATCAATATCAGTCTAATTCAAAACATCCCACAGTGCTCTCAACCTTAGAGAGCATCAATCCCCATATTTGAAAAAAACGAGACCATAATGAACATGTCAATGCAACCTACCAATACGACAGAAAGCACCAATCTACCTTATTTTTGTATGGGTGAGTTTAACCTATTCAATATGCACAGCGTTTCGGAAATCGCCACGAATCCAAGTTATTTGCCTTTCAAGGAAAAATTTAAAAAAATCAGTCGAATCTCTACTCAATACTATGTCAGTAATACTCCGCATACAGATCATGTATTTGAACTACTACTGAGCTTTCAACCAATTAATGTTCAATTACGAGAACACTCACTATTCAAAATCAGTCAAAGTGTAAAGGCTGTACATCAGGCATATGTAAATTTGGGTTCCAATTCGGATGGACCTATTAATCCAATGCTGCTACACAATGAATACTATGTTGAGCAGATAAAACCTGTTGTAGATGCATTCATATATGAATTGAAAAAGCATTCAACCAGTAAAAATGCAATCGCTGATCGTGATAAGCGTATTGCATTAATCAAAGAAATACGTAAAGAAAATGTACCTGTGATGAAAAAGTTATTCAAAACTCATCAACAATTTAATCTAAATCATTTTACTTACGTGTTCCACATGAATGAGCATGAACTGTTTAAAGCAAATAAATCTGTGGAAAATGCTTTGACCCAAAAAATGCGCAGCATCATCAATCAGTTTCATGAAAAACATCAATCAGAAATTTTAGCATTATTTTTTTGTATACAACGTGATTTATCTGATAACTATGTCTTAAATGTGTATTGTGCGACAGAGCAAGAATGCCAGCCTCTATCAATGAAAGATTGCATCAGCTTTCGTGATAATGGCACTCTTAATTTTGCACCACTTTCGAAGATTACCATGAGTATTTTTGAATTTCAAAGTTCAATGAATATTCAAGGTGTAGACGGTATAAATGAAAAGATATGGAAAGTCATTTTTGGACAACAAGTTGAAAAATACAAATATGTCTATTATGAATCTGAATTCGTATCACCAAAATTCATATACATAGAGTGTGACAGTAAAAATTGACGAGGAAGGGCTTTGCCCTTCTTTTACTTTCCTAGATTCCTAAAACTGTTTGATATGGCTTGAATCCCTCCAATACAACAGCAGCAACTAAGTTATTAAATGGCTCACTATTGCCATCCGCCATCCATTGATCAAGTGCCTCATAGTAGGCTAGCCGATTTTCGACCGTAATCACACTCGGTGGATAACCTGCTTTCATCAATTCAAGATTCATCAATAATCGAGACGTACGACTATTCCCATCAATAAAAGGATGAATACCCACAAAATCAGCATGAACTTTGGCTGCTCGCTCAATTGGATGTAATGTATGGGCTTCCGTGTTATACCAATCTATAAATTGCGACATCTTGTCATTGAGTAATGTGTGATCTGGAGGATTGGTGGTAGCGCCTGAGATTAAGACATTTTGCTGACGATATCGTCCTGCATTCTCATCATCAATATTTTTCAATATCAACTGGTTAATGTTTCGAATTTGCCATTCTGAAAAAGGCTCTTCTTTCTTTATAATATCTTCGACATATAAGATCGCATCACGATGATTGATTACTTCAAAATGCTCTCTTAATACCTTACCCCCTACCGTAATCCCCTCTAGAACAACCTTGGTCTCCAAAAGGGTTAAAGTGTTACCCTCAATCGCATTGGAATGGTAAATCCAACGTAAGAGTAAATATTCATGTAGATTTTTGACAATCGCAGATGGAAGAGGTCGATGGTGATCTAATTTAGTTTTTAAATCATCAATGATCTCAAACATGCTTTGTCTCTACCTTTGTCATGGAATGATCTTACATAAAAAACTATCACAATAAAATCCAAGGACGACAACCCTATTTATACGCAAATAAGAGTACCAGAATTAGTACAAGCCATCCTAGATTAACAGTTGACTCACAACAAAACTGGGAATATATTCCTATTTATATACAAAATATAGGAATATAGTCCTAGTTTAGGAGGATTTATGCCAAAAAGAGATCTATATAAAATTTTGTTCCCCAAACAGCGTAAGGCATTGACCACTTTTGGGGAAGATCTATTACTCGCTATGAAGCGTCGTGGCTGGACTAAACAAATGATCTGCGACCGTACTGGATTTGATAATAAAACAATAAATAAAGTTTTTGCTGGAGATCCCAGTGTGGCAATCGGCACATATATCAAGGTAATGGGAGTGTTAGGTATGGAAGATAATTTTGCCAAATTAGCAGCCCATGACGAAGTGGGAATTAAACTGCAAAATATTAAATTATTAGAAGGTTCAAAATGACCCGACATATAGTAGATGTTTATGCTTCTTGGTTACCTATTGATTCACCATTACTTACAGGGCAATTAATGTTTGCTGAGACAAGTCGTGGCGGTGTATTTAGTTTTACTTATGATAACTCATTCTTGAAGTCAGAATATCGTCTTCAACTTGATCCATTCTTAACACTCCATCGTGGTGAACTTTATAACGACCTTCCAGATAGGAATTTCCGTATATTCTTAGACTCATCCCCTGACCGTTGGGGACGGATTCTGATGCAACGCCGTGCGGCAATAGAACACCACAAAGGTTTACGCTCAAGTGCCAGACTCACAGAATTGGACTATTTACTGGGCGTCCATGATTCTTTTCGCATGGGAGGAATTCGTTTTAAAATAGCAGAGTCTGATAATTTCTTAGATGACAATGACGAATTTGCAGCTCCTCCAATGACTTCATTACGTGAACTAGAATATGCCGCAATCCAAATAGAGAAAGATGAGAACATTGACAGTGAAGAATATTATCAGTGGCTTAAATTATTAATTTCCCCAGGTTCTTCTTTAGGTGGTGCTAGACCTAAGGCTTGTGTGACCGATGAGCATGGACATCTCTGGATCGCAAAATTTCCTAATCAGAAAGATACATTCGATGTAGGAGCTTGGGAGTTAGTCTGTTATGAATTGGCTCGATTAGCTGGAGTAGAAATGTTCCCAAGTGAAATACGCCGATTCTCTTCAGAACATCATACTTTTCTCACTAAACGATTTGACCGCCAAGGAACTGAACGCATCCATTTTTCATCAGCAATGACTCAACTAGGGTACTACGATGGTGAACATTCAGAAGGGGCAAGTTATCTTGAAATAGCAGAGTTTCTAACCAATAATGGATCACAAACAAAAAATGATCTAGCTCAACTATGGCGCAGGATCATCTTTAATATTGCAATATCAAATACAGATGACCATTTAAGAAATCATGGCTTTTTATTAACTAATAAAGGATGGAAGCTATCACCTGCATATGATCTTAACCCTATTGTAGGGAATCGAGGTTTACACCTTAATATTACAGATACAGCTAATGCACTTGATTACAGCTTAGCATTTGAGGTTATTGATTTCTTCCGTTTATCACAAGAGGAAGCGACTCAGATTTATGATGAAGTATTATTGGCGGTAAAAAAATGGCAAAGCATTGCAAATCGGTTGAGCATTAGTCGTAGTGAACAGCTAATCAAGCAAGAGGCTTTTAACGTATAATGGTTGTATTTAGATAGAATAGAAATTGATGTATTATGAAGGACAACGAAAGTTTGCTGTCATCTTTCTGTTAATCAATTGAGAAAATTCACTCCATTGAATTCAGTTTTTTCTGACTGGGGGACGATTGGGGGATCAAATAAAATTATTTATATTTTATTTAAATATTATCAATTATTTAGTCTTTAAATGTGATTCCCTCTCTCGCCAGAATTCAAATTTAAAGAAGCTTAAACTTAATGGGTTTAAGCTTTTTTATTGGCTAAAATATTAAAAATAGCCAAAAAAATATTGATAATTTTTATATCCATCACAACACCTAAATTTAAGTAAATATTTAAATTCAATGAAGAATCTTATTTCTTTAGCTAAAAAAAGCCTAGTCGTGCATAGCAACTTAAACCTGCCTTTTGCCGTCTATTCAGCTTACCAAGAGCAAAAAATCACAAACGTTCCGATTTCTAAACCCTTACTCATAATTGTATTAAGTGGATTTAAAGAACTTGGAAAAACTGAAAATATTAAGTGTGTTGCTGGTTCTTTTATTTTTTTAGCCAACAGCTCCAGCATTGATATGCGTAATATTCCAGATCAAGAAGAATATTTCGCTCTTCTTATCGAGTTTGATTTTGAAGATTTTAATGATCTACCTCAAAATACTGGCACTTCTCAAAACTATGTTCAAGGCCAGCTGAATCCTCTTTTAGAAAGTGCCCTGCATCAATTTATAGATTTCTCTTTAGTTGCCCCTCCTTCTGCATTTAAATTTAGAAAAAGAGAGCTTTTAGAACTTATTTATTATTCGGGCTATACCGCCATCGCTAAACTCAACATGAATAAAAGCTTGAGTGAAAGAGTTCAGACTTTGATTTCCTATCATTTGTCTACAGAACTCACCGCTGAATTTATCGCTGCTCAACTTTTTATGAGTTCATCAACGTTAAGAAGAAAACTGAAAAGTGAAGGAAATAGCATTCAAGATATTCGCAATAGAGTTCGACTAGGCTATGGACTGCATCTTATTCAAACCACCAATAACAGCATTGGAAATATTGCTTTTGAATGTGGCTATCAATCCCAATCTCGATTTACTGAACAATTTAAAAATTTGTTTGGAATTACCCCACGTGAACTACGTAAAACCAAAATGCTCACTTAGGGCGAATTTATGGCAAATCTGCGTATAAAAAATTTTTAGAAGAAAACTTAAGATCTTTTACACATTTAAAAAGGTTCTTGAGAAAGCAAATGAAAAAAGTAGCAGTAATTTTATCGGGTTGTGGTTATTTAGATGGTTCTGAAATTAGAGAGTCTGTTTTAACCCTATTAGCTTTAGATACAGTCAATATTGAATATCAAATTTTTGCACCTGATGAGCCTTTGTTTCATGTCATTGACCATGTGAGTGGCGAAATAAACATGACTGAGCGGAGAAATATTTTGCAAGAAGCAGGACGAATTGCCCGAGGTAAAATTTCCTCACTCGATCAACTTAATGAAAATGAATTTGATGGTCTTATTTTGCCGGGTGGTTTTGGTGTCGCTAAAAATTTATCAACTTTTGCCTTTAAAGGAGCAGAAGCGAGAGTACATGGTACAGTGGCTTCAATTTTAAAAGCGTTTCATCAGAGCAAGAAACCAATTGGGGCAATCTGTATTTCCCCTGCACTCTTGGCACTTACGTTTGGAGAGTTACACCCAACTATTACGTTAGGATCTGACCTTAACATTGCTAAGGAAATTGAAAAAACGGGTTCAATTCATCATGTTTGTCAAACCTCAGACTGTGTGGTCGATAAACAAAATTTATTTGTTACTACGCCTGCCTATATGGATGATCAAGCTAACTTAAAAGATATCTATGCAGGTATTACAAGCTTGGTTAATACAATGACAGCTTTAGCAAATTAAGATGTTTAATGAGGGATAGAAATTACTATCCTTCTCTAATCACCAGAATTACAAAGAAATGCGCTAAGATAAAAATACAAAAGGCTTGATTTTAAAAAGATTCAGTTTTTGTTGTCCCCTATATTGAAGTGTAATCTATCTGGATTATTGGTATAACTTTCTTACAATCCTGCTCAGTACTTAGAATAGGCTTTGTTGCATAAAGCCTTTGAAGGTAAAGTTTTCCTAAGTTGCTAAAATTTAGGTTACAACTTGGGTATGAGG
>ENA-OWOG01000221-OWOG01000221.1-gut-metagenome-genome-assembly--contig:-NODE-221-length-28823-cov-20.313087_pt1 | contig 28823 bp, 20 predicted proteins | sample MGYA00248249_ERZ651793 | MGnify/ENA primary metagenome ERZ651793 (study PRJEB26908, sample SAMEA4031700) | gut metagenome | biome: gut; feature: normal infant; material: stool | place: China | collected... | reverse complement strand
CATAACACGGGCCTCGTCAACGAAGACGCGTCCATTGGTATCATCTTTCCGCTCCTCTTCTCCATTGCCATCATCCTCGTCAGTCTCTATAGCGGCAACGCACACCTTGACGTAGATACGGCATTGCTGGGGGAAATCGCGTTCGCTCCATTCGACAGATGGATTGTAAACGGTACCGACTTAGGTCCTGTATCACTATGGATCTCCCTTGGGGTAGCGGTCATCAACCTCGTATTAGTTATGCTCTTCTACAAGGAATTACAGCTATCCACCTTCGATCCATTATTAGCAGGGCTCTTTGGCTTTATGCCTGCCCTCATCCACTACGTGCTCATGACCATGGTATCCCTTACCGTTGTGGCCTCCTTCCAAGCGGTAGGCGCCATCCTCGTTATTGGCCTCATGATCGGACCTGCGGTTATCGCTTATTTATGGACGGACTCTGTGAAAGCCATGCTCACTAGCAGTATCATCATCGGCATTATCTGTGCCGTCATCGGTACGGAAGTCGCTTTCACCCTAGACGTATCCATTGCAGGCGCTATCGCAACAACGATCGGTCTCGCATTATTAATTGCCGTTATTTGCACGCCAAAGACAGGCTATATCGCAACCTATCGCCGCCAACGCCACTTACGTCGTCACTATCGAGAAACGATGATGCTCTGTCACATCTATACCCATATGAACACACCTGTGGCGGCCATTGAAAATGGTATCGGTACCATTCATGAACACTTGAACTGGAAGCCAGACTATACACACCAAGCCGCATCACACCTTAAGAAGCAAGGCTTGTTGTATGTAACAAATGGGTACTATATGCTAACCGATAAAGGCGTGGCACAAGTTAAAGAAATCATTTAATGAACCATATGGATTTTGGTATACACAATAATAGGCAAATCCGTATAGTCTAATTACATTAATGGTAGAAACTTAATATGTTTCCCAACAAAAAAGAAGCTGAAATCAATGCTAATCTGCAAGATTTCAGCTTCTTCTTTTATATTTAATTATATGGCTAGAACACAACACGCATCTGATACCACTTAGCACCGCCATGATCAGATACAGACTCGCCTTCATTTACAAAGCCAAACTTGGCGTAATAATGAATCTTTTCTTCCTTACATGTTAAAATAACGCCTTTTCGATTTTCTTCTTTGGCCAATTCTATGAAAGCCTCAATCAACTGCCCACCTACACCGCGATTGCGATACGCTGGCATTGTATTTAGGCCAAATATCATCTGCCATGCCCCATCAGGATTGTGCATAGATGCATCAGCAAACATCTCATCGGTTAGGATTTCATCATCCGTAACAAAACCATCGATAAAACCGATAGGTGTATTACCATCAAAAATAATAAGGAAATGGTCTGCATAATGAGCAAGGCGCCCTTTAAACGCTTCACGAGGGGCTGCTTCGGCTGGTGGAAAACAGGTTGCTTCTATATGTGTCACTAAATCTAAATCTTCAAACGTCGCTTTTCGAATCTTCATATTGTATCTCCAAACATTTCTTCTATATCTTTATCCCATTTATCAAAATCTTTTGGCATTTTAAATTTACCTTTTGCAATGCCTATACGTTTCGACACATCCACTTTAGACTCTGTTTGCCTATTGTCTTCAGATAGTGTAAGCCGCGCTACAGTCCGTCCATCTTGTTTGATATATATAACAGACTCTTCTCCTGTCTGTAGTTTTTTTACAAGCATAGGCAATTCTGCTGTAGCTTGTGTTATTGTTACTTCACACATAGTTTTTCCTCCTCCCTGTAAAATTTAGTTACTCAATTATATATCATTAAAGCGCTTTGCTCATATAGTTTACTATAACTTTCTCATCTCACGCACGAATGCCTCCGCCTCCTGTAAGTTCTTTGGGAACTCAAAATACATGTATCTTTCATTACCATAAATGGGATTCCTAAAATCATAGCCACTCAACAACAAATACTCTATAATCTTCCACTCTTTATCATTAGATTTTTTAGGAGCTTTGAACTTCTCATTCACAAAGTACATTTTGCCTTTACATATAGGACAGGTTTTATTTGTATTAAATAACTCGTAATTCGTACCCTCTGACAAGGATATTCTGCAATTGGTACATACATTTTTATATCCCATAATTATTTTCTCCCATTGGTTTATGTTGAAAGATTTATTTTACAAGCTCTCATCAATTACATATAACATGTCACCTGTAAAGTATATGTTCATTATACAATGTACAGGATTTCCTTCGGTCCATAACCAACCTTGGAGTACAGCTCGTCCCCAGTTATAGGTCTCTGTAATAACCTCGAACTCACTTTCACTATAATCCTGCTGATACTGAGGTAACTCAATCCTTTTACCTGTGAAAGTATCTAATATTGTACTATTAAAGACGAGAATTTCTAGATCAACAACATCACATTTCTCAAATACAATCTTGGCCTTATGAGTTTGTTCATCACCATTCTCATAAGAAAAAATATAATCAAAGGTAAAAGTTAAATTACCATCTGCGTATGCTATTTTTTGGACCCTTGCATCATGGAGAGAATATTTGGGATACTCGCCAAAAGATTTTGTCGTTTTCATAGGACCTCTATTTTCAAACAACTGTTTAACCAAAATCTATAACTTAAAATCAGTATACCAATTTTTTTGTATAACATAAAAGGGGCTGTAACAAAACAGCCCTCAATCATTAATATTTAAATACCTAAAGTAAAAACCTCTTTATAAAATGCTATCATGTTTTTTGCATATTTCGCGGCCCGAAGAATGACCAATCTTTTATAATAGTCAGCTACTATCTCTTGATGATTCTTCAATAGATCGAACTCAATTATATACAAAGCAATACTCGTTTTAGAATATTTTCCTATTTCAATTATAGATTTCTATTTTTTAATAGAACGATAATTTTTGATTAATAGTTTATTTATCATATCAAAACTCCTAATCCCTTATCTGACTATGCGATAAATTAATATAAACATCTTCCATAAACACACCCATAAGATCTTTGTTCATTTTGTCATCTTTTAATAGCACAGAAAATAAATCCATATTTTGTTCATAGCCTTCCATTAGCGCATCTTGAACCGCATCATAATAAGCAAAACTAAAATCATTTATGGTATTACTATTTGCACTATCTTTAAGTTTAGTATTTTTTAGAAGCAAATCTCTCACTTGAAGTGCTGATTTAGTTGCAACATCAAAGTCAAAATTCTTATTATATTTAAGATTTATTTCATCAATAATCTTTGATAATTTTTCTTTTACTTGCTCTTCAAAATACACCTCATTAGGTATAGGTACTTTTATCTCAGGTTTTGATTCTAAACTACTGTCATGTTCCCCTGTTTTCTTTTGCTTAAAATTATTAACAGTTATCTTGTCTGCTATATCAAAATCATTTCCCATTTTTCCAATTTCAATTTCTTTTATAAGATATGACAGAAAATTATATTTTTTATGTAAATCAACTGCCTGATATCTAGTTGCTTGGATTAAAAAGCCGTAGAATCTCAAAAATCTTCTAATTGCACTTCTGATTTCTAATTTAATTAAATCATCATTTCTATTTATAATTTCTAAGCTCTTGCCTAGAAGAGACCACATTTTAGATTTATCCTTTGAGTTACGTTTATCTTGATATAAATATCTGTTAAATAATTCAATATCATCGTAATACAAGAAATTATATTGAGATATTTGTTTTTCTACTTCCCTTATTGCTGATGGCGTTATTGTTTCTCCTAAAATAGTTTCTGTATAATATGGCTCAAATGCTTTTTGAATATCATCATATTCATTCTTAAAATCTATAATAAATGTTTTTTTATCATAACCTGGATATATTCTATTTAACCGTGAAAGTGTTTGAACTGCATTAACTCCTCTTAGTCTCTTGTCTACATACATAGCACATAGTTTTGGTTGATCAAAGCCTGTTTGATATTTATTAGCAACCAATAGAACTTGGTATAAATCAGTATCGAATGCATCTACAAGCTTACTTTCATCCATACCATTCATTACCGCCTCTGTGTATTCTTTTCCATCCAAATTTACTTTTCCAGAAAATGCAACCAATGCTTGTATGCCAGTGTAGTTATGCTTATTTATATAATCGACAAATGCATTTTTGTATTTGACAGCTGATTGTCTTGATGATGTGACTACCATTGCTTTTGCTCGACCATCTAATTCGTGCATTACATTATATTTAAAATGTTCAATGATTATTTCAACCTTTTGAGAAATGTTTGTATCATGTAGCTCAATATATTTTACAATTTTCCTTTTCGCTGCAATCGTATCTAGCTCAGGATCACTGTCTACAATCTTATTAACTTTGAAGTATGTCTTGTATGTTACATAATTTTTTAGAGGATCGAGAATAAATCCCTCTTCAATTGCTTGCTTCATAGAATACAAATCAAAAGATGTTTTTTTGCCTTCACTATTCATATTTCCAAAAAGTTGAAGTGTTGTAAATTTAGGAGTTGCCGTAAATGCAATCATAGAAACATTATCAGATTTTCCACTTCTTTGTATTTCTTTTTCAATTTTATCTTGAAGCGTTTCCTCATCACCAACTTCATATGGTGTTTTCTCTTCTGCAACCATTGCAAGCGAAGAAAGTGCGTAAGAAACAGATTCCATAGCAGCACCAGAAGTTGACGAGTGTGCCTCGTCAATAATTATTGCAAAGTTTTTTTCTTTTAAGTTATCTACAATATCTTTGATATACATAAACTTATGAATTGTAGTAACAATTATTTTTGTATTTCCATTAAGGGCTTTTGCTAAGTCATGTGAAGTACATTTATCATCCATTACTTTAATAAGACCTTCTTTATGTTCAAGCCCCATAACTGCATCTTGTAATTGTCTATCAACAACAATTCTATCGGTTATTACACAAATTGTATCAAAAATAACCTCATCATTTGAATTATGAAGAGATGCTAATCTGTGAGACAGCCAAGCTATTGTATTTGTTTTACCACTTCCAGCTGAGTGCTCAATTAAATAGTTTCTTGAAGTCTCATTTACCCTTATATCCTGCACCAATTTTCTAACAGCATTAAATTGGTGATATCTAGGGAATATCAGAGTTTCTGACTTCTTATATTTTCCTGTTTTCTCGTCTTTCTTCTTTTCCCTTTTTAAATAAATTATCTTATCTATCAAATAAATCAATGTTTCTTTCGACAAAATATCTTCCCACATATATGAAACATCAAGGCCATTTTCATTATGAGGATTTCCCTTCCCTGATTCAATTCCATATCCGGAACCTTTATTAAATGGCAAGAAAAAGGTAGAGTTTCCCTTCAATTGTGTAGTCATATACACTTCAAACAAATCCATCGCAAAATTAACTATAGCACCTGATTTAAATTTAAATAATCTGGTTTTAAAATCACGCTCAAATTTGTATTGTCTAATTGCATCTTCATAATTTTGACCACTTGTGTTACATTTCAATTCAAAAGTAACAATAGCAAGTCCATTTAAAAAAATCACAAGGTCTATTCTCTCATCTTTTTTATGATAAACCTCTTCCATTACAGAAAAAATGTTTTTACTATAATTTAGCATTGCTTCTTTGTTGAAGGATGTAGCCGGCTTTCTATACATTAAATTTAACTTCACACCAGTATCAAACTCTATACCATTTTTTAAAACATCTATTAAGCTTCTGTAATCTTTGTTGATCTCATTATTTAGATAATTAATTATGGTCTCCTCAGTTTGTTCTCCGTATAGTTTTCTTAAAGCCTCAATTTCATCACTTTGAGTTTTATTCAAGAATTCGAAAAGCATTTCAGTATCCATAGCAATACCTGCATTGAAAGCTTTTGAATCTCTTCTTACATAACCATTCTCATTTTCAAGATAATCTATAATAAATTTTTGAAAATCTTCTTTTTCCTTAAGTTGACCTCCTTTAATTGTCATTGTCTACACCTCCAACACGCTTTTTACCAGTAACATACTCATAAATCAAACTTTTTCTATGCTTTCTTATTAAATTTAACTGCCTTTCTTTTTTTGAAATAACAGAATCAATTTCCGAACATTTTTTATCGAGGAAATCTGCTATTTCTATTTGTTCTTTTCTTTCTTGTGGCATACCAATATAAATATCTTTTAAATACGATGTGTTAATAATAGGAACAACACTACTACTTGCATCTAATCGTATTTTATCTATTTGTTGAATAATCGAATACAATAAAAATCTTTCATTACATGATGTATTATAAAGTGCAGTTATTTGCTGATTGCTGTAAGATTTACATTTGCTAATTCCTATTTTCCCTATTGAGGCAATGCAAACTATCAATATCGTATTCTCTGGAAATATTTTATAATTACATAATGATACTGCTTCTTCTGAAATATACTGTTGAAAGCTTTGAATATAGTAAGATTTTATATCAGATGCAGTAATCCATGGATAATCTCCTTCTATATCAATTCCAAATTTCTCGCTTGGCGTACCTCCAGTTTTGAAATCAACAAGATATCTCAATCGGTTTATAGTCCAATGTTTTGGTATCTTACCAATCCACTCAACTCCACTATATTTCATTGACACATTTCTATTTAGCCCTTTAGTTACCGTCTCTATAATTAAAGATTTTTTATAATCTTGTAATAAACTAACCTGCTTCTCTATTTTTTTTATAACAGAATCAATCTCTGAACATTTTTTATCAAGGAAGTCCCCTATTAGTTTTTGTTCTTCCAATACTGGAAGTGTATAAATAAATTCACTAAAATCCTTTTGGTACAAGTGTAATATTGTACTGTTTCCTGAATTTTTATAATTGAACCATGTCCAAAAAACATCCGAGCAAAGAACCCAATATAAATATTTTTTAGAATTTTTATCATTTAAGTCAATCAACAAAACCCCACTATTAAGTGATGCTTTTCCGTTTAAATCACTAACAATAGCAACTTTACCTACTGTTCCATCTTTAGTTATAAGCAGATCTTCATTTTTTATCTGTATCTTATCTGCTTGTTCCCAGCGTTTTTCCGATATATGAACACAACTGTTCCAATCAATTCTCCCCTTACAAAAATCAACTCCAGTAACTAAAAATGGACCCTCATCTATATATTCTTCTGAAGTAAGTCCTTGCCATCCAATTCTTCCATATAAATTTGCAATATATTTAATTTTATCGAGCTTCCAATCACTAGGCATACTACCGATCCATTCAATGTCACTATTTTTATAACCTTGCATTATTACACCTCACTTTTCAAAAGATTGCTAATATCATCAGCTAGTTCTTTTTCAAGTTCAAAAAATTCGGATAAAAGTTTATCAGATTTTTCTGGTGCTACATATTTATAAAAATATCTTGTGAATGGTATCTCTGCGCCTAGTTTTTCTTTGTTAGTGCTGGATATTTTTTTATTTTCATCAAAATCATAAAAATATATTGCATCTGGTATGTGTGGCAATACTTCTTTCTCAAAATAATCATCTACATCTTGAGACAGTTTTACAATTTCACTGTCTTTTGTAGTAGTATCTATTTTTACTTTTCCTTTATTATCTTTTTGAACAATTGCCTTTTTATCTATTTCAGACAGCTCAAGACATATATTTCCTAATCTACTATCACTATAACCTTCTACATTTCTTAGTATTGATTTGATTTTCTTTTCGAATACAGAATAATCATTGAATCTATCGTTCGTTGTATTTTTCTTTAATAGATTTATAACTTCTTTTGTGAACTTCTGTCCATTAATGTATTTCTGATATTTCTTTTCACAATCTTTATCTCTAGGATTCATCTCTATCAGTTCTTCAAACTCTATTTGATTAAATATATTTGAATTTTGAGTAAACAAATCACTTTTTTCTAATTCTTCTATAGCTTCTAAGTCAAGTCTACCTGTTCGCTGCAAAGGTTGATATACAACGTATTCTTTATACATAAATTCTTCATTAGGAAATATCTTGCAATTTTCATTTTCTTTGAAATCAGCATATATTTTTGCTATTTCTTTTCTACTTTCTAAATCTATTTCTCTCCTTTTTTTACCAAGAGACTTTCTTAAAGGTTTGTACATATCAACTGCATTTATCAATTGAACCTTACCTCTTCTATCAGATCTTTTATTTCTAGAAATCACAAAAATATAAATACCAATATCAGTGTTATAAAAAAGTTGATTTGGTAAGGCAATTATAGCTTCAACATAGTCATTTTCTAATAACCACCTTCTAATTTGACTTTCGCCACTTGTTGTTCCACCAGAAAACAATGGTGATCCATTAGTTATAATTGCAGCTCTTCCATCACTAGAAAGTTTATTAACTGCATGTTGCATAAATAAAAGCTGCGCATCCGTTGTTGCTGGTAATCCTGCTCCAAATCTGCCGTCAACACCTTTTTTATATTCATCTTTAACAGCTTTCTCTTGCCCTTCTGGAGCGTCTTTACCTCCCCAAGGAGTCCCAAAAGGCGGATTCATAATTACAAATCTCATCTTTTGATTCTCAAAACAATCTTTTTTCAGCGTATTCGCTATTTTTTCTCCACCTTTGATGTTTCTAATATCCTGACCTTTAATCAGCATATCTGCGGCACATATAGCATAGGAACTTTCTAATATTTCTTGTCCAAAAAGCCTAACATCAGCCGTACTATTTTTCAACTTAATATAATCATGTGTAGTCGAAAGCATTCCACCACTACCACAAGCAGCATCCAATACAGTAACAACTTTAGAGTCACCAGTTAAAATATCATCACAGTTTTCTGCAAGTAATATTTCTACCATCAATCTTATTACCTCTCTTGGTGTATAGTGATCACCGGCATCAACATTTTCAGAATATCTTCTAATAATATCTTCAAAAATATATCCCATCTTATGATTATCTACAGTCTTAGGATTAAAATCTATTTCAGAAAACTTCTTTACGACGTTATACAATCTATTATTTTTATTCATTTTCTTTATCTGGTTTTTAATCTCTAAATTGTTCAATATTTCTTTTACATTTTCAGAAAATCCATCTATATAGCTATTAAAATTTGACTCAATACTATCACTATCATCCAGTAATTTTTTCAAAGAGTATTTACTAGTGTTATAAAAAGGATATCCTGTTTTCTTCTCATAAAACTGTGCTGGTTTACTAGGATTATTCTCATAATATTCTATAAAACTTTCTTTTGTTTCTTCTAAAGCACATTCAAAACGTCTAATAATTACCATAGGAATAATAACATCTTTATATTTTTCTGCTTCAAAAGAACCTCTAAGTGAATTTGCAATTGATAATACTAAATTTACTTCTTTAGTAACATCAATATGATTCTGATCTGTATAATATTCATTTAATTTTTCTAAAAATTGCTTTCTGTCTTCACTCATCATCATTCTCCTTTATTTACATCGAAAATTACTTCATTCAATATTTTTGTTTGAATATCGTGTTTTTTATAATTATTGTCCAAGCTTCTAAGAACGTCATATAAATACGCATTCTCAATCATAAATTCACATATATCAGGTGGCGGTGTTCCTCTAATTTGCGAATATAAATTATCCATTCGTCCTCTATCTTTATCATCGGGCTTCAATAGTAGAATTATTTTTTTATAGACTTCGGGACTTGGAGCATTTATTCCATCTTCAATATATTTAAGATTTGAATTTGCTAGTTTTATTTCTCTTGCAAGTTCACGTTGACTATCGCCCTTAGCTTCTCTATTAGATTTAATTAACTGCCCAAGTTCAACCTTTAGCTGTTTTTTATCTTCATTTTCACTTTTCAAAATGCCCCTCCTTCCTTATTTGTTCTATGTTCTATAACATAGAACATTATATCATCAATCAACTGAGTTTTCATCTACAAAACAAAATGGATGCCCCCCTGTAAAATACAGGGAAGCATCCATGTGTTTAGGCTAGTAAATAATATGTGTCCAGGAAAATGGGTGCAGATCACAATTAAGTTACAGTCTTTTTGTTATATTTATTTAAATTAATTTATAAAAAACCATCTTATTCCCACTCAATTGTAGCAGGGGGTTTAGATGTGATATCGTACACGATACGGTTGATGTGTTGTACTTCGTTTACGATACGACGGGAGATTGTGTCCAATACGTCATAAGGGATGCGCGCCCAGTCAGCAGTCATGAAGTCTGTTGTTGTTACGCCACGCAATGCCAATGTGTAATCGTATGTACGGAAGTCACCCATAACACCTACAGTACGTGTAGATGTTAACACTGCAAAGTATTGGTTAATGCTACGATCAAGGCCAGCTTTTGCAATTTCGTCACGGAAGATATAGTCCGCATCACGCAAGATGTCGAGTTTGTCTTTCGTGATTTCGCCCATTACACGGATAGCAAGACCAGGACCTGGGAATGGTTGGCGCCATACGAGGTAATCAGCCAAACCTAATTCAGAACCAAGTTCACGCACTTCGTCTTTAAAGAGGTTACGCAATGGTTCGATAAGGCCTTTAAAGTCTACAACTGCAGGCAAGCCGCCTACGTTGTGGTGAGATTTGATAACTTCTGCTTCGCCAGTACCGGACTCAATAACGTCAGGGTAGATTGTACCTTGCGCCAAGAAGTCAACGGAGCCGATTTTACGACCTTCGTCTTCGAATACACGGATGAATTCTTCGCCGATAGCTTTACGTTTTGCTTCTGGATCTTCAAGACCAGCCAATTTATCTAAGAAACGTTTTTCTGCATCTACACGGATGAAATGCATGCCGGAATCTTTGAAAGCTGCTTCCACTTCGTCGCCTTCGTTTTTACGCATTAAACCATGGTCAACGAAGATACAAGTCAATTGGTCGCCTACAGCTTTAGAAATAAGAGCTGCTGCAACAGAGCTATCTACGCCGCCAGACAATGCCAACAATACTTTGCCATCGCCTACAGTGTTACGGATTTCTTCAATAGCAGTTTTCGCATAGTTTGCCATTGTCCATGTGCCTGTGAAACCACATACTTCGTACAAGAAGTTGTGAAGCATTTCTTTACCATTTTCAGTGTGCAATACTTCTGCATGGTATTGCATAGCGTACAATTTACGTTCTTTATTTTGCATAGATGCAACAGGGCAGTCTTTTGTATGAGCAATGATTTCAAAACCTTCAGGTACCTTTGCTACATAGTCAACGTGGGACATCCAAACAACTTGGTCTTCGTCCAAGCCTTTGAACAATGGAGATGTGGTATCCACTTTAGTAGGTGTTTTACCAAATTCACGGTTGTCCGCAGATTTAACTTCGCCGCCCAATGTATGCGCCATAAACTGCATACCATAGCACATGCCAAGAACTGGAATACCAAGTTCAAAGATTTCCTTTTCAATTTTAGGGGAATTCTCTTCATACACGCTGTTAGGGCCACCAGTGAAGATGATACCTTGCGGCTTTAATTCTTTAATTTTTTCCAGTGCTTTGTTGTATGGGTATACTTCGCAGTATACATGATTTTCACGAACGCGGCGTGCAATTAACTGATTATATTGACCGCCGAAATCGACAACAATAACAAATTCCTTGTTTTCCATAGTTCCTCCGTATGCATCTATTTGTGAAAGTATATTCACCAATTTATAATGTCCATACATTCCTGTACTGGGGGTGCGTTTTACAAGCAAAACGCTAAATTTCATTACATTTTATTATACCATAGGAACCATATGTACTCCATATATTCCGTATGAAAGTTATACATTACTTTTTAACGTTCGGATTTCTAATACATTTCTGATCCTGATAGTTCAAGGTCGCCCTTTCACATGCCTATTTTAAAATAGAACAGGTCTGTTCTATTTTTCAGAATGCCTATTGCACATACCCATTTCAGATTACTACAGGCCTGTTCTAATTTTTAGAAGGTCTATTACACACACCCATTTTACATTACTACAGGTCTGTTCTATCTTTAAACAGCTTATGTATTTGTACGGCCCCGACAGGACAAATTGAATAGCAATCACCACAACTGATGCAGCCGCTACCAATGATAAATTTTGTAGTTCCTTCAGCAATGCATTGTACAGGGCAATCCTCAGCGCAGGCCCCGCATTTAACACAGGTATCGTCTATATCGAATTTTAGATTGCCCATATAACATCACCTCTCTATCAATCATAAGATATAGTATCTATCCATTATCCGCTTACTATTTCCATTAGCCTCTTAGTATTTCTATTAGTAGACTAGTATGACCCTTAATAGCTTAGTATTTCTATTAGCCACTTAGTATTTCTATTTATTTTCCAATTCACGATTATATGCAATAGCCGAATATAGTGCACGAGCTACGCCATAGTGATTATTATCCGTTGTCACATAACGGGCGGCAGCTTTCACATTATCTCGCGCATTCGCCATAGCTACGCTGGCACCAGCAAAACGGATCATGGATAGGTCATTTTCACTATCACCGATAGTCATGACTTCATCCGCTGTATATCCCCAGTGATTAGCCAATGCCTCTACCGCGGTTCCTTTTGTCGTATGAGGCAACACAAATTCTAAATTGCCTTCACTCGATTCAAGAACATCATAAAAGCGTTCACGACCTTTGCCGTCTGTGGCAGCCCCTTGAAATTCATCTCGTAAATCGGCCAAAATGCGCTTGGATATGGCTTCATCACCGTAAAAGATTTGAATTTTCTCTGGACCCTCTGGTAAAGATTCTAAATGGGCTATTAAATCAGGTACCATGGTACGTGTTTTTAAAATGAAAGGTCTAATATTGGGTCTAAAGAAATGTTCTGCTTGCGCCATCTCATTGCCAGTGACAGGATATTGTCCAAAAATTTCGGCTTTCACATAGGCCTCTACAAACACACCATAAGTCATCAGTTTTCGTACTAAATCTATAGCACGAATTTTATCAAAGGAAATATGAACGAGTTCCTTTTGCTCCTCTTTATCCATGACATAGGCACCATTGGTACATACAAAGTACCGAAGACACGGCATAGCCTCGATGATATCATCCATCTCATGCCATGCACGGCCCGATGCAATAGCCACGCGAATACCGCTTTCACGAGCGGCACGAACAGCAGCTACCACCTCTGGGTCCACAGATTTCGCATCATTCACCAATGTGCCATCCACGTCGGACGCAATGAATCGAATTGGTGTATCACCAGTAAGGCCTATATAATTTTTAATATCTACCAGTTTAGACGAGGACATGAAACCTCCTTTAATACAATATAAATTTTAGTTGATGTACAATAAAGATAAGCATATAAATTTATAGAATTATCGGTTCAAAGGATGTGAAATCATATGCATATAATAATCGATCGAGATGCAGTTTGTGCAGCGGATGATACTAGTTGGCATCGTGAAGAATTTACTGTACCAGATGGTATCACCATAGCCGGTTTATTTGAATTTCTTGAGTTTAAATACATCCCTATCATCGCCGGAAATAACGTGGTATGGGCTCTCTATCACCAAGATGTTGAAGTAGGAACCTATTTTACCAAAATTCAAAGTTTTATAAATGGCAATGTGTCGTTATCGTCCATTATTAATAATTCTGAAAGAGACAATACATTCTATCTAAGATATTACAGCCACCCTGATAGATATAAAAAGCGCTTTATTTAGTTGCATTAAATTCGGCTACAATCTCTTGTAGAATATCTGGAGTCTCAACCAAGCACAACAATGTACGACCAATGATATTAGCTCCATCTACAATGGTTTGCTCAATGGTTGGTTCGAGCATGGCGTCCGCAAACTCTTTGGCGTGGCACACCTTATCTGGGCCAGCCAAGCGCAATTTAGGATGGAATGCGGCACATTGATAGCTGACATTACCGATATCGGAACTGCCCCCAATGTCCGCTGGACCTGATTCAAAATCAAGGCCCATATCGGTCATCACCTCTTCGATGAGGTGTGTGCCACGATAGTTTTGGTTCATATCATCGTAAGGGTTACCGTAAAACTCAACATCTACTGTTGTACCTGTACAAAGGGCAGCGCCTTCAAAAATCTTTTTAATTTGCGTGGATAGGCCGTTCAAATAGTCACGTTCTGTATGACGCACGGTAACCTCTAATTCGCCAGTCGCAGGAATGACGTTGGATGCGGTACCGCCGTTAATGATCCACGTGCCGATGCGCGACTCTGGTCGCACTTGTTGGCGCAGCATATCCATGGCATGGATGGCGAGTTGCACGCCGTTTACTGCATTAACGCCATTCCAAGGCTCACCAGCCGCATGGGCCGATTTACCGTGATACTTGGCGCGGAAACAATCGAGGGCCAAGAATTGTGAATTCGGCCGCGTTTCTTCGCCGTCGAGATGCACCATAATAGCAAAATCATAGTCCTTAAACACGCCAGCATTGCACATATCCACCTTGCAGCCCATCGCTTCTTCATCCGGTGTGCCGATGATGTCGATATCCATGTTGAAAGCTACGCCGTCTTGTTGCATTTTATGTAATGCAAGGGCTGCTAATGTACTCATAGAGCCGCTGGCGCAATGACCACACGCATGCCCCACTTCTGGCAATGCATCATATTCACATAAAATTGCTAAACGGCCTTTAGGATTATCTACTTTCACAGCAGACGCCTTAAAAGCTGTGGGCAAATTACAAAACTCATAAGTTACATCCATACCATGCTTTTCAAGAACAGCACCGATAGTTTTTACAGATTCAAATTCTTGGCTAGAAATTTCTGGATGCTTCGCCAATGTATAATTAATGGTGAAAGCCTCTTGGGCGAAGCTTTCACAAGCAGTTGCAAATAATTTGTTAAGAGACATAGGCCCTCCTCTAATTTTTGATTCATTCACTTTTAATTATACAATGTTATTGCCTATTGGTTCAAAATTCCGTACAATAGACACAGAATATTATGTTTGTATCGTGTTTGAGGAGGATACTATGTTTAAATTCAAAAAATTGACAGCCATCGCACTCGTAGCTGTTGCTGCTATGGGTTTATTGGCTGGTTGTGGCAGCGAAAAAAGCAAAATGACACAAGAGGCTGGTGTGTTACGTGTAGGTTCTGAAACTACATTCCCACCATTCGAATTTACTGAAGGCGATAAATACGTTGGTTTTGACGTTGATTTGTCCGAAGCTATCGCTAAAAAATTAGGCTTGAAAATGGAATTCAAATCCATGGGCTTTGATGCTTTAATTCCAGCAGTTCAATCTGGCGATATCGACATGATTGCGGCTGGCATCAACGCAACACCAGAACGTGAAAAAGCATTGGACTTCTCCGATGTATACTTTGATCAAGGTGGTTTCATCACAGTGGTTCGTAAAGACAACACTACAATCCACAACATGGATGAACTCGCTGGTAAAACTGTAGGCGTTCAAATCGGCACTGTTCCTGCAGATATGGCAAAAGCCATTCCTAACACAACAGTAAAAGAAATGGACTCCAACTCCAATATCTTTATGGAATTGAAAGCTGGCACAATCGATGGCGCCATCATCGATAACGCAGTAGCTATGTACTACCTCAAACAAGGTGCTGACAAAGACCTTAAACTCGTAGGCGAACCTACTAAAGCCCCAGGCACTGTTCTTGGCGTGAAAAAAGGCAACAAAGAATTACAACAAGCTGTTAATAAAGCCCTTAAAGAACTTAAAGAAGACGGCACATACCAAAAAATTTACGATAAATGGTTTGGTGACGCTAACAAAAAATAATTTCTATTACGTATTATACGTTTAGAAAAAAGAACCGGTCCTGAAAGCCGACACGCTACTGCGCTACGCGGAGCCCGAAGTCGTTTTCAGAACCGGTTCTTTTTTACTATCCTATCATCGTAAGTAGAAATTATTTTTTATTATACCTAGAAGGGTACTGCGCTACGCGGAGCCCGAAGTCGTTTTCAGAGAGGGTGTTCTCTTTCTACGCTATGTACATTAATCAATTATTTTTCGTTGTGAAAGGGCAGGGCCGACGCAGTGTGTGAGCTAACAGAGGAGCATAGCGACGCATGGGAGCCACACATCGCTAATCAGACCCGGCCGGTGAATGTTCTCAGGACACGTCGTCACACGGGCCGTAGGCCCTCCTTTCTATCGGTTGGGTTGGCAATAACGGATTTTATCAATTTCACTACTATTATATACCGAATTGACACTAGCCTTAATGCGTGGGGCTGTGGCGTGTTCTGAAACCGACTTTGGCCCTGCGGAGCCCGAAGGGCGTAGTCAGACCCGGCCTGTTTATCGGTCGGGTTGGCGATAACGTTTTTTCAATTTCACATTATTATATACCGAAATCACACATATCTTGGATGCTGTAGGTGATGGTTCCTCTGAAAACGACTTCGGGCTCCGCGAAGCGCAGTAGCGTGTCGGCTTTCAGAGGGACCATCACCGCCCTATCTTCCACGAGATGTGTATTCGGTATATAATAATAGTGTATTGTATAAAACGAAAGGAGGCCTTATGGCTCAATATTTCACAGACCGCCTCCAACGGGTCTTCCACTTAATTTTTATGTCTTATGATCCGCAGTCCGCTCAAGAGGGTCTCCGCATATTAGAGTCAATTGTAAATAATCAATCAAATGTGACAAAGCCAATTCAGCATGAATTACGCAACACGGCTACATCACAAGGCAGCGTTGGTAAATCAGATGCTGAGGAAGTCTACAAGAAGGCTTTGTCGCCTGAGGAGCGCGAGTTAGGAGACGCATATGCGCTACTAGCACGGGTGTATGCAGGGCCTCGCTTTACGTGGGCCGAATCGGGTTTTCCAGAGGATAATATGCGCACCTATCAATGTTTACATGATAGCATTCGTCGCCATAGCCCAATCGGAACTTTGCAAGCATTGCGCATAGCTGGGTCGATTACGCCTACGGTGAGGCGCGATATGCAATTATCCTTTGACGATGCATTCCGTATCATCTATGATTATGCAAAGCAGAACGATGCATACTGCCAATATATTATAGGCAACGTATTCTTTTGGGGCGATTACCACGTTATTAACGAGGCTAAACAACTATTAGGCCCAGAAAAGGCTAGCTTTAGTCAACGATTACACCAAGCGACGCGCAGCAAGAGTTTACGTGAAGTCATTGCTACCTTGCGCGGTATGGTAGACGAAGAAACGCTACAAGCAAAATCTCGGGAGCATGCGAAATACTGGTTTACCAAAGCCCTTGATCAAGGGCTCGCCATGTTCCAAGGGAACTTGCGCAATATTTATATCGATGAAGGCGATTATGAAAATGCACGTCGTGTGGCACGCAGGGCCGCTGAACTAGGGAATCCGACCATGATGCTATATACGGCTCTCGACCATCACGAAAGAGGCGAGTTTACAGAGGCTTTCACATGGTTTACAAAGGGCGCCGAACTAGGCCAGCCAGAATGTATCGCGGAACTTGCCGACTATTACTACCATTTTTATGAGCAACCTGCGTTGCGCGCTGCCATTCCGTATGACCCAATCAAGGCTACTAAACTGTATCAACAGGCAGCCACCAAGGACTTTAATGACGCCGGTTATGCAGCGTTGCAAGCCGCATTTAACTATATCTTTCACATTGGCGGCCTACCTCTCGACTGGGGTCTCATCGCCGATTTGACGCATATGGCGGCGACAAAGGATCGGTTCCTGTTCTCCTTGCCGTATATCAGTTATATGCGCATTCACGGCATCGGCGTGACCAAAAACATCCGCTTTGCTATTCAATCCTTGACCCGCGTGTTAGAGGAAGAGAAACGGGCGCTTCAAGAGGAGGACCGCGTGCTATTCTACGATATCACCCGTGCGCTCACACGCGTTGCCTTGGGCTACGCCTATGAAAAAGGTTATGTGACGGGAACACCTGACCTCGATAGTGCCGTTCATTATTATGAAAGCTCCCATCAGTACATCGTGTCACATCTCGCCAATCGCAGCGAAGAGATTAAGGATATTCCGGTAGATGACGAAGCAGCAGAACGATTAGCAGCCTTCGAAAAGGTAGATGGCCATTGGCATTACAAGGAAGGTATTACCGAATCCTCTACGACGGTTCGTCCGGCCCCTACCACATGGCCTCACAATGCAGCTCGATTATCTGTCAATATGAATGGATTTCAGTGGGATACCACATTATATGACCGAGAAACCATCGATAAGGCCCTATCCACACAAGATACGGCGGTGCTTAGCTTTTACAATCATTTCCTATCCGTTCCAGATAAGCTACGCAATATCTATAAATTAGAAACTAAACGTATGCCACGAAACACCTATCAGGTGCGTTTATATGGCTACGATCCAGCCGAAGGGCATGAGATTATTTATAAATCGCTGCTCAATGTAGAGGATGTCCATAATTTGTGGCATAATCTTTATGAAAGCCACCGTTTACCGGAGCTTTCAGATGCATGGGCCATCGAAACAGACGAGGAAAAACCGACATGGCACTATGTACTCGACGTCGATCAAGAGCCATTCCTACTCGAGGAATACGACGATGCCAATGCCATGATACAAGCATCATTGGAGGGCCTCAAGAGCAATCGCTACGAGCAAATCAACGTTCGTACCCACGATTTTATTGGGCCATCCTATTTCATATTCAAGGGCAAGCGGTCCACACCATTTAGGGTGCAACTGTACCTCAAGGAATCGATGCGCCACATCGTCGACGAACACGGCAAGCAAAAGGACATTCCCGGTAATACATACCTATTTGAACAGTACTTTGGCAATGAAGTATCCTTGAATTACTGGATACAACGAACTATCAATACATTAGACATTCCAGAGTTAGATAATTGGAAACCGCTCAGCGTGCCTAAAGATTTGCAATAATAGAATAAAAGAACACAAAGGAGCTAGTACACAGCGTACTAGCTCCTTTGTTATAACCTAAACATAGGCTACATATATTATAAATGCTCATGAGGGTAATGAACGTGGAAATCCCCATTTAGATTGAGCCCCTGCATATCTTGACGTTCAATCTTATCAAGCATTTTAGAACGAGCAGTTGTCATGCTATCATCACTATGCTTTCCATCAAAGAGAGCAAACTTAGATTTACCAAGCGTATACATAGTTTGTACATAAAACTCGCCAGAGTGTCCAAATGGTTTATCATAGCCCATGCCTACCGAAATGTGAGGTGTCACATTTACATTGACACCAGTTTTAATGCCATTTTTATAGACACCATTTACAGGGAATTTGATATTATAGTTATCATTGCTAAACCATTCTATGTCTCTAATCTCTCCACTCATACGATTCCAGTGGTAACGGTCGATATAGGCTCGCAAATAACGGGCATTTTTGAAAGTTCGTGCATAGCCGATATCATATCCAGAGGCAACACGTTTTTCATGACTTTCACCAACATTAACTTCTGTATCTTGTATATTATAAGGTGCTGGAATCATTTCATCACGCTTAAATTTACGATAAGACGATGTAGTACTTCCTAATGGTTTATAGAAATTAGCATAAAATTCATTCTCACCAGTTACATATTCTACACCTAAACTAGCACGCTTATAATGTTCTTTGAAAGCATAATCATAAAAAGCATTAATACCTACATAGCTATGCTCCCCTTTACTTAGTCGTCGATAGCCGAGTCCTATACTGCCAGTTGTGCCTATAGATTGTGTAGATTGATTAAAGTCATATCCATATACAGTTCCGCCCGCATTACGAGTTCCATGGTTTGCATATCCATTGGCAATTTGACTTACACCGCCATGAGAGCTAACTTTTCCTTGTACAAATACTACGCTCTTAGAGTTGTTATCATAATGACCTATAGGTTGTAAGGTCTCTATGCTATATATTGGCTTGTGATTGGTTTGAAACTTCGCTGAAATATCAGTTCGATCAGCCCAATCTTGATAACTGCTAGAATTCACTTTCACAGCAGTATTTGTATCAGTACTATCTGCGAAAGCAATAGACCAACACATCGTATAAGCTGCTACACAAAGTAGCAGTCGTATATTAAACTTTCTTTTATGATACATTTACCCAATAACCCTTCTTTCACATAATTATTATTGCAACATAAAAATTACCATCCTTTAGGTAATTTTTATGAGTTACAGATTATAATCCTGGGTCACGTGGTACTATTACCCAGAATTCTTCATATGACTTACCTATAACCATAGGACTACGATCTACCTTATCTAACATTCTAGCTCGAGCATTCGTAATAGTATCATCACTATGTTTGCCTCCATGCCAAGCAAACTTGGATGTGCCCAATGTATATTTAACAAATCCATAAGCACCACTAGCATACTTATTATCGGATGTATAGCCTAAATCTAGTGAAATATGAGGTGTCACTTGTAATGTAGCACCCACTTTCCAGCCAGAACTATTATTGAGATCCGAAATCGGCGACGTTCCGCCACTATACGTCGAAACGCCAAGTCCCTTCCAGTGATAAGCGCCTATATGCACACGAGCCCATCGTGCATTTTTAAATGAACGAGTATAACTTACATCATAACCAGATAATACTTTTTGAGATGTATACACATTAATACTAGCAGTACCACCATACAAAGGAAATGGCAGATGCGATACCCCCTTCGAATATGATTGAGATTTTATATCTCCTAAGCCTCTATATACATTGGCACGAACTTCATTAAGTCCGGCCACATATTCTAATCCTCCACTAACTCGATTAGCATTCTCAGAAAAGGCGCGATCTGCAAATACATTAATACCTACATAAGCATGTTCATGTTTACTGAGCTGACGATACCCTAAACCGATATTCCCCACAGTACCTAAAGATTTTGTCTCATCATGTCGTTCTGGTTTACTTTTTGTTTCTACAGTATTTGTAACTGGGTCGTATGGATACCAAACTCCACCACTTCCATCAAAATAATTAACCTTATGCTCTTGACCACCTTTATCAATACCACCTTGTACAAAAAGTACGGACTTAGAGTTTTCATCATAATGAGTTAAAGGTTGCAATGTTTCTACAGATACTTGCTTACCCATCTTCGATTGTGTACCAACCTTAATATCTGTACGGTCCATCCAATTAGAACGAACAGCTTCATGTTTAGCCTCATTCACTTCTGTAGTAGAATCTGCTATACCTTGCCCATGTCCATTTTGTACATCTGCGGCAAAACCTGTAGCACTAAACGCACATGCTACAGCACCCAAAACCATTGCTTTTATCATTAATGTCTTGCTCATTAAAATTACTCCTCTATTATTACATGTCTTATTTAATATCTATAATCTAAACTACAGTGGTATTATAGATGATCAATAGGTGCTACATAATCGTATTCAATATCATCAAAGGATTCTACAATCATATCTTGACGACGTACCTTATTTAGCATTTTAGAACGAGCTGTAGTAATCGTATCATCACTATGCTTGCCACCCCAGAAGGCAAATTTAGATGTGCCTAATGTATATTTCACAGTACCATACATGCCTTTCGACATATTGTTTGCATTGTTATACCCAATATCTAAGGATATATGTGGTGTTAACTGTAATTCAGCACCGATTTTAATGCCCTTATAGTGGTTTACATCCCGCACAGAAAACCATGGTACGGACCAATGGCCTGGACGTCCCCAATTAAAATTTTGTTCATGGCCAAAACCTTGCCCCTTCCAGCGATATCCATTTACATAGGCACGAGCCCAACGAGCATTCTTAAAGGATCTAGCAAAACCGATTTCATAGCCACCTAGTGCTCTATCGCCTTTGTAGGTATAATAATTTTCACTAGGAATCGTATGGTATGGGAAATCTGATGGATAACCATTAGGATACAAACGTTTAGGGTATGGATTACCACCACCACCTTTTACAAGGTCCTTATCCCCAAGCCCCCTGTACACATTAGCATATACCTCGTTGAGTCCGTTTACATACTCTACGCCGCCGCTAATGCGATTATAATTGTCTTTAAAAGCTCGATCTACGAATGCATTGACACCTACATAGGCATGTTCATTGCGGCTAAGGCGTCGATAGCCAATACCAACAGTACCAATAATCCCTAATGTTTCTGATGATTTTTCATCCGTATTTTTTTTGGTGTAACTAGATAGCTGCCCATTCCTAAGTATTATAGGTTCATTAATAAAATAGCCCCTCATCTCTTTTGATGCTATTTTCTCACCGCCACGTCCAATGCGCCCCTGTACAAACAGAACACTTTTACTGTTCTCATCATAATGAGAAATAGGATGCAATGTTTCTATATAGGCTTTCGTTAAATTACCATAATCAGACTGCTTATTATAGATTGAATTTTGGTCATCCGTTAAAAAATGTCCTTTATCTAATTGGGACTGACCTCCAGTCTGTATACCTACAACAATATCCGTGCGATCCATCCAACTAGATTGCACAGCATCATGTTTTGCTGTATCTCTTACTTGTTGGGCTACATCGGTCGCGCCCACTACGGCACTTGTGCTACACACTATAGCCCCCATAACCATAGATGTTAATACTAACTTATATTTCATTACGAAACTTCTCTCCTTTTAGTTTTATAAATTATCATCAATTTTATAAGTGATCATTAGGTCTTACATACCAATCTTCTTCATATGTATGGCCTATTGTTAACGGACTACGCTCTATCTTATCTAACATTCTAGCACGAGCATTTGTAATAGCATCATCACTATGTTTACCACCATGCCAAGCAAACTTAGAGGTACCCAATGTATATTTAACAAATCCATAGGCACCACTAGTATCTTTGCTATCCGATGTATAGCCTACATCTAGCGATACATGAGGCGTTACTTGTAATGTAGTTCCTACTTTCCATCCATGACTGTTGCCAATTTCAAGCGTTTTCAATAATGCATTGCTATGATTAGGCACACTAAGACCATTCCAATGATATACCGTCGCATGTACACGGGCCCAACGAGCATTTTTAAATGTACGAGCATAACTTACATCGTATCCAGATAATACCTTTTGAGACTCATGTGGCATATAGTAAGCAGGGCCCCCATCCAAATCAAATGTGAAGTACGATGGCGGTAAATGTATCATATCAGATTGCGATTTCACACTCCCTAAACCTCTATATACATTAGCACGGACTTCGTTAAGACCAGATACATATTCTAGGCCCCCACTTACACGATTAGCATTCTCGGAAAAGGCGCGATCAACAAAAGCATTGACACCAACATAGGCATGCTCATTCTTACTAAGATAGCGATACCCTAAGCCCACATTAGCTACAGTCCCTAATGATTTCGTATGTTCATATTTTTCTGCCATATATCGTTGGTCACCTTTACCCGTTGCAGGATTATAAGGATACCAAATCTCATGATATCCGTGATAGTAACTAACAGAATGCTCTTGGCCACCTCGACCAATACCGCCTTGTACAAACAATACGGACTTGGAGTTCTCATCGTAACGAGTTAAGGGTTGCAATGTTTCTACAGATATTTGCTTCCCCATCTTTGATTGTGTACCAACCTTAATATCTGTGCGGTCCATCCAATTGGATTGCACTGCCTCATGTTGTACCGTACCTTGTTTATTTTGTTGCATATTGGTTGCATCTTGTATATGTGTAGACTCTACACCCGCTGCAAATCCAATAGCACTAATAGAACAAGCTATGGCCCCAAGAACCATAGCTTTTACAACTAATATTCTTTTCATGTCTCTCATTCTCCCTCTATATATAGTTCTAAGATGTATATTCATCTTTATTTCATTTTTATTATATGTATATATTTAGATATAGTCAATGAAAGAGCCTACATTTAAATCAACAATAAATATCGTATAAATCTCAAATCTGCATATTATTTCATTCTATTGTAAGTAAAAATATACATAAAGAAAAAACCCTCAAAGCTGAGTATACATACTCAAGCTTTGAGGGTTTATGAGGGTTTTGGGAACTTTATTATTTAAATAAAGGCAATAATGCGTTTACCAAACCAGTAAGAGCAGCCATAACCGCTTTAATGATTGTTACTACCATTGCATATTCCTCCTTCTCATACACTCACTTACTAAACTAACTATAAATATCATAAACGAACTTTTTAATTCTAATATGAAATGAGGAGATTTTTACACATAAGGTTTTCATGAGGAAAATAGGGCGATAACAATTATCATCATATATTTGAGGAGAATGGTAGCATACAATGAATTCATAAATCTAAAAAGTTTTTTAATTTTTTTGCTCGTTCTTGTATGAATTGGCCAATCATATGTGCACGATCCATACCAAACTCTGGTTCTACCAGTTGATTATATCTATGTTCTACAAGCTCCATACAATGATTCATAATGCCATCCCAATCTACTTTCACAGCAGAGGACACATGTTTCAATTCTAGTGTATGGGTCTTATTAAAGGCTACAGACACATCTGCATTACGATTGCGCATAACAGATGCCGCTTTATACCCCAAGGAGTTTCCGTTATCAAAAACAGGAGCAAGACCGATGAATTCTAGGCTTTCACTATTACGAAGAGCCCCAAAATTGCCCCAATGACGATCTTCATTAGCAATGAGAGCATCAAGCACAATCATTTGCTCTAACCGACTCGTCACATCAGTAAGACCAAATGAATGCAACTGATTCACATAATGCGCGTATTCACTCACATCATTTGGTTTTGTGTTAGTCGTCAATTGCCATGCAGGAATGTATTCTACATTACGATTCGTAAAACAGTCGCAGACCGATACATTCTCAGCTTCATCCGACATATAATCCAAATAATACGTTATATAAGGCACATCAAAATAGGCTAATATGTCGCTAACAACGGCCTCATTGAATGGTTCCTGTTTAAAGGTCAATTCTCCCGCTTTTGAAAGCAAAATCTCATCCCCACGGTGCAACCAAATCTGACGTAATGTCCCATTATTCGATGTATTCGGCGTCCGACGCCACGGATCATATTGATGTAATGTATCAATAGCGCCTATTAACACTTGATCATCGGGAATTGGATTATCATAAAAATTCACATCAGACCAAGTCACAGAACTATCACAAGGTTTAACCCAATAATGGTCAGAAATACTCACCATATATGATCGCAAAGACAATTCAAACGCATCTTTTGCCTTATACAAGGCCTTAATAACATCGTAATTAGAACGACTTTGCGGAATAAATCGATGGTCAATAAATTCATTTAAAGCACGTTCTCTATTATGAGGCTGCACAAGCATATTAACGGGTATATGAGCCGCATTCAATACATCAATAATACGGGCCCAACGACGTTGCTCAGAAAAAGAAAATTCCAATACTTCTACATCCTTGTGCATTAACATATATTTCATACAACCCACCTCCTTAATCATGCTAAAGCCTTTTCATCATTGTATCACATAACAAAAACACCAGAAAGCGCTATAATCCCACAAATCGAGCGAAATACCCAAAAATAGCCCCTTTAGAAGGCGACTTTTGGCCTTCCCCCATGAAGGGTTCTATAATAGAGAACGTAGTTTTTAGACTAATAAAAATATCCCCTTCGAGAAGCGACTTTGGCTAGACCGCTAGGTCGTTAAAGCCGGTGGAGCTTATCGGAGGGGATATTTTTTACATTGTGTTAAAATAAGTCGCTATTAGAGAGCTTTTACTACTTCTGCACAACGGTGGCAAAGTGTAGGGTGTTCGCTATCTTGGCCTACTGTATCGCGGTGGATCCAGCAGCGTTCACATTTTTCAAGTTCAGATGGAGCCACTACTGTCGCTACGCCTGTTTCTTCGTCTTTAACAGCCTCTGCTGGTGCAGCGCCATTAACGATGTGAGCTTCGGATACGATAACGAGTTTAGCCAAGCCTTCTTCACCAAGGGCATTCAATGCGTCGAATGCAGCGCCTTCAGCGTATACTGTAACGGATGCATCTAATGGATGACCGATTGTTTTATTTTGACGAGCAAGTTCCAATGCTTTTTGTACGGATGTACGCAAGTCTAACAATTGGTTCCATTTATCAGCCAATTCTTGGTTGAAGTGTTCAGGATGACCTTGAGGCCAATCTTGAAGCATAACGGATTCAGGCATGCCTTCTTCTTTAGGCATATATTTCCAAACTTCTTCCGCTGTGAAAGAAAGTACTGGAGATACCATTGCTACCAATGTTTTCAAGATTTCGTACATTGCTGTTTGAGCAGAACGACGAGCTACGTTGTTTTTACTTTCAGCATACATAGTATCTTTCATTACATCAAGGTAAATGGAGCTCAAGTCTACTGTACAGAAGTTATGAATTGCATGATATAACATATGGAATTCATAGTTTTCGTATGCTTCAGTAACCTTTTGACGTACTTCTTCTAAGCGCAATAATGCCCATTTGTCGAATTCGGACATATCTGCGTAAGCCACTTTGTCAGTATTTGGATTGAAGTCATCCAAGTTACCGAGTAAGAAGCGGAATGTATTACGGATCTTACGGTATACTTCAGATAATTGTTTTACGATGTCTTTAGACAAGCGTACGTCTGCTTGATAATCCGCGGAGGATACCCACAAACGCATAACGTCAGCGCCATATACGTCGATAATGTCACTAGGTGCCACTGTATTACCTACAGATTTAGACATTTTGCGACCTTCGCCGTCCACAACGAAGCCGTGAGTCAATACGGAGTTATATGGTGCCTTACCAGTTGTTGCTACCGCAGTTAACAAGGAAGAGTTGAACCAGCCGCGATGTTGGTCAGAACCTTCAAGGTACATTGCACATGGTACATCTAAGCCGTTAACTTCAAGTACGCCAGCCCAGGAGGAACCAGAGTCAAACCATACGTCCATGATGTCTGTTTCTTTTTTGAACTCATCATGACCGCAATGAGGACATTTGAAGCCTTCTGGTAACAATTCTTTTGCACTGTGAGCCCACCATGCATCGGAGCCTTCTACGGCTACTTTTTCTTGCAACGCTTTGATAGTGTCGTCGTTGATGATGTGCTCGCCACAGCTTTCACAATAGTAAATAGGAATTGGCACGCCCCAAATACGTTGACGAGAAATTACCCAGTCACCGCGGTCACGAACCATATTGAAGATGCGGTCGTGGCCCCATTTAGGGATCCATTGTACTTGGTTATCGATAGCATCAAGAGCTTGTTGACGATAACCATCTACAGAGGAGAACCATTGTTCTGTAGCACGGTAGATTACAGGGTTTTTACAACGCCAGCAGTGTGCATATTGGTGGCGCAAGCTAGATTTATGAAGCAATGCATTATTGTGCGCCAAGATTTTGATAACAGGCACCTCTGCATCGTGAATTTCTACGCCAGCCAATGGGAATTCAGTATCGCCATAACGATTGTCGTCAACTTGTTTTGTATAGTTACCAGTTTCGTTAACAAGGGATACGATAGGAAGCTCTGTTTTACCTTCCTTGTTATAACGCATAACGATGTTAAAGTCATCTTCACCATGTGCAGGAGCGGTATGTACGCAACCAGTACCAGCTTCAAGTGTTACATGATCGCCAAGCAATACTGTGGAGTTGCGTTCTACGAATGGATGTTTGAATTCAGCCAATTCTAAATCTGCACCAGAGAAACGATTTACGATTTCATAGTCTTCAATACCGATATCTTTCATAGCCGCATCAACGAGTTCAGTAGCCATCAAGTAGTATTCGTCACCTACTTTTACCCAGCCATATTCAAGTTCAGGGTTAACAGAGATTGCTACGTTGGCAGGCATTGTCCAAGGAGTAGTTGTCCAGATAACAGCATATGCTTGTTTTGGATCTACACCAGCTGGCAAAGTTACCTTTTTCTCGGATACGTAAGGGAATTTTACGTAGATGGAGAAAGATTTTTTCTCAGCGTATTCGATTTCTGCTTCTGCCAATGCAGTTTCACAGTGAGTACACCAGTATACAGTTTTAAGACCTTTGTAGATATGGCCGCGTTTTGCCATTTCGCCAAAGATGCCAAGTTGTTTTACTTCGAACTCAGGACGCAATGTCAAATAAGGGCGATTCCATTCGCCTAATACACCAAAGCGAATGAAGTCTTGTTTTTGAGTTTCTACGCATTCTAATGCATATTCCTTACATTTGTTGCGCAAGTCCAATGGCGCCATTTCATGACGGTTAAGGCCAGTGTTTTTAATAACCGCATGCTCGATTGGCAAACCGTGCGTATCCCAACCAGGGATATAGCGAGTATAGTGACCAGTCATAGTCTTGTATTTCATGATGATGTCCTTCAACGTTTTGTTGAGGGCATGACCGATGTGCAATTTACCGTTCGCATATGGAGGGCCATCATGCAAAATAAAAGGTTTTGCGTCTTTACGCAATTCCAAACGTTTTTGATAAATTTTGTTGTCTTCCCAGAACTTTAAGATTTCTGGTTCGCGCTTAGGCAAATTGCCGCGCATTGGAAATTCTGTTTCAGGCAAATGTAACGTCTTACCGTAATCCATGATGTGCTCCTTTTACATAAAAAAATCGCCCGTCCCCGAAGGGACGGACGTAATATCCGTGGTACCACCCTACTGACCTTCTGTGAAAGCTAGAACATTCCGCGCCTGCGAAATAACTGTGCTTTATTTTGTGAAAGCCACTTAAACATATAACGGTGTTCACCGGCAGAGTTTCTGCTTGCTCCAAAGTGATCCGCAAATCTCTAGATTTCCAAACCTTTCAGCCCATGAGTTTGGTCTCTACTAAATCCGTCTGAGACGTGCCGTCTTTTTCAACGCAATATTCATATAATAGATAATTATAGG